>JAEEGL014247774.1_pt1 | contig 13669 bp, 10 predicted proteins | sample 9134231 | NCBI WGS metagenome assembly JAEEGL01 (sample SAMN16246548, study PRJNA631951) | gut metagenome | biome: gut microbiome; feature: rumen; material: fiber-attached | host: Bos | place: Iran: Karaj | collected 2018-10
AATGCGTTCTTAAGGCTTCGTCTTATCAGCAGAAAGAAATAAAAGTTGAAGTTTATCCCGAAAAGGACCATGAATATTGAAATTATGAGCTGCTGCGCATAAGTGTAGCCGGCGATGGAATCATTTCTGATACCGAAACCACCCGTACCTGCCGTTCCGAAGGTCAATGTAAGAGAATCATAAAGCGGCATTCCCGATATCAGCAGAATGATGATCTGCAGGATGGTCATCCCAAAATAAATACCATATAGTATCTTTGCGGATTGCCCGAGTTTCGGAACAAGCTTTCCTACATCAGGCCCGGGAGATTCCGATCTCATAAGATGCATATTCTGCGCCCCTGTCATCGGTAAAACCGCAAGCAGAAAAACAAAAACTCCCATGCCTCCTATCCAGTGCGTAAGGCTTCTCCAGAAAAGTGAACAGTGCGAAATGCATTCCACATCGGATAAAATGCTTGATCCTGTAGTGGTAAATCCTGATACCGTTTCAAAAAAAGCATCTGTAAAGCTTGGTATCTCCCGGGTGATCACAAAAGGCAGGCACCCAACGGCAGACATTATCAGCCATCCCATGGCTACGATGATAAAGCCTTCCTTGGCATAATAGACCTGTTTTTCGACCTTCTTCCTGCATATTATCCTGCCTATAACGAAACACAGTATGGCTGCGATAAAATAAACAAGGCCTTCTTTTTCCCTGTAAAACAACGAGACAGCGGCCGGCGCCAAAAACAGCAGCCCCTCTATCTCAATAAGCTTTCCCAGAATATATATGATACTGGCGAAATTCAATTATGCTACCTCCTCAATATATCCGTGATATCATTGAGGCCTTGATGTGTAGTAACAATAACAACCCTGTCACCCACCATTATCTTATTGGCTCCTCTTGGATACATTATGTTGTTCCTGCGCCTTATGCAGGCAACTATCAGATTATCCTTCAACTGCAGATCCTGAAGCGGGACATCCGTAACCTCTGATGCTTCCCTTATCACAAACTCTAAAGCCTCAGCCTTACCGTCAAGAATATTGACAAGAGTCTCAACCTTGCTTCGGCCTTTTGAATTCTGCATTGCCCTGACATTTGCCGTCACTATGTCCGCCACAATGCTTCTTGTGTGAACTATAGTTCCTATTTCAATTTCTTCTGCAATGGAATCAAACATAATACGGTTTACTTTGGTGATTATCTTTGCTTTGCTGTTATGCTTTTTGGCATACAGGGCAAGGAGGATATTCTCTTCATCTATATTTGTCAGAGCCGCTACAGACTGTACTCTGTCCAGTCCTTCCTCCATTACCACAGTTTCTTCGGTCCCGTCACCGTTTATTATTATAGCTGCATTCCCCAGTGCTTCTTCAAGCTCGAGACACCTGTTCCTGTCACGTTCTATGATCTTGACGGCAATTCCCGTATCAATGAGCTCTCGTCCAAGATAATAAGCCAGCTTTCCGCCGCCGATTATCATTGTGTCCTTGACGGCATTTGTTTCTATATTCATGGCTTTAAAGAAATTAGCGGCATTTAAAGGCGAGGCAATAAACGAAACCCTGTCACCTTCGATCAGTACGGTAGATCCGTTAGGGATCATCACCACATCTCCTCTTTCCACAGCGCATATCTGTACAGAATTTCTGATCTCCTGAGGAAGATCCATTATCTTCTTCCCGGAAAGGATGGAATTCCCTTCCATTTTGAATTTAAGAATATCGACCCTGCCGCCCGAAAGAGTATCAATTTTCATTGCGGATGGTAATCTTAAAATCCTGGATATCTCCCTTGCTGCCGCCCTCTCGGGATTTATTACCATTGTAAGACCAAGCTCTTCCCTGAAGAAAGTGACTTCATCAAGATATATCGGATTTCTTACTCTGACTATGGTCTTAATGTTTTTATTTGATTTCTTTGCTATAAGGCAGCAAAGAAGATTTACTTCATCAGATTCTGTAGTGGCGATCAGTATTTCAGCCGTTCTGATCCCCGCTTCCTTCTGTACATTAAGTGAAGCGCCGTTTCCTGTAACTCCAATGATATCTGCAGTGCCGGCAAGCTGGTTTACTACATCAGGATCCGTATCGATAATGGATACGTTGTGATTTTCTTTTGATAATGTCATGACAAGCGCCGCTCCGACCTTGCCGCATCCTACGATAATAATATTCATGCCGATATTTCATTCCCCGTATATAATTGATAATATTTTCCTTTGAGCGATATCAGCTCATCATGCGTCCCACGCTCAATAATCCTTCCCTGCTCCAGCACCATGATACAATCGGAGTTTCTGACTGTAGAAAGCCTGTGGGCGATCACGAAAGTCGTCCTTCCGTTCATCAGTTTATCCATGCCATCCTGAACTATCTTTTCGGTCCGTGTATCTATGGAGCTTGTAGCCTCATCAAGTATAAGTACAGGCGGATCAGCTATTGCCGCCCTGGCGATCGCAAGCAGCTGCCTCTGTCCCATAGAAAGATTTGCGCCGTCTCCCTTTATCACCGTATCATATCCTTGAGGAAGCCTTTTTATAAAGTGGTCTGCATTTGCAAGCTTTGCGGCGCGGACTACCTCATCATCTGTCGCGTCAAGTTTTCCGTAACTGATATTCTCTCTTATGGTCCCCGTAAAGAGATGCGTATCCTGGAGCACCATGCCAAGCGATCTCCTTAGGTCTGCCTTTTTTATCTTATTCACATTTATGCCGTCATATCTTATCTTGCCGTCCTGAATATCATAAAACCGGTTTATAAGATTGGTTATTGTTGTTTTTCCGGCTCCTGTGGAACCTACAAAAGCAATCTTCTGTCCGGGTTTGGCATAAAGCTCTATATCGTGCAGTACCATTTTATCATCAGTATAACCGAAATCAACCTCGTGCATAACGATATCGCCTTTAAGGAGCGTATAATCCGTGGTATTGCTATCCTTATGATAATGCTCCCATGCCCATATACCGGTATGGCTCTCTGTCGGAGTGATGGATCCGTCCTCTGATATTTCAGCATTAGTAAGTGTCACATAGCCTTCATCCTTTTCCGGTTTCTCATCCAGGAGGGCAAAAATCCTTTCCGCGCCGGCAAGCGCCATAAGCACGGAATTGAACTGCATCGAAATCTGGTTTATCGGCATATTGAAGCTTCTGTTAAAAGTCAGGAAACTTGCCAGCCCCCCTATCGTAAGATGCGTGGCACCTGAAAGCGCAAGCGCTCCTCCCACAGAGGCACAAAGGACATAGCTTACATTACCGAGCTGCATGTTCAACGGTCCTAAAATGTTGGCAAATTTATTGGCATTGTATGCTGCATTATACAGGCTTATGTTTTTTTCATCAAAATCCCTTATGGACTCATCCTCATGGTTAAATATTTTTATTACCTTCTGCCCTGTCATCATTTCCTCGATATAGCCGTTGAGTTCTCCCAGACTTTTCTGCTGGCTGATGAAATTAGCTCCGGATCTCTTTCCAAGAAAACCTGTAAAAAAGATCATCAGGAAAACCATGCAGACCGTAAGAGCCGTAAGCGGTATGCTCAAAAAAACCATGCTTATAAATACCGATACTATTGTTATAAGGCTCTGTAAAAACTGCGGCAGAGCCTGTGAGAGCATCTGACGCAGCGTATCGATGTCATTTGTGTATATCGACATGATATCACCGTGTGGATGCGTGTCAAAAAAGCTTATCGGAAGCGATTCCATTTTGTCAAAAACTTCCTTCCTTATCTCCCGCAGAGTTCCCTGTGTAACATTTATCATTATCCTCTGATTAAGATATGTAGAAACAACACCGACGGCATATAATACCGCCACCCTTGATATTGCCTTTAATAAAGGTGCAAAATCCGCATTGCCTGCTTTGAGCATCGGAGTAATATAGTCATCTATAAGATTTCTGATAAAGAGGGTCCCCTGCACAGACGAGAGCACACCAATAACAATGCATACCACAACTATCACAAGATGAGGTGTATAATGCTTTGTCATATAGCTCATAGTTCGCGCAAAAAGCTTCCCGGGATCCTTAACTTTAACCCTGGGTCTTCCCACCATGCGTCTTCCGCCGGGACCATGTATTTCCCTTATTTTTTCCTCAGCCATTTATCTCCCTTACAATAATGATCTATCCGCAGTCGGGCATATCAAAATCCCCTGTTCCTCCTGTCTGCGATTCAAAAACATCCCTGTATATTTCTGATGAATCCAGCAGTTCATCATGAGTCCCCTGCGCGGATATTTTTCCGTCATCCATAACGATTATCCTGTCGGCATTCATTACCGAGGATATTCTCTGGGCTATGATAAATATGGTGGTATCGGGGATCTCTTCGTTCATAGCCTTACGTATCTTCGCATCTGTGGCTGTATCTACAGCAGAAGTCGAATCATCAAATATTATTATCTTGGGTTTCTTTATTAACGCTCTTGCAATGCAAAGCCTTTGACGCTGACCTCCGGAAAGATTTGCCCCTCCCTGCTCGATCCTCGCCTCATATTTCCCAGGCATTTTTTCTATATACTCATCTGCCTGGGCCATTCTGCAAGCTTTTATACAATCTTCAACAGACGCATTTTCATCGCCCCATCTCAGATTATCAATAACAGTTCCCGAAAACAGATTATTCTGCTGCAGTACCATGGATACCTGATCCCTCAATACTGTCAGATCATACTTCTTCACGTCCGTTCCGCCGACCTTTACCACTCCCTCAGATACGTCATAAAGCCTGGGTATCAGGTTGACAAGCGATGACTTGGCAGATCCCGTCCCTCCGATAATCCCTATGATCTCACCGGATCGTATATGCAGACTGATGTCCTTAAGGACATATTCTTCTGCAGATCTGCTGTATCCGAAATTTACCCGCTCAAAATCAACTGATCCGTCAGCGACTTCCGTCAGCGGATCAGCAGGGTTGGTTATCTCGCTTTCTTCTTTTATTACCTCAGTGATGCGCTGCGCAGATGCAAAAGACATTGTCAGCATAACAAAGATCATAGAAAGCATCATGAGTGACATCAGGATGCTCATGCAATATGTGAGGAGGCTCATCAGCTCTCCCGTCGTAAGTTCATTGTTCAAGATCGCATGCGCCCCAAGCCAGCTTATAAGAAGGATGCATGTATATACCGTTGCCTGCATCACAGGCATATTGGTGACCATTAATGATTCTGCCTTTACAAACATCCTGTACAGATTGTCTACCGCTTTATCAAATTTACTCTTTTCATAATCCTCTCTGACATAAGCCTTAACAACCCTGATGGCGGAAACGTTCTCCTGTACCGATGCGTTAAGCTCATCATATTTTTCAAACACCTGTCTGAAGTATACAGATACCTTGCGTATGATCAAAAAAAGGAATAAGCCCAGAAAAACAACAGCCGCGCAGTATACTGATGAAAGCTTAGGACTTATTATTATCGCCATGCTCATGGCTATGATAAGAGACATCGGAGCCCTCATTGCCATACGAAGCAGGACCTGATATGCATTCTGTATGTTCGTGATGTCTGTCGTAAGTCTCGTAATAAGGCCCGATGTAGAATATTTATCAATATTGGCAAAGGAGTATTCTTGAATGCTCCGGTACATTCTTGCCCTCAGGTTCATGGCAAGGCCGGCGGATGCCTTGGCCCCGAATACTCCGCCTCCTATGCCGGCCATAAGCCCGGCAAAAGCAAGAAGCAGCATCAGGGCTCCCGTCCTTAGGATAACGCCCATATTTCCTGCTTCCACTCCATAGTCTATGATATGTGCCATAAGAAGAGGGACCATCATCTCCATGATGACTTCGAATATCATACAAAGGGGTGTCGCAATGGAGGGAGCCGTGAATTCTCTGACCTCGGCACCTATTGTCCTGATACACTCCGCTGTTGATATATCCTTATATGATCTTGTCTGCTCCCCAGTCATTACAGTTACTTAACTTCTACTATCCTTCTAGCGCCCTCAGCGGCATCTGCGATATAGAAATCCGCATCGATACCGGTGCGCTCTTTATAAACACTTCCCAGTGTTTTGGTAAAATTATCAACATATTCGTTTTTCACCAGTGAAACCGTACATCCGCCGAAGCCGCCGCCTGTGATCCTTGAGCCTATGACACCCGGAAGCTTCCATGCCTCATCTACGAGAATGTCTATCTCTTCACAGGAAACACCGTAATCATCTCTTAATGAAACGTGCGAATCATTCATAAGCCGTCCGAATGCCTCAAGATCACCGTTTCTCAATGCTTTTACCGCTTTTATCGTTCTCTGGTTCTCATATACGGCATGTTTTGCTCTCCTGCGGCATACATCACTTTTTATATACTCACTATGCCTGTCAAATTCTTCTTCATCAAGCTCCCCAAGGGAATTGATATCCATGACTTTTTGCAGATCAGCCAAAGCCTCTTCGCTCTCACTCCGTCTTGTGTTATATGAATCATACGAATTCTCCGTAAGATTATGCTTGACCTTTGAATTGGTTATCACTATCTTTTCATTCTTCAGATTAAGTGGAACATATTCATAGCTTAAGTCAGCCGTATCAAGGAAGATCGCATTATCCTTTTTTCCCATGGCAGAGGCAAACTGATCCATAATGCCTGAATTGCTGCCGTTATATTCATTTTCCGATACTTGGCCGAATTTTGCACAGTCAACCATATCGACAGGAAGATCGTAAAGATCCTTAACTATGATAGCTGCAAGCTCTTCTATGGATGCAGAAGCAGACAGCCCGGATCCCGCCGGAAGGTCAGCGATCATTACCATATCATAGCCTCCGGGAATCTCTATGCCCGCCTTCATCATGGCCCATATGACCCCCTGCTGATAATCATACCAAAGTCCGTTATCATTCGGCTTCAGCTCATCAAGGCTTATCTCCTGTACTCCCTCATCAGGATAAGTCATGTTGTACCATCGCAATATCCTGTCATCTCTTTTTCTTGCGACACCGTAATTTCCCATTGACAAAGCGCAGGGGAAAACATGTCCACCGTTATAATCAGTATGCTCACCGATAAGATTGACCCTGCCCGGAGCAAAATATTTCCTTATCTCTCCGTCATCACCGAATTTTTCCTTAAAGCATTCCAATGCTTTTTCAATCATATTTTCCTCCTTATGCCGCGTTCTGCACATACAAAGTTTATTATACGACTATTTTCTCCCGTAATCAAAACAATAAACATCGTTTCCGTCTGTTTTGTTCAGGGGAACTCTGATAAATCTTTGTTTGTATCATACTCATCAAGGAAATGATGTGCTATTCCGTCTTTTTTATACCGGATGATCGTTGAAAGATTAACATTTTCGACACTCTTAAAGATATTTGCTTCAGTATAGGGATTAACCTCATGAAGCTCTTTTATCAGGGATTTGATCTCTGCCCTCTTGCTGGAAATGCTGTCCTTACCAGAAGAGAGGCCTTCCGTCAGCCGGCATGCGCAGGCGATGAATTCAAGCTCATTATGCTTTGCCCACCTTATGATATTCTCTTCCCGTATAAGATACATCGGCCTTATAAGCTCCATCCCGGGGAAGTTTACGGAATGAAGCTTCGGCATCATTGTCTGAAACTGCCCACCGTAAAGCATTCCCATAAGGATCGTCTCTATGACATCGTCATAATGATGCCCAAGCGCGATCTTGTTGCATGAAAGGTCCTTTGCATGAGCATAGAGCGCTCCACGCCTCATTCTTGCGCAGGGATAGCAGGGAGAAGTATCATCTTCACCGACTATATCAAATATCGAAGATCTGAAATTTATGAGGGGCACCCCGAGAAGTTGGGCATTATCAATTATCTTGGAACGGTTTTTCTCATTATAGCCCGGATCCATATTAAGATATATGACTTCAAAGTTTCTTTCCCCATGTTCAAAGAGCTCCTGAAACAGCTTTGCCATAAGAAAAGAATCTTTCCCTCCGGATACGCATACGGCTATTTTATCCCCGGGCTTTATCAATTCGTACTTATTTACCGCCTGGGTAAACCTTGACCAGAGCTCCTTGCGATAGAGCTTTATGATACTGCGTTCTGCTTCCTTCCTGCGGGCCTGAGGATCATAATGGTTCTCTTCGGCTTTACTCATTATCTTAAGACAAGATGGAATATCTTCTCATATACAGTGCTTTTGAACGGCTGATATCTCATGGGGATATCGATCCATGTTTTCTTGTCCAGAATGCTCTTCTTGTGTGAGAAAGTATCAAATCCGACCTTTCCGTGATATGCGCCCATGCCGCTCTCGCCTACGCCTCCGAAGCCCATTTCGCTGGTTGCCAGATGTACGACAGCATCATTTATGCAGCCTCCTCCATATGATACCCTGGATGTTACCTCCTTTATTCTCCGTCTGTCTTCCGCAAATATATAAAGAGCCAGCGGTTTAGGCTTATCTGCGAGATCTTTGTATATGTCTTCATATTCATCAAATGTGAGAACGGGAATTATCGGGCCGAATATCTCCTCCTGCATAACGGGATCATCATATGTCACGTTATCCATGACCGTAGGAGCTATCTTCAGTGTTTCTTCGTCATAATCACCGCCGAAGACGGTTTTATCTTTATCGATAAGACCTTTCAGTCTTTCAAAGTGTTTTTTGTTTATGATCTTTCCGTACGCATCGTTTTGCAGCGGATCCGTACCATACTGTCTTTTTATCTCACGCTTAAGAGCCCGGATAAAATCTTCTTTAATGCTTTCATGGCAAAGGACATAATCCGGTGCAACACAGGTCTGTCCGCAGTTTAAGAACTTTGCGAACACAAGCCTTCTGGCAGCCAGAGGTATCTTAGCGCTGCTGTCTATAATGCAGGGGCTTTTGCCTCCAAGCTCAAGTACTGACGGGGTAAGATGCTCTGCAGCATGGCGAAGCACCTCGCGTCCTACAGCCTGGCTTCCTGTAAAGAATATCAGGTCGAATTTAAGATCAAGAAGCGCCGAGTTTTCTTTTCTTCCCCCCGTCACGCAGGCCACATGTCTTTTATCAAAGCTCTCTTTTATCAGTTTTTCTATTATCATGCTTGATGCCGGAGAATAAGCGCTGGGTTTGACAACAGCCGTATTTCCCGCAGCAATGGCGTCCACCAGCGGGTTCAATGTCAAAAGTACCGGATAATTCCAGGGACTCATTATAAGAGTGCATCCATAAGGCGAAGGCTTTATAAAGCTTCTTGATACAAACTGGGTGATGGGCGAATGCACGGTCTTTTCCCTTGCATACATCCTCACATGCCTTATCATGTAGCTTATCTCCGAAAGTACAAGGCCTGTTTCGCAAAAGTAGCCTTCCAGAGAACTCTTACCCAGATCTTTTTTTAAGGCCTCTCCTATCTCCTGCTCATATTTCTTTATCACATGATACAGCTTTTTCAGACTGCGTATTCTGAAATCAACCGGAAGCGTTGCACCGCTGTTAAAATATTCTCTCTGAGCCCTAAGTATTTCTTCTGTATTGATACTCATTCTTTCCTCCTGATACCGTATTAAACCTCATCCCGGTCTGAAACAAGATAATACAATCTCTCCAGCTCTTTTGCATCCATCAGCTTAGGTACGGGATAAAGCGGATTCCCTTCTTTATCGGCATGATCTGCCATGACAGGTATATCCTCTTCCTTTATACCCTTTAACTTTTCGGGAATGCCCATCCTCTTGTTCATTTCACGTATGGATTTTATAAAAGCCTCTGCATTTTCCTTGTCAGTTGCGTCTTCCTTCGCTATTCCTGCGCATTCTGCAAGCTCTGACAGCTTTTTATAAACACACTCTCCGTAGTCTTCAAGCAGTATCGGAAGCAGGACCGCATTTGCAAGCCCGTGGGCTATGCCGTACTGTCCCCCCAGGGAATGAGCAACGGCATGTATGTATCCTACATATGACATGGAAAAAGCAAGGCCGGCCCTGTTGGAAGCATGAAGCATATTATTTCTTGCATCATAGTTTTTCCCGTCTTTATATGCAGTCTCAATGTTTTCAAAGATAAGCTTCACAGCCTCCCTTGCTAGCGCTCTTGTCTTCCTTGTAGTCGATCCCCCGATATATGCCTCGACCGCATGAGTCAGTGCATCCATGCCTGTAGTTGCCGTAAGGGACGGAGGCAGCGTAAATGTGACCCTCGGATCCAGCACATTGTATTTAGGGATGAGAGGGAAGCTGTTCAGGCAGTATTTATGCTTCTTCTCACTGTCTGTTATTATCGAAGCCACTGTCACCTCGCTTCCGGTTCCCGCTGTGGTGGGTATTGCTATCAGCGGTGGGATCCTGCGCCATATTTTAAGAATGCCTTTCATCTGACCAATACTTCGCTTCGGATAAGCAAGTCTTGCACCTACTGCCTTGGCACAGTCTATCGAGGATCCGCCCCCGAATCCTATAAGAGCCTTGCAGTTATTTTTTATATATACCTTTCTTGCAGCCTCAACATTTTTTATTGTAGGGTTAGGCTCAACAGAATCAAAAACAGCGCATCTGATCCCGGCTTCCTTTAAAACCTTCTCCAGCCTTTCCGTAACCTTGGCTTCCCTCAGAGGTTTATCGGTAACGAGAAGCACTGAGTTTCTCCCAAGTTTTTTCAAAAGATGGGGAACCTCATCCACGCTTGCCATTTCCTTGGGATCCCGGTAGGGAAGTATAGGGATCGCCAGCCTGAAGACAAGCTGAAAAGATCTACAGTAAATCTGTTTCAGGATATTCATTATTTCCTCCTTATGCCGCATTCTCGGCGGTTTCCGTCAGGATCATGGAACTTTTGTAACGCAATAAGAGATTATATCGGAAAGCAGATGCATTAACAAGCTTCGGATCAGCCTGCTCTTTAAGGGCACTCGGAATATGCGCTTATTATTTCATCTCTGAAAGAGGCAAATCTGTCCTCATCAATAGCCTCCCTTATCTCTTCCATGAGATGATTGTAAAACCAGAGATTATGAAGGACACAAAGCCTTAACCCCAGCATCTCTTCTGCCTTTATCAGATGTCTTATATAAGCTTTGCTGTATGACCGGCAGGCTGGACATCCGCAGCCCTCCTCGATCGGTGACATATCCTCGGCGTATTTCGCATTCTTTATATTAAACTTTCCCTGATGCGTATACAGCTGTCCATGTCTTGCGTTCCTCGAAGGATACACGCAGTCAAAGAAATCAACGCCTCTGTATACGGCTTCAACTATGTTCACGGGGGTGCCCACCCCCATAAGATATATAGGCTTATCCTGAGGCAGATGGGGTATAGTGACATCCAATATATGATACATCTCCTCATGAGTCTCTCCTACTGCCAGTCCGCCTATGGCATAACCGTCAAGATCCATGTCTGTAATAAGATCTGCATCTTCTATCCTTATATCATCAAATACTGCTCCCTGATTTATACCAAAAAGCATCTGTTCTTTGTTTATCGTATCCGGCAGACTGTTCAGGCGGTCAAGCTCTTCCTTACACCTTTTAAGCCATCTTTCCGTACGCTGTACCGAAGACAGCACATAATCTCTTTCAGATCTTGCATCTGGACATTCGTCAAAAGCCATAGCTATAGTCGAACCCAGATTTGACTGTATCCGCATGCTTTCTTCGGGCCCCATAAAGATCCTGTGTCCGTCTATATGGGATGCAAAAGTCACGCCCTCTTCCTTTATCTTCCTAAGACTCGCAAGAGAAAAGACCTGAAATCCCCCCGAGTCAGTCAGTATCGGTCTGTCCCACACCATGAATCTGTGCAGGCCCCCGAGCTTCTTTATCAGCTCGTCTCCCGTACGGACATGCAGATGATATGTATTGGAAAGCTGTATCTGACATCCTATCTCCTTCAGATCTTCAGTTGATACGCCTCCTTTTATAGCACCTACTGTACCTACATTCATAAAAACAGGCGTCTCCACGGTGCCATGTACCGTATCAAGACGCCCTCTTCTGGCTCTTCCGTCCCGCTTTATCAAAGTGTATCTGTTTTCCTTCATTCCACAAGTCCTATCATCTTATCATATTCTTCCAGCGTAAGTCCCAGTTCCTTCATCTCCTTCGCTGCAGTAACTCCTACATATCTGTAATGCCACGGCTCGTATTCAATGAAGGTGATATCCTCTTTCCCTCTTGGATATCGTAATATGAAGCCATAATCCACGGAATTTTCCATAAGCCATTTACCGGCCGGAGTATTCTCAAAGCCCTCGTCAAGCTTCCAGTAATGATCGGTCACGAAATCAAAAGCCAGACCGACCTGATGCTCAGAAGCTCCGGGAATAGCAACGATTTCGGCTGCCTTTTTATAAGCCTCTTCGTAACTGTATCCTTCTTCCTCCATAAGCGAATCTACTTTGCGGTCAAAAACATAAGTCTGATGCTTAAGATCCCTGTATGGTGAGAGCACATAGATATAAACGCCTTCATTTTTAGCGCCTTTTATCATATCCGCCAAAGCCCCGGCGCATCTCACATCCGAAGTGACGTCATCTGTAATGGTAGTCAGCTCAAAAGAATAATCGTCAGGTATCATATGATCCTTATTTATCAGTATCAAGGACCAGTCGTCATCAAACGAAGGATTTACAAGATTTCCGTTATCATCCTCAACAAGGATATCCGAAGAAGCATCTTTGTTGTTTCTCTTATTAAAATCTTCAGCTGCTATCTTTGAATCCTCCGCAATCTTATCAAGCTCATCGTCTTCGATAAGAGCGGCCTCATCTTCTATGCTTTCACCGCTGTCATCAGTTTTCACAATATCTGATTTTGAAACGACTATCTTATGGCCGTCATCATTTACGATGACAACATCATCGCCTATCGCTAAAGCCGTTGCGGTACCTGAAAAACTGGCAGTTGAAACAAACGCCAGTACCGTGAGTATGATCGCTGCAGTTTTTCTTATAAAGTGTGTTTTGCTCTTCATGGAAATTTCAGATTAACATAAAACTATCATTTGTACAAGCTTTCCGGTCCGAAAGAATAAGGCAAAAGTATGTTTAATTTATATACATCGTATTTCATGTCATCATGTACGATCACTACATCAAAATCCTCCGATGATACAAATTCATTCATGAACTGTCTGCAGATACCGCAAGGAAATGCATCATTCGGGTTATCCCCCTTCGGACCTCCGGAGATCGCGATTGCCTCAAATTCACGTTCCCCCTCACTTAATGCTTTAACGAAAGCCGTTCTTTCGGCACAGATTCCAGCCGGATAAGAAGCATTTTCTATATTGCATCCTTTGTAGACTTTACCGTCTTTTGTAAGTAAAGCGGCTCCTACCGAGAAGTTTGAGTATGCGCAATATGAATTCCCTCTGGCTTCATCAGCCATTCTGCAAAGCTCAGCATAATCCATGGTCAGTCCTCCTAAATAACGGATCCCTTGTTTCATTATTAATTATATCATAATGATCATTTTTCTATGTGATATTATCATCATTGACCTATGTATCATCAAGGGTTATAATAATTTTCGCCTTTAGGGAGTATAGCTCAGCTGGGAGAGCGTCCGCCTCACACGCGGGAGGTCACGGGTTCGAGCCCCGTTGCGCCCATGTATACAATGTCCGCAAACGCTGTGTTCATCTGCGTTTGCGGACTTTCGTTTTTTCGCTCCTGTCGGTGCAGGTCGGTGCAACCCTTGATTTTACTGGGTTTCAGTATTTCCAAGCCGCGTTACCGCATCG
>JAEEGL014865599.1_pt1 | contig 13669 bp, 8 predicted proteins | sample 9134231 | NCBI WGS metagenome assembly JAEEGL01 (sample SAMN16246548, study PRJNA631951) | gut metagenome | biome: gut microbiome; feature: rumen; material: fiber-attached | host: Bos | place: Iran: Karaj | collected 2018-10
GAGATGATCAGAAGAATATAGCTGGTGATCCGGGCCAGTTCGTTGGCTATCGAGGTGCCGGCATCCCCCGGAAGGAAGGTAATGAGGAAGGAAGCACTGGCGGTTCCGGTCATGAGGATGTTGGCATTTTTCCATTTCCCATCCAGATATTTCACAGTGCTGGGATACGTGGTGGGTTTTGACAGGAGCGGTCCGGCAAAGCACAGGCAGAGAGCCAGCAGAATTGTAAAAATGACGGCAATCTGCCATTTTTTCAGCCTTGCTTTTTTCTTTTTCGGGGATGCGGAGTCGGATTCAGGGCCGGTTTCCTGTCCTTCCGCGACGGAGTTTTCCGGGCTTTCTTCATAGAGACTTCCAGCCCGGGAATAATGCTTCCGGGTCAGGAAGAACGTGACCACGAACAATAAGACCATTAGAGCCGCCGCAATCAGGATTGTGATCATTTGCGTTCCCGATTCCGTTATTTCTGTGGCGGATGCGGTGGTGGCATAGTAATCCTTGATGTTCTGTATTCTGAAGCGGAAGGGGATTTTGTAATCGTTGTATCCCGGAATGCCCACCGTGCCGGCGTAACGGACTTCATAATCCAGGGCGCCGTGATACGTGCCTTCTTCCAGCGGTCCGATGAGCATGCCGGAAGCCCCCTGTGCAAGCTGAGAGAGATAATCGGGGTAAAGAATGGGTGCGGAGAGGACTCCGGAGGGATCGGTTCGCTGGAGGATCAGACAGCCTTTTCCGAAATTGGTTCGTTCGATGCCGAATTCGCTGTCATAACCGTTGCTGTCGCTGTTCAGGGTATAACTGCTGTTTCCGCCGAGTGCATTCAGATTCTGCTTGAGATTGAATCCAAGCATGATCTGATTATCTTCCTGCAGCAGGAAAACCGGTATTCCTTCAGCGTCGTAAGCCATTTTGCTGTATCCCTGGACATAGAAGATCCCGAGGCCCCAGCCGCTGTGAAGATCATTTTGTATGTTTTCTTCCTTTACAAATCCCGCATCGTGCTGGGTTTTGATCCGATCCAGGTCCTTGGTGATTTCATGGGACTGAATACTTTCTGCCTGTGCCGAACAAAACAGGATCATTACGGCCAGGAAAGCGACGGCAAAGTGCAACCATTTTCTGTTCATCGGGAGGTTGTCCTTTCATATTGCTAAACATCGCTAAGTTCCAGTTGATTATATAAGAATGAAACTCGGGGTGTCAAATGCATACAAGATAGCAGACGCTATGACCTTGGCTTCACCGCACTTCTGTGCAGCGCTTACCATCCCGGCAAGGACCGAAAGCAACCAGGAGCGCCATTTGCAGGACTAAAGCCAGATTGCATCCTCCGGCAGAAGAATCTGTTCCAATGCTTCTATGCGGATTCTGTAAACCTGACGTTCCGTACGGGAGACCATCATGGCGACCAGGCTCCAGGGATATCCATCAATAAAGTGCAGGAGCAGGACCCTTTGCTGTATAAATGTCGTATGCCGCCGGATGATCTGTGCAGCCTGCTCTTTCAGGGGCGCCAGCCTGGCGGATATCTCGGTCAGATGCTCTTTCAACAAATCTTTTTTTGCGATCGCAGACTCAAAAGGCGCCTCCCCGGAGAAGGACCGGCATACTTTTTCAACAGAATAATCAGAGGAAGACGGAAGCGAAAGGGACTGTGTTTCCGCAAGTTTCAGTTTTTCTTTCAGCCCGTCAATCTGTGACTGCCAGAAGTGAACCTGTTCCAGGTAATTCAGAGCCAGCCGGGCGTGATCAGACAAATCATTATTCCTCTGTTCCATAGGGTTTCCTTTCATTTCCAAGATAAGCGCGAATGATCTCCCGTCCTTCGGACGTCAGCATGGGCAGGACGGCAGCGTCTTCGACCGCATCGAGGAGCTTCTTCATTGGCTCATCCAGACGACCGGCCCGTTCATGATTCGTATGTCCGAGCGGAACCGGATCGGCCAAGCCATGACCGGTCATGACCAGATCAAGTTCTGTCCAGTCTCCCGGGCTGTCCGGATTATCACCGGTATTCCATACCCGAATGAGGTAAAGCGTTCTGCTGCCGGGGAAAACGCAGCCGTATACTTTGACCGGCACCAGATCAGTCAGTGACGGGTGGAACATCGTATGATAAAAGAAACCATCTTTTGGATTCATGGTTTTGGTTGTATATAACGGATGCAGAGGCGAACCGTCCGATCTGAGCGGCAAAGTATCCAGGTATCCTCCGAAATCCTCCTGCCAGGCCAGCTTGCGGGAACGTGTTTCGCAGATGAGCTTATCTATATAAAGAAGCATTTCACTCTCTGACTCAGTTGCATTCGAAAAATCTGAAGTCAGAAGCATATCCACGGAAACGGATAGCTTTTCGGAAACGGCAAGGAGAAAATCCGCCCCGGGAGCGATGTTTTTCTCTCCCTGGCGGAGCCGGGACAAGTAGCCGAGGCTGACGCCGCAGCCTGTTTCCAGATCTTTTATCTTCAGGTTTTGCCGACTTGCCAGGCTATAAACATTGTTAATGAAGATGTATTTATCATAGCCCATGGAGACACCCCCACTATTTTCATTATCATGATAAAAATAACATAAGAAGATAAAAAAGTCAACCATTGATAAAAACAACAATTTAAAAATGTCAGTAAATGTCAGTTGACGCCAGATTGACTCATGGGATACCGACGGAATATACTATGCTCGAAGAATCAGGGGAAGCCGAAAGGCTTCCTCTATTTATTTTACGGAGGGAAAAGACATGCAAAAAACCGATGAAAACAAAACCCTGAACAACAAGATCCGGAAACTGGCTCCGGAGGCCATTGAAACGATGGGGGAGCTGCTGCGGGAACCGACAACCCCGGCACCAACCAAAGCCCAGCTGATCGGCTTCATACTGGAAAGAACCCTGGGTAAACCAGATACCACGATCCACCTGACCACAAATGGCGGCACCATCAAAGATTCCGAGAACAGGCTGATCGCAATCGCCGAGGAAATCCGCGAGGAAATGGCAGTCGAAGCGGAGAGCATCGCGGAAGCGGAGAGTGAGCCGGACAACGATATGGAGGATGCATATGAAACAGAAGACGAAGACACCGAGGAAGACGATTCCGCAGAATAAAAGCCGGAAACAGGACCCGAAAGCTGCTGTGATGGAGCTGCTGAGGCATCCGGAGCAGATTGGCCGGCGGGTCGGATTCGGCGACCTGACGCCGCTGCACGGGACATGGATCCGGGAGATTGTATTCGGCAAGGAGGACTATACACTGCAGGCTCACCGGGGCAGCTATAAGTCTTCCAGCCTTGCGGTTGCCATTGCGCTGATTATGATCCTGGATCCGACGCACAACATCATCTTCCTGCGGAAAGCAGACAGCGATGTGGCGGAAATGATCCGTATGGTAAGCAAAATCCTTCGGAACGAGCTGATGAACGACATCTGCAAGGTGTATCACAACGACGTGCCGCTGGAAATCATTGCGGAGAGCATGGACCAGGTTTCCACCAACCTATGGACGTCTCCGATGGGCGCGCCCCAGCTGCTGGGAATCGGCATCAAAAGCTCCATTACAGGGAAACACGCCCAGTATGTGATTACGGATGATATCTGCAATATCCAGGACTATCAGTCCGCGGCGGAGAGGAAACATACAATCCTGCAGTATGACGAGCTCCAGAATATCCGGAATCGCGGCGGAAGAATTATCAATCTTGGTACTCCCTGGCATAGGAGGGATGTTTTCCGGAGAATGCCCAACATTCACAAATACGACTGCTATACGACCGGGCTGATCAGCCGGGAACAGCTGGCCAGGCTGCAGAAGTCCATGGCTCCGAGGCAGTTCGCAGCCAACTATGAACTGAAGCTGATCAGCAGTTCCGAGCTGGTATTTACGGATCCACCGCGGATGGATGAAAACCGATATGAGTACGATGAAGATATGCCCATTTTCGAAGGGTGCGTGGCCCATATTGATGCGGCCTTCGGGGGAAGCGATTATACAGCGTTGACCATCGGGAAAATAGACCGGAACAAGAACATCATTTATATGTACGGGAAGCTCTGGCATAAGGACGTGATGCGGGTATTTCCCCAAATCCTCGGCGAGATTGAACGGTTCAGCCCCTGGAAGGTTGTCAGTGAGGGCAATGCTGACCGGGGATTCCTGAAGGAACGACTGCTGAGGAACAATATATATGCCTCTACCTATTACGAAACGCAGAACAAGAAAATCAAGATCCAGACATACCTGAGGCAATGCTGGCCCAACATCGTCTTCATGCCGGGAACAGATCCGGCCTATATCCGCCAGATTACAGAATATACCGAGAATGCGGAGCATGACGATGCTCCGGATTCCGCAGCAACGATGTGCCGGTATTTCTGCACCTATCATTGGGAAGGCAGGAAAATATAAAAATTCATCCATCCGGACAAACGAAAGGAAAGGGATTTATGTATGCAAATGAACCGGTGCTGATTCCGGATGTTCCAGGGAAGATCAGCTTCAAGAAAAAGAAAGGCAGCGAGTATGTCCAGTACGAGACGGACCGGAAATACAACCCTGACCGGAAATACAACCTGCCGGACCGGAAAATCATAGGGATACGGATTCCTGCAATTCCGGAGATGATGCTTCCGAACGAGAACTACCGGAAATACTTTTCAGAAGGAGAAGAGAAGATGAGCAACAGCCAGAAAGAGACCGCGGCGCAATATGCTGCGGACAAAAAACAGTTTACGATCCTGCGCGACCTGTTTGACCAGCTGTATTATGAATTTCAGATGCAGTCCAGAAAGAAGCCGGACGAGACACTGAACCCATACAAGGCGATGAAGATCAACAGCATCCTGGAACCGCTGCGGAAGATGATGGCCGGGGAGGAATACGCATCATACCTGGATCTTGTGGATATCACACAGGAAGAAGGAGAAGAAAAAAGCATCAGCGGCAAAACCTACAGCGACGTTGCCCTGATGCTGACACAATACAAGGGAGCTATGAAGCGATTTTTCCATGATGAATTCTGAGAGGAGCGTGCGGTTCCCCTCAAAAACGGTTCCCCTCAAAAACTGTTTTCCTTGTCTGCCGTTTACTATCCGCAACCTCAACAGTCGCAATTCCACACACAGTGGAGGCTGATCGCTTCGAGGGGGACAGTTCTATGTCTCCTCCTTTTTTTCAACCGCAGGTTCAATGACAGGGGCCTTGGCGGATCCTACAAAAACTTTACGCTAGCCAAGGATTAAATCAAAAAATAATATCTCTTTTTAAAATAAGACTTTCCAAAATATCAACATAGAGATCGTGGAACTCTTCCATCTCTTTTCTGTCAAACAAGCCTTCCGCATATTCCATCTCGGAATCGAAGGCGCCATCGCCGTATTCATTCTCCAAAAGCTCAAGCTCAAGCCTTGCCCCGGCAGCGGTGAATATATCTTCAAGAGGGATTCTTGTCGGATTCAGAATCTTAAGAGGACTTCCATTTATTCCAAGCTGCAAATTGACCTCCATACAATCATCCAGATATGCCTGATAATGCTCTGTCATAAAATCATAGGTATTATGGGCAATTCCATCCGCAACCTGTTCTTTTACGCTGTGCAAAAGATCCCTGACATTATCAAATTCCTCCATGCGGGCAGCAGCAGGAAGATTTTTAATCAGCATACCAACCGCACATTCTGCCTCCGGCGCCAGACGGTTATTGAAAATCCAGTTAACCATTACATGCTTTTTGCCCGTGGACTTACTAAGAGTCATAAGCGCCGCTGTTATCGCCATTACAGAGTGAGATACTCCCCAATATTTCTCAGCTTCAGCTACCTGCTGCGCATTAAAGCAAAGACGTTTTTCACGGCTTGCCTGATTTATTGCAGCCTTTTTGGTTTTTGTCTTTGGCATGTTGCACCATACTTCATCGCCGTAGCACTCCTTGAACCAGTCGTGATCCTCTTTTCGGCTTCCTTTTGAAATACGCTTTTCCTCTTCTGCAAGAAGGGCAAAGTAGTAATCCTTTGTAAGCTCCCTGCCATAGAAAGCATTCACGATATCATAAAGCAAAACGCCAAGAGATGCGCCATCAAGTATCATGTGATGTATGTCCATGAAAAGATATGTGTACTTAGGAGAGCGATATACTCCTGCGCGGCAAAGGCAGGAATCGATGATCTTATCAAAGGGCATTACCAATACATCAGGCAGCATCTCCTCTGCTTTCTCATGGATATCTATAACCTTTACTTCAGGCAAAAGTCCCGGCACATATTGCTGCACCAGTTCAAAATCGTCATTGAATCTAAAAGCAGTTGAAAGTGCAGGGTGATTCTGCAATGCCAAATTTACCGCATTGCAAAGCCTGCCTGCTTCAACCTCCTCCTTGTCAAAACGCACAAGGAAGTGGGTATTACTCCACATGGAGGACATGGGCTTGTACAGCTGGGTGTCAATCATCTGCAGCTGCAGCGGTGTGAGAGCATGGGGTACTTTCCTTGCCTCCTGTTCTCTCTCATCAAGGCTTCCCTGATCAAGTCTTTCCTTTAAAGCATCTGCAATAGCCCTGGGTGTACGCTTTTGGAAAATATCGGAAGGAGTAAGTCCCTCTATATCTGCTTTTGACATAGCTCCCATCGCTCTTAAGGAGTCGCCTCCACGCTGGAAGAAGTCATCAAGAGCTCCAAACTCGCTCTCAGGAATCTGTAAAACCTCCGCAAAGGCATGACAAAGTATTTTCTCTGTTTCTGTTTCAGGAGCAACATACTCAGCAGTAAAGGATGAAAAATCCGGTGCGGGAAGCGCCTTTTTGTCGACCTTGCCATTGAGAGTTACAGGCATATTATCAAGCTGCATAAAAGCAGAAGGAATCATGTATTCCGGAAGTTTTTCCTGCATATATTTTTTGAGGTCATCCTCAGAAACAGATGCGCAGACTGTATAGTAACCGACAAGATATTCGGAGGTACCGTCCTTTTTTACAGTGACTGCTCCTGTATTTACTCCTGGATATCCCGTCATCACTTTTTCAATTTCATCCAGTTCTATTCTGAATCCGCGTAACTTGATCTGATTGTCGATTCGTCCATAGATTCTTATCTTGCCTTCCGGTGTCCATGCTGCCAGATCGCCGCATCTGTATGCTCTCATTCCTTCATGTTCAAAAAATGATTCCGCACTCCTATCCGGCAAATTAATATATCCCCTGCCCACCTGATCTCCACAGATAACCAGCTCTCCGCGGATTCCAACAGGAAGTTCGTTTCCAAAGGTATCTGCTACATAAAAATATGTATTGGCAACAGGTTTTCCAACAGTAACTATTTTATTATCTGTCATCACCTCAGCAGAGCATCCCATGGTTGCCTCTGTGGGACCAAATACATTGAGGATTATGCTGTCCTCTCTGATATCACGCAGACGATCATATAACTGCGAAGGAAAAGCCTCAGCTCCGATATCATAAAAAGTCAGCTGCTCGAACGCCTTCCTTGTCTCCGGAATATCAAGAAGACTAAGCAAATATGTAGGCGTACAGGTAATTCCGGTAACCCCGTTATTCAAAATCAGCTCTGCAAGCTTTGCAGGAGTGTGGATTTCTTCCTCGGTTGCTATGACCACACCGTTACCGTTGCAAAGAGGCACAAACGCTTCCACAACAGAAACATCAAAAGAGAAAGCTGCCAGTGCAAGACAAATCCTTCCGGGCTCCGCATAATACATGATTTCAGGAGATTTTTCGTTTCTGTGAACATAGTTGGCTATATTGCGATGCTCTATCATAACGCCCTTGGGACGTCCTGTTGTACCTGATGTATAGATACAATAAGCAAGGTTATCAGGATTTACCTCAGGTCCTGTGAAGGATACGTTTTCCCTCGCAGCTACATTCTCAAGGTCATCCTCGCCAAAAATCTCTTCTAAAGTAATAAGCTTATATTTTTCGCCCAAAAGTCCCTCATGAAGTTTCTTTTGCTGCTTAGTGGTAAGAAGAAGCTGAATCTCCCCATCCTTCATGCAAAAATCTATTCTCTCATCGGGATAGTCCGGGATAAACGGAACAAATGCTCCACCTGCTTTAAGAATTCCAAGTTCAGCCACATAGGCATAAACTTCCCTGTCAAACAATACACCAACAAGTTTTTCCGGGCCTATGCCCTCACCAATCAGTGCACCTGCAACGACATCAGAAAGCAGATCAAGCTCCCTGAAGGTAAGGGTCCTTCCTGCAGCTGTTACAGCTTTTTTATCAGGCTCCTTAAGTGCATGCGCATGTATCTGTTCATGTACAGGGACAAAATCCATCTCTGCTTTGGTGTCATTAAAGCTCCTAAGCACCTTTTTGTCATTCTCAGTAAGCATGGAAACCTGCCCTATGGTCTCACAGGTCAGCATACTTTTCGCAATTGTAAAACGATCCTCTGCAAAGTCCTTTACCCATTCAGGTGAAAAGCGCTCATTTCGATATTCTATGGTCATATTATACAGACCGGCTGTTGAGAAAAACTGGATTGAGAAATAGCCTGTTACCATTCCGGTATGATAATGCTCAATGAACCATTTATCTCCTTCCGCAAGGACCTTTTCACTATCAGGGTGATCAGTGAACTGGCTTCCCTGGTAGATAAACTCCACTTCTTCATTAACAGGGCACTCCTTAAGCACTTCATCAAAGGAGTACACATCATTACTCATGCTTTCAAAAATCTGTCTGCTGATTCCCCTTAAGTAATCTCCGACAGGAAGATCCTTTGAAAGATCACCGTAAACCGGAATTCTCTTTATGAGAGTACCAATTGTTGTTTCCATGCCTGCCTTGGCACGTCCGTTATAAACTGTTGAAAAAGAAACATGCTTACTGTGCAGGTATTTACCAAGAAGTATAGACATTGCCCCCATAAAAAAGCTGCTCTCAGTGATCTGATTCTTTTCACAGAATGCCTGAACCCTGGCAGCTTGCAAAGTACCCGGCTCATAGCGAAGATTATCGCTGACACCGGGAGTAAGCTGACCACTTCTGTCACCTGTTATTGACGGAAGCTCATCCATTTCCTTAAAGAGCTCTGCGTAATACTTCTTTGCAGCATCATGAGTGCCATCCAGCATCATCTGCTCTTCACGTACACCTGCCTGCCACACGGTATAAAGCTCTGCAGGAACGTCTTTTCCGGAAAGTGCATCATTAAGCTGCGAAATAATCAGATTGACCGATGTACCATCAAGGAAAATAAGATGCGTCTTCGCTGCCAGATAGACACGCTCAGATGTCCTGTAAATGGCAAAGTGAAACAGAAGTCCATCCGTCATGGAAACCACAGGCACAAAGGTCTTCATAAAATCAAGGCGCTCTTCTTCTAAGCCATCCACAACAGGAATCTCGATTTTTTCATCAGGAACAGGATACATCTTAGGCATTCCATCCGGGCCTTTTCGTATCATGTATTTCATGGAAGGATGGGCATCTATAACCTTTCTTATGGCCGCATCAAGTTCTTCTGCGGTAATCTCCGGCGCAGTTCTTATAAGAAAAGGAATTGTATATGTAGAACTGTTTCCGCCTGTAATCCCCTCAAGATAAATTCCCATCTGGGTCTTTGTAAGGGGATAAAATTCTCTGTTCATCTCTGAACCCGAGCGCCTCTCTGCCACCTGCTTTTCAAGGTAAGACGCAAGCAGCCTGGGAGTAGGATTATGAACAACATCCTGAAAAGAAATCTCATATCCGTTATCCCCAAGTGCTGCGATCATGGTTGCAACACTTAATGAGGTTCCGCCAAGCTCAAAGAAATCTCCGTTTACACTTACTGTTTCAAGATGAAGTGCCTCAATAAAGGCTTTGCAGACCTTCTCCTCAGATTCATTTTCAGGTGCTGCATATTCCCCTTCATCTATCGGCAGATCCAGTTCCTTAAGGGCAAGATAGTTTACCTTGTTTCGTTCATTCCTTGGCATTGTATCAAGCCATACCACATAATCCGGCACCATGTAGGTGGGCAGGAAGGCGGCGACATGTGTCTTCAGCGCGTCGACATCAATCTTCTCTCCTGTATAGTAACAGCACAGCTTGTCGCCGCCGTTGACCTTGACCACAACGCATGCGGCTTCCTCAACTCCTTCCGCCCTGCGCAGCACACTTTCGATCTCGCCCAGCTCCACGCGATAACCGCGGAGCTTGACCATGCGATCCTTGCGACCCCGAAAAAGGTAGTTTCCTTTTTCGTCAATGGAGAAGTAGTCTCCGGTATGATACATGCGCGTTCCGGGCTCAAAGGGGCAGTCCGTAAATCGGGCAGCTGTCTCCTCCGGCAGATTGTTATAGCCAATGGCGACCCAGGGACTGACGACGCACAGTTCGCCCATCTTGCCAGGCCCTTCGATCAGGCTGCCGTCGTCATCAATGAGGTAGATACGTGAACCCGCAGCGGGTCTTCCGAGCATGCGCTCGTCTTCCTTTTGAAGCCGCTGGAACAGAATGCAGAATGTCTCGCTGGAAGCATATGCTTCGAACACATTGCCATCGTCCGCGTATTTGGGATTTGCCTTTTCACCGCCCAGCTCCACGTTCCGAAGTGGCAGTCGTCCGTACAACTCCCGCATCACCATGAACATCTTTGGAGGCAGGAACATGCTGGTCACATGTCGCTTCTGGATGATTGACCAGAGCATATCCGCGTTCTGCCGTTCCTTTTCATTCGCGATGTAAACCAACGCACCCGTCATGATCGGTATCGTCAGGTTAAACAGCGCGGCAATGAAGGTGAAACCTGCCATGCAGCAGTGTATGTCTGTCGGCGGCAGAGGCCGGTTAGCCAGCCTGTTCAGCGTGTAATAGTGGGAAAACACGGACTGCCTGTGGACGACACCCTTCGGCTTTCCGGTGGAGCCGGAGGTATAGACCAGCAACCCTTCGAGATCGGGCTTCGACAGGTTGAGGGCGGGATCATAATCCTCTTCCTTTATATCGTCAAGGCTTTCGATCAGAACCCTCGGCGTGTCTCCTGCCTTCGCTGAAAGCGCTTCGGTCGTCACAAACAACAAGCACTGCGAATCTGTCTGGATGTTCTGAATCCGCTCAACCGGATATTCCGAGTCCAGCGGCACGACAGCGCATCCGGAGCGGATTACAGCCAGAAGCGCAACCATATAATCGCGGGTCCTTGGAAGCAGCACTGCGATTCTCGCACCGTTTTCACCCCGGTTTACAGCCGCTTCGATATCTGTTCCCAACTGTTTGCAGGTTTCGAGCAGGATGTGAGCCAGCTTTGCGCTTCGTTGATTCAGCTGTTCATATGTATATGAACCGTACAAATCCATCACGGACGGCTGTTCCGATCGTTCTCTGACTTGTTTCAGAAAGAGATCAATGATCATTTCCATAGATTGCATCTCCTATCGCATAGATTACTGTTCAGGATTTCTGTGCTTCAGATTGCACGCACAAAAGTCTCTTTTCCCCCACTATATTCTCACCACAAAATTCAGACATACACTGTCAGAATTCCCGTGATGTAAATACCAAACGCTCTTATTCTCAGTCCGTTTCATCTGGTTCTGGCAGATCTCCTGTTTTCTCCCTCTGTTTCCACCGAAGAAAGCAGACCAGCGCGGTCAGGATCGCAAACAGCTCAGCTGCAGGCGCGGCATACCAGATTCCGTCGGCCCCAAAAACACTCGGCAGCAGGAACACCATGGCCAGCGGGCCTATAAAACTCTGCATCAGGGCGATTGCCAGAGAGGCTCCGCCCTGGTTGAGTCCTGTAAAGTAGGATGAGCTGTATATCACAATCCCACTGAACAGGAAAGAAAGCGAGATGATCTTCAGGGCCTTCACGGACAACGCTGTCAGATCCTGGTTATACCCTACAAAGATCCGGGAAATCGGTTCTGCGAAGCTGAAACTCAGCACAGCCATCAGGACGCCGAACCCGCCCGTCAGCAGAAGGCCGTTGCGCCGAAGCCTCTGCAGTTCTTTTACATTTTTATTGCCAAGATGATACCCGACCACCGGCACAATGCTCATGCTGATGCCGTAGAAAACAGCAATGAACAGTCCGCCAACATATTCGCTGACCGCATAGGCGCCAACGCCATCATTCCCCAGAAAATGCAGCAGCCTCAGGTTGAAGATCACCGCGACCACGGCGTAGGAGATTGAATCAACCATTTCCGATGCACCGTTGTACAGACATTGCCCCAGAGAGCGGATATCCCGGCAGGGAGGAACAAAATGCAGCGAATGCTTCGGGTTAACGAAGTAAACCAGCTGAATCACCGCGCTGAGAGTCCAAGCCAGGCCGGTCGCAAACGCAGCGCCCCGCATTCCCCAGCCGAAGACGGCCACAAAGAGCCAGTCCAGCAGGATATTGGCCAACGCGTTGGAGATCGTGGTGATCAGGCCGAGTCCGGGCCGCTCCGCGGTAATCAGTAGCGGATGGAAGGCAATGGACAACATCTGAAACGGCATAAAGAAAGCAAGTACCCGGCCGTAAGTAATACATTCGGGGAGCGTGGCTTCAGAAGCACCAACCCAACGGGCAACCGAAGGAACCAGCAGATATAGCAACAACGACAGCAGGATGCTGACGATCACCAGCATACCGATGATCATGCTGAGCAACTGGTTGGCCTTTTCCTTCCGGCCTCCCCCCAGTTCTTTTGCAATCAGGGCGCTGGCACCAGTACCGAACATCAGACCCACGGACATGACAATCAAAAGCGGTGGGAAAATCAGATTTTCCGACGCAAAGGCTGCCTCACTGATATAATTCGAAATGAAATACCCATCGGCGATCTGGTAGGTGTTATCCACCAGCTGCATTCCGATGGTGGGCAATGCAAAAAGAAAAATCTTTGGAATCGTAAAATGATCAGCTAACTGAATACGTTTCATATACCGGCCCCTAACCGCAAATCTGCAGACAGTTGTTTTTCTATGCAAAGCATCACAAAGGTTACTCTTTAATGAGAATACCAGAAAACTTGCTAGATTACAACGGGTATGTCGCATTTTGCCGTGATGTTGGTCTACCCATATAGATGATGCCGTTTTCCTATGCGTTCACGGGATTTATGCTGCCTGGGTGAATTCAGCCCCAAAACGACCACTGCCGCAGGACGTATCCTGCGGCAGTACCTGGAAGTTGCGTTCCGGTATGAGGATGTCATCGATGGACACCTCGAAGAGGGCGGCCAGGGCGAAAAGGTTATCCACGCTGGGAAGGGTCTGACCCTTCTGCCATTTGTAGATGGCCTGCGGCGCGTCAAAACCGAAGTATTCCTGGACCGCCGAAACAGACAGGCCGCGCGCCTGCCGAAGAAAGACAATATTCTTGCCGGTAGCCACCATGTCGATGACGGGAAAGGTTTTGCTGTTCATACTTTATCCTCCTTGATCCCGGTCGGTCGTGCGGTTCATTGGGCAGGAAAACACATATATCATAAAAAAGACACGAAATCAACATGTAACCGAGCAAGAATACTGTATACATTTATGCATACGGAAATCAGAAGAATCTGCAGGACGGAAAAGCAGCTTATGATTGGAAATGATCAGCAAACGGTGTCTTTTTAGGGGTATCCGCAATAACTGGGGGAATTATCCATTAATACCCGGACATGAAGTGACAGGATCGATGCTGCTTTTATGACTTTGCAAAAATGGAAGCTACATGATGTTTTAATGCACGATA
>JAEEGL011873602.1_pt1 | contig 13668 bp, 10 predicted proteins | sample 9134231 | NCBI WGS metagenome assembly JAEEGL01 (sample SAMN16246548, study PRJNA631951) | gut metagenome | biome: gut microbiome; feature: rumen; material: fiber-attached | host: Bos | place: Iran: Karaj | collected 2018-10
GCAGCAAACGTTACGGGATCTGCCGGTGACGACGCTTTGGCTGGATGGAAATCACGAGAACTTCGATCTGATCGATCAATATCCCGAGGATGAGTGGCACGGCGGAAGGGTGCAGTTTATCGATGAGCACATCATTCACTTGATGCGCGGACAGGTATATGAGATTGGTGGCAAAACATTTTTTGTATTTGGCGGAGGAAACAGTATCGATAAAGGCAGCCGGACACCCCGTATCAGCTGGTGGCCGGAGGAGATGCCGAGTTATGAGGAATATGAGGAAGGGCATCGTAACCTGGAAAAGGTTGGGAACAAGGTTGACTATGTCCTGACGCATACCTGCCCGGAGTCTATTGCGCACATGTTGGTGACATACTTGTATTCCGGCGAAGAGGAATTACAACGTTATTTGGATGTGATTGCCGAGTCGACGGAATATGAAGAGTGGTATTTCGGTCACTGGCATGTGGATGATGATTTGGGATCGTTTCATTGCTTATACGACAGAGTTTTTGAGTTGGAATATGAATGATAAAAATGTCCTGAAAAATGATCCGGTACTCTCATAAGACATGTAATAATTCAGGGGGTAAGCGTCTATGGCGACATACGTTACAGCGGATATTCATGGTGAATATGATAAGTTCGAAAGACTGCTCGAGCGGATAGATCTGAAGGACGAGGATACGCTTTTTATTCTCGGCGATATTCTTGATCGCGGACCGCATCCAATAAAAATCATACGTAAGGTTTTAGTTATGCCGAATGTTTATTGCATGATCGGAAATCATGAATTGATGGCACTGGAGTGCATGGATTTTTTGCTCCAAGAGATCACGGATGAATCGATCGAAACCCTTGATTATAAGACGATCGGAAACCTCTCGAACTGGTTATATAATGGAGCAGAAACAACGATCAAAGAGATGCGGATGCTTGAATCGGAAGAACGAAAAAATATCCTTGATTCCATCATGGAGTTTTCCGTATATGAAGAGGTATCGGTAGGAAATAAGGATTATCTGTTAGTTCATGCCGGACTCGGAAACTATCGTCCGGACAAGGTTATAGATGAGTATTCGGTGAAAGAAATGGTGTGGGAACGCCCGGATTATAATGTTCCGTATTTCCCGGATAAGTATGTGATCACCGGTCATACACCGACACAGCTTATCGAAGGCAACCCCAAACCCGGTTATATTTATCGACATAACAACCACATTGCTATCGACTGCGGCGCATGTTTCGACGGAGGTCGACTGGCCGCCATCTGTCTTGATACCGATGAAGAGTTTTATGTTGAATAATCCTGGGAATTATAGATTGGATAATCTTATTCAAAAACAGTTTCAAAAACGGTTTCAAGAACAGTGATTCTTTCATTGTTCTTGATCTTTACTCTACTTTACTTCTCAACATCTTTTCATCCAGCGTTCCCCAGTGTCTGGACTGGAGAACCATTTCCATATGTTCATCCAACACATAAGCGCCGGCCATGACAAAATCGGACAGCAATGTCAGCGGAGCGCCGAGGCCCAGATACTGCTCCGGAATACCGAACTGTGTGAGCATGACGCCGAGGCAGATCAGCACACCGCCGGCGATCGGCGGATTGGCAAAAGAAACGATCGAAACATAGAGCCACAGGCTGATCAGCCAACCGATATTAATCGAGATTCCGGCATACTCTGCCAGGAAAAACATGACGATAACAAAGCCGCCGCTGACCATATGGCGACCGATGGTGTTCCCGATCGGAACGCCGAAATCACTGAAGTTTTTCGGGATTCCAAAACGCTTTTCATTCGCCTCCAACATCGTTCCGAGCGCAGCCATCGATGACGCCGTCGACAGACCGATGAGGTAGGAAGGCGCAGCTTTTTTCAACAATAATATCGGGCTTATCTTGCACCGGATCGAGACGCTTGCCACCTTGAAAAGCGCCATCAGATGTAAAAATATTACCACAAATAATAACGGCTTCCAGATCGATTTAAATACTCCCATTCCGTTCTGCCAGAACAGGATCGTAAGCGAAGCGATGATGTAGAGTGGCAGCAGATGACAGAGCAGCCCGACCAGATACATCACGACATTTTTCGTCTGGATCAGGACGGCATGGAGCTCGGCGGACTCGCGTAAGAGCACCAGGATTCCGATACCGATCAGGATCGCCAAGAATACGATCTGCAGGAGATTGCACTCGATGAAAGGCGTGATGGGATTGTCAGGAATGATCTTCATCACCATATCAAAAATTTTATTCCACTGCGTTGACCCCTGGCCCGCACCGAAAGCGATGTGGTGGAGCGGCAGCATCGCGAGTATGCAGAAAGCGGCGCCGGCAAAAGTAAAGAAAAGATAGCGCCCAATCAGGTACTTCCCGACCTTGCTGAATTCCGACAGACTTCCGATTCCGCATATCCCCGTAATAATCGATAAAAATATGAGCAATCCCGCGAGAGATTTCAGTATGTTCATAAATATGGTGGAGATGGGAGAAAACACATAGGTTATCCCGTTGTTGACCACATCGGAAGGAAGGTAGGCTCCCACGAATCCGAGAATGACCGCGATAAGAAGAGCAATCAAAAGCATCACGTCATCGCGCAACTTGTTACGCGGGATACGCAAGTATATCTCGTTTGTATTATTCGTATATTTCCAGGACGGCTTCATCGATATATCCGCGAGAAACCGCTCGGTCCACTCGTCCGTGTCATCACTGTGCAACGGATTATAAGGCTCCCCGTCATACCGAATGCACAGAGACTTACGCCCGAGTATTGTTCTGGTGATAAGAGTGACTTCCTTGCCTTCCGCGTAGTGTTCAGACAGGTTAAGAAGAATGGTCTCGACGGCCAGACGCGTGCGCTGGAGATTGCGATCCTGAACATTTTTTTCACGCATCCGACCTTGCAGGATTTCGGATGCCTGATCGATGGCCTCAGAGCCAAGTTTTATTTTAAGTTCTCTCTTCTTCATATTGCCCTCCATCTCCGGCAAAAAGTGCGTGTGAAAAATCGGCAAATCAATGTTTTTGCTATCTCACATGCTGAGCACTCTGTGTAACAATGAGATTATATGCCACCACAAACGACTTGTCAACCATGACATGGGTGAAATGGGAGTGACAGCCGAATAGTAATCAAAACGACGTTTTTCGCACCGTTCTTGACCGATTCGTGTTTGTATTGTATAATGGAAAGCACACTGAGCGGCGGGGAAACGTTTGGCTCAGTTCATTATTCAGAGAAAACATAGACAGGAGGGCAAACAGGTATGGTAAAAAATGCTAAGAGAGTTATTGCCATCGCCATGGCAGCGGCACTGTCCATCGGAGTGCTCCAGGCAGGAGCGACGGACGCGAGTGCGGCGGCAAAGAAGATCAAGCTTTCGAAGACCAAGCTTACGCTTGAAAAAGGCAAGAAAGCTACGATCAAACTGAAGAATGTCAAGAAGAAAAATGTCAAGAAGATCAAATGGTCAACCTCAAAGAAAAAGGTTGCCACCGTGTCTCCGGCTAAAAAATCTGCCAAGACTACGGTAAAAGCAGTCGGTGTCGGAGAGGCTACCGTCAAAGCAAAGTTGGGTAAGAAGACCTATAGCTGTAAGGTGACGGTCAAGGCAAAGAAAACACCGCAAAGTCTCGGTATGTTCCGTGACACCTACGCGACTTATGTCGGCGAAGCGGTCGGTGTACGTCCTTTCACGCTCGGAACGGAGACGCTCGATATGAGCCGCCTGACCTATACGTCATCGGATCCGTCCGTGGCAAAGATCGTAGGAAATCTGGGTGCGGTTGAGGGTGTCTCAGCAGGTACCGCTACGATCACCATTAAGCCGGATGTGGGAGATAAACTGACGGCCAAGGTCATAGTTTTCGCTTCGAAGGATAACGCGGATGAGTTAAATGATTTCTGTCAGAAGAAGGTAAATGAAAGACTTGCTGAACTGAAAGAAAAGGGTATTGATGTCAATGACGGAACGGAGCCGATGGGCTGTAAAAAGCAGGATACGGACAGAGATAAGATGGTAAGGGAGTTCTCTGACACCTTTGCAAAAAGTGGAAAAAAATATGACGATAAAACGCCGGAGGATGTCATCGCGTCGATCCGTTCGGTATTTGATGTGGAAGAGACCGCAAAAAAAGAACGGTTGATGAAGGATATTAAGGAATACCTGGAGCCGCTCGAGAAAGCCACAACACTCGACGAATTCATAGACTTCAATAAGAAAGTTGTTATGGATGGAGAGTTTGGATTGTGGAAAACTAAATGCGGAGAATCCCCCCAGGCTATATCTGATCCCGAAACCGGTGTAAGTGTGGAACCAGGAGTTCCATTTCTCAAGCCGGAGCTCGTCCCGGCAACCGTACTGAAACGCAAGGCGGATTTCCAGAATGCAGAAACAGTCAGCAGACTGAAAGATCTGATCAAGGAAACCCTTCTTCTTGCCGGTGAAACAGAAGCAGATGCTGAGAAGAACAAGGAGATGCTTGCTAACGTCTTTGAAGAGATCACGCCGGAGAAATCACTGGAAGATTATGCTCCCCAAATGGCCAAAATGACTCCGGAGGAACTGGAAAAATTCATGAAGAAAAATGGGCTCGAAGCTGCGGTTGGTCTTGTGGCCGACGATAAACTGAAGATTGATTCGGTGCTTCCGGGTCTGAAAATGGGTGAAACGTATAAGGAATTGGGCGTTAAAGATGATGTGTTTGTCATGTCTGTCGAGTTTATGAATTGCTGGACCGCGCTTATGGATTTCCTGAAGGGGGGTACCGCGGATCAGATTCGTGAGCTTTTGAAGTTCTGTGTTGCCTACAAGTATGTAGATTATACGGAAAGCGGATATACGGCACAACGGTTGTTTGATGCAAAAAAAGAGGGACTGGCCATAGAACCTACGGCAGAAGAAATCAAAAAGGATTATGATAATAAAGTAATTACGTTCCTTTGCGATAAAACCGGTTTTGAAATCTGCGGTAAGTATACGGAGTATCTCGGAGGATCGACGCTGAAGGCAGACCTGGAAAAGGTCATCAACAATTATAAGAAAGAATATAAGGCGGCGTTTACAGATTGCCCGTGGTTGTCGGAGCAGGGTAAAGCCGGTGCTGTCAAGAAGATTGAAAAGATGGAATACGTCATCGGTGATGCCGGCGATTGTAAGCTGTATGGTCTTCATGAAGATCTTCAGACGGCAGGAGAAGGCGGAAGTATTTTCAGCAATTGCCGCAAGATTTCCAAGAACGAACTTACAAACTTCGTTGCTATTCTGGGAGAGAAGCTGAAAGGTCAGGATCTTTACTTCTTTACGGTCGCATCGGCAGGGCTGTCGCCGATGACCGTGAATGCAATGTATGCGAATACTTCGAATGTTTTTTGTATTTTTGCCGGTATCATTGGTGAAGAGAGCTATAAAAAGGGTGATGATGTTTACAACCTCGGAAGAATCGGGTATGTTTCAGGACATGAGATCGGACATGCCTTTGACGCTGAGGGTGCGACTTATGATGAGAACGGAGAAAAGAATCAGTGGATGAGCGCTGAAGATGTACAGCACTTTAACGAGATTCAGGCAAAATGTATCAAGCTTTTTGATCAGTATTCTATGTATTACGATAAAGCAACAAAGACAATTTACTATGCGGACGGAGAAAAGGAATTGGCTGAGAATATGGCGGATTTCTCCGCGGCGGAAGTATGCGTACGTATCGCAAAAGATCAGAAATATGATCAGGAACAAATGAAAGAACTCTTTAAACAGTTAAGTCTTTTCTGGGCAGTTAAGAAAGTTGATTTGGGTAAACTTCTTTCGGACAACCATGGACCGGCAATACTTCGCGGAGCCGTTCCGTTCCAGATGCAGGATGTGTTCTATGAGACACTCGGCATCAAGGAAGGCGACGCGATGTATATCGCACCGGATAACCGAATCAGACTCTGGTCATAAGTTCAGATGAATGAAAAAACAACCTATGTGATAGCATAAAAAAGTAATACTATTCAATAAACTTCATTGTATTATTTTTAACCTGGAAAAACGCTGCCTCTGAGGTGTAGTCCTTGCCATCGGCGGTCTGCATCTCAAAGAGCAGCGCATAGGTTGCGTCTCCGAGATCCGTCAGGGAGAAGTTCGTATCTTCTTTTACTTTTATCGTATCGATATCCACCAAGTCCAACGTATTATTCTCGATTGATCCGGTACCGAACAGGGTTGTGATCTTATCACCGACTTCCAACTTCTTATAATCCTTTGCGGACACGCCGTTCTCGATACTGCTCTTTACACCGAGGATGGAGCCTTCGCGCGTCTTGTTGTCGATGGAACAATCCAGGTAGCATTCTTTTCCGTTCAACTTGATCGGAACGGTAAAGATCGTATACTCCTCTTCGGAGGCCGACACCTCCATATAGACAAGATGACCATCGATCGATCCCCAGGTGCCGTCAAAGGCATCGCGGAATACACCATTATCCCAATCGTAATCCAGCTGGTTATTGGTCCCTAAGTACATATAGGTATCGCCGTCGGTTACAACCAACTGATAATAAACAGCGGAAAGAAGTTTCGCGATATCCGGACCGAGATTCAGTTCGGCTGTGTTTCCACCTATGATTTTTATTTTATGATCTTCTAACTCTTTTTTCCCGACGGTTTTCTTTTTGGTAACTTTGGCTCCGTCTATAAGCGAACTGATATACGCAAGTCCTTGATTGCTGAATGAATCCTTGAATAAATACCGGAAATAATAATCAAACGACTTTGTCTCCGTCGCCTTGTGATACCCCTTGTAATTTGATGAATCATACGAATACGGATAGTAGCACGAGAGGCCGGACGCTTTCTTCCTGCGGTCTCCCATAACCTGATAGACTACTGCATCAGACAGCGCCTTCTCAAGCGCGTCGGAACTTGACGGCATGAGTGTTTTGCTTTTGTTTACCAGATCACCGAGATCCGCCATATCGGAATACCCGCTCTTGTCCGTGTTTCCACCGTAGTTCTGTGCCTTCTTGGCGGAGCGATCGTACTTGGCATAGAAGTCATCGTCGCTGAGCATATTTATCAGAGCCTCGTCTCCGAAAGCGCTGTATGCTTCCTGAAGCGCAGGGATCTTCGACAAGTCGGTTACGGACAGGGTTATTTTTTCTGCAACCTCGTATTTTTCACATGTCTTATAATAGGTATCGCATATATTTTTGCATAATTCTTTCAGGTCGATCGGTTTATTCTCCGCGAGTGTTTTTACCCATTCGTCATAGCTCCAGCCGATGCCCGGTTCGTTTTCTTCACTAGCGATGAGGTATTTACTTATATCTTTAAAAATACCCGCAACGTCGATGGTTGCCATCAGGCAGGAATCAAAGCCGATGATGTCATAGGGTTGTTCTGTCATGGAGGGTTCGCATGTCGCAGTAAATGCTTTGCGAAGTTCGGGAAGAGTCAGGCAATCTCCGTCAAAGTTCTTATCTACGGAAACACCCGTAGTTGAGCCGCCGCCATGATCCCAGAAGAGCACCATTTTGTGATCGGCCGGATAGTTATCATTACAGAAGGACAAAAAATCCGCCAGCGTATCTGATTCACCCATGTTGGCTTGTTCGAGTTCCTCGACCGGCTCAAGATTATTTCCGGTATAGACAAGACGGGTGATGGAGTCCGAGGATATAAACTCGTTTTGCCATTTGGGGGCGCCACCGGCCTGAATAACAAAGGTGACATTTTCCGGGAGCGGTACCGTCATCAACTCTTGGAGATCGTCTGTCGCGCATCCGTCTTCGGACTCGAGATCACTACCGCAGAGGTACCAGTACACGGCCCAGGTTTCGTCTTTGTCGACAACCTCGTCCGGCTGTTCCGTGGTCTCAGTCGCAGGCAAAGGCGTACCCGTAGGCAACGTCTCAGACGCATCCCCGCAAGCGGTCAGTATCATTATCATCACAAGAAGCAACGCGATCATTTTTCTGTTCATGGTAAAACGCCTCCCCGTTTATGAGTGGTTCTTGACTTTATATCTACCATTATATGGGAACGGCCATGCAAATGCAAGGGGGCTTATGGGGAAAAGCGGTGGATTTGTGCCAAATTAAGGGGAGAAGTGGGGTTTTCAGGTTGACTTTTCAGTCAGATTGTGGTATAGTTAATGGGTATTTGGCGAGATGCCTTATGTGGCGCCTCGTAAATAACATAATCAAAGGAGGAAAAAAAATGACATTTCCAAACGCAGCAAATGGAATTAAGAAGCTTTTCATTGGCGAGATCTTAGCGCTGTTTGGGGCACTTGCAACGGGGGTATCCATTTTCTTTGCAAAGCCTCAGGTTGACAATTCGGGTAACATCACGGATTTCGCAGCCACCACCAACGTGGAGCTTGGCCTGGTAGGAGGGTTCCTCGCAGTTGGCGGAGTGATCATGATCGTTGCTTTCATTCTCCAGCTGATAGGAATTGTGAAGGCGTCAAAGGATGAGGAGGCATTCAAGGGTGCCCTTTACCTGATTCTGTTTTCGCTCGCAGCATCCATCGTGGGATCCGTTCTTGTAACCATGTTCCCGGGCATGCCGAAGTTTGCTCAGAATATTCCGACGGTTGTTGTGAACCTGACTGAGATCCTGACCACATTCCTGGTTATCGGCGGTATCGCAAGCCTCGGCGCAAAAGTAAATAGCGCAGAGCTTCAGGAGAAGGCTAGCAAGCTTCTGGGAATCATCGTAACGGTGATCGTACTTAAGTTCGTTGCGAACTGCGTAATTCTTCTTTTCAAAGAGAACATCGCGGATGTGATCGCTACGATTCTTGGTATCCTGGTTGTGTTCTTTACGCTTCTTCAGTACATTTTGTATCTGTCACTGCTTTCAAAGGCAAAGAACACATTGGCCGAAAAATAATCAGTTTGCAAGTGAGCACTTCGGAGTTCTCTCCGGAGTGCTCTTTTGTCATCTTTAGGGGAAAATGGGGAGTAGTGTACGGGGTGTGAACCTACCGGAAGGAAAGGAAACGTAAGCATGTCAAAAAAAGTAGATTGGGGTGAAGTCCTGGATTTGTTTCATGAGATCACCTCTCAATTGATCCAAAAACAACTTACAATAACGACGATGGAAAGCTGCACCGGCGGACTGATCGGAACCCTCTTGTCAGATCAGGCAGGAGCGTCTTCGGTTGTGCCCGGTGGCTTTTTTACATATTCGAATGAAGCGAAGGAACGTGCCGGTGTGCCGGGGGATGTGATTCGCGAACATGGGGTGTATTCCCTTCAGACGGCCGGGCAGATGGCCAAAACATGCAGGGATTACTATAAGACCGATATCGGTATCGGTGTGACGGGAACTCTCGGCACCATCGATCCGAACAATACGGACAGTGAGCCGGGTGAGGTTTATGTCGCGATTTCTTTTGACAATGAATACTACCAGGAGCAGCTGTCCTGGCCGGGGCAACTGAAGGATCGTTGGACGTATCGTATGATGATCGCCTATCAGGTTGCCTGCATGCTGAGTGATGTGGTTCCGAAATTATAAGGGGAGAGAGGACGCAGATGAACGGCAAGGTTGATATTCGCGTAGAGATCGACCCCTCGAGGGAAGAGCCCCGTGTGATCATCCAGACAGCGGAGACGACGGATCTCGTCGAAACCCTGATCTACGCGATCGAAAAATGTGTGGACAACGAATTTCCACAGATTGCAGTCGGTGACGGAGAATCCGTCGTTATGCTCAATCAGTGGGATGTTTTTCGTATACATACGGAAAGCCGCAAGGTTGTGATCCATACGGAGATGAACACATATGAGACGCGTACGTCCTTGCAGGAATACGAGCGGATCCTGGATCCGGATTGCTTTGTCCGTATCAGCCGTTTCGAGATTATCAACCTGAAAAAAGCCACCGGCTTTGACTTCAGTGTATCAGGCACCATCAAGGTTATTTTTGAGGACGATTCGGAAACCTATGTGGCACGTCGTTATGTGAGTGCCATCCGTGAACTTCTGAGTCGTGACTCGGGAGCAAAGGGGGTGAGGATTTGAATTCTTTAGTGAAAAAGGGATTGATCCTCGGCCTCGTCGGATTTATTATTGGGGTTTTTGTCGGATGGGCATTTTTATACCTTATGGGATCGGATAGACAATGGACGGTATTGTCGGTTGCACTTCAATTTATCCTCAGCGGTGTACTCGGTGCTGTCGCCATGGGATTTGCCGTTGTATATGAGGTGGATAGTTGGAGCGTTACACGGTGCACAGTCACACACGCGCTCATCACCATCGGCAGCTACCTCACGATCGGGCTGACGCTCGGGTGGTTTCATTTTGACAGTATCGGAACGTATATCATGATCGCCTGCTACATAGTCGGTTACTTTATGATCTGGCTGATCATGTACCTGGTATCCAAAAAACAGACGAGGGAACTTGATGAACAGTTAAAGCAGTGGAAGAGGTTCGCGGATGTGAAGAAAAAGGAGGAAGAGTGAAGATATGAAATTACAGATTCTGGTAACTGGTCAGAACCGGAGGATTGTGAACGATCTGTGTGAGCATCTCGAATCCGACAGGGGGTATCTTACGGTCAAGTGCATAGCGGATAAGATGGCCCTTTATGAAGTCCTGCTCGCCGAGGTGCCGCGCGTCATTATCATTTGTTTAGGCAATGAAACCCTTGATTCCATCCTTTCCTACAATGTATTGAAGGACGCGACACGAGGGAGAAACTGCACGATCATCGTCGTGGCAAATGACGAGGATGAAAAGTATTTCAAGAAGCATACCGTTCTCAAAAAGGTTCTGTTTATATCGCGCCCGGTTCCGCTTCTGTCACTCTATGAGAAGCTGATCGGGATCGAGGAAGAATTGGATAAAACAATCCAGGGAAATCTCTCGGCATTTCATGAGTTTATCAACGAGGAAGTGGACGACGAACGCCGGCATATACTGGTCGTTGATGACGATACCGAGCAGCTTTTCAATATCAAAGAACAGTTGCGTGAATTCTACCATGTTACGCCGGTCAAGTCCGGTGAGGCGGCCTTTCGGTTCCTGAAAAAACGAATCCCGGATCTGATCCTTTTAGATTACATGATGCCGGAGGAAGATGGCCCTTCGGTATTCAGGCGCCTGCGTGAGACCGAGGCGTACGCGGAGATCCCGGTGATATTTTTGACGGGTATGACTGAGAAAAATACAGTCATCCGAACACTGACCGAACTCAAGCCGCAGGGCTATATTATCAAGCCATCAAAGAAGTCAGAGATTGTAGCAAAGATTATAGACGTTTTTGAAGACGAGTTGTCATAGGGAAAGGACGCAAACCATGGATTATGATTTCAGGTGGCTCGATGAGATCGGGCTCGACACCAAAAACGGGATGGCATATACCGGCGGACAGGACAGATACATCTCCGCTCTTCAGCGGTTTTATAAAGGCTTTGATAAAAATGCCGCGAAGGTGGATTCGTTCCTTGTACATGAGGATTATGATAACTATATGATCACGGTTCACGCGTTGAAAAGTAACGCGAAAATGATCGGGGCACCGAAGCTGAGCAAGGCCTTTGAAGCGCTCGAGGACGCGACAAGAGAAGGGGATATCGAGACCATTAAAAGAGATACTCCGACTGTTGTTAAGGATTACGGAGCTCTGGTTAAAAAGCTTGCGCCCATCGGCGAGATCGGTGAGTTTTTAGCCGCGGATGAGATTAGCGGCGAAGAGGCAAAACTGGTCGCAGAAAGACTACTCGAGGCATTGGATGACTTTGACGATGACCTGTCAAAAGAACTGTTGCAAAAACTGTCCGGATATCCGTTCCGGCTTACACAAAAAGAGATCCTGAAGACGGCCAAGGAATACCTCGAAGACTTCCTGTACGATGAGGCAGCCGATGCGGTCAGGGAGGTTGTTCCGTCCATCGAGTGAGTGATGTAAAGTGGTTTAGTAAAGAGAGGGTGGGTGTTATGAAAGCAGTCAGATATCTATTATCCTTCATACTTATCCTCGTCTTTGGGTATATTTTTATCGGAGAACTTGTGCTCCCGAACAATGCACCGATGAACGGAAATATCTGCGATACGCTTCCCGGTGACAAGTGGTATGAGGTGAAAGAAGACGGGACAAGGGTTCCCTTTACCGTTCCCGGGACGACAGAGGGAGATATCACGCTCGAGACTGAATTGCCGAAGCACTTCAATCCGGAGTATTCGACCTTGTGTTTTCGCGGGATGGATATGGATATCTATATCGGTAACGAACTGCGCGAACAGTTCAAAACCGAGGACTACGCGCTTTTCGGTGACCAGTCGGCAGAGGGGTATGTCATGGCCTCTCTTTTTCCGGCGGATGCCGGCAAGACACTCCGTGTGCACTATGAATACAATGCCGGTATGGTCTACGAGGTTTTCATCGGAACGCGCCTCGGGATTGTAACGTATATGGTTGACAATTATGGCTTTGAATTCTTTGTCGGATTGACGATCCTGATCCTGGGATTGATCTGTCTGATCGCCGCTGTCACCTATAAGATTATCCATAAAAAATACCTCGAAATGGAGCATCTTTCCATCGGCGTTATCCTCGGCGCCTGCTGGGTGCTCTCAAACTCTGTATTTCGTCAGCTCTATACCAGTAATATGTCGGTCATGTCGGATATCCCGTTTCTGATGGTGATGATCATGCCGCTTCCGTTTTTGGTATTTGTCAACTCTCTGCAAAACAATCGTTACAACTCACTGATAAGGACTGCGGGGATCATTGAGATCGTGAACTTCACCATCTGTACCGGACTTTTTGTCGCAGGCGTGGTTCCGCTGACAAAGAGTTTTCTTCCGTCAGCGTTGTGCGCCCTTTTTTCCATCACGGTTATGTTCATCACATTGATACGCGATCTGAAGGCACAGCGAATTGTGTCCTACCGGTTCGTGGCAGTCGGATTTGTCGTGCTGGCGATCTCAGCCGTGATACAGATCGCCGCTTACCAGTTCGCTCACAACGGTGTGTTCTCCGGACTGTTCATGGCTTTTGGGCTCTTTGGCTTTATGATCTGCGCGATCATCCACACGATCAAGCAGTTGATTGGTATCCGCATCGAAGCCAATGAGGCGATGCATATCAGTCAGGTTAAGGATGACTTTCTTGCTAATATTTCGCACGAAATACGAACGCCGCTCAACGGTATCCTCGGCATGGACGAGATGATCCTGCGGGAGACGAGGGAGAGTGCCACGAAGAAGCACGCGATTGAGATCAAGAGTGCCGGCGACACCCTTCTCTCACTGATCAATGATATTCTTGATCTCAGCAAGATCGAATCCGGCAATCTGAAGATCATTTCGGTGGACTATGATCTTGCTTCCGTGCTGAACGATATCCTCAATTTGACACGTCCTCGTGCTGAGAAAAAAGGACTTCTTTACCGTATGACCGTCGATGAACAGATCCCGGCTGCGCTTTACGGAGACGAGATCCGTGTTCGTCAGGTAATACTCAACATCGTGAATAACGCGATCAAATATACCAAAAAAGGACATGTCGACATAGATATCAATTTCCGAAAAAAATCGGATTCGACCATCGATCTGGTCGTCAGTGTGACGGATACCGGAATGGGAATTCGTGAGGAAGATAAGGATAAACTGTTCAAGAGTTTTTATCGTATCGAAGAGAAGAAAAACAGAC
>JAEEGL012652276.1_pt1 | contig 13668 bp, 14 predicted proteins | sample 9134231 | NCBI WGS metagenome assembly JAEEGL01 (sample SAMN16246548, study PRJNA631951) | gut metagenome | biome: gut microbiome; feature: rumen; material: fiber-attached | host: Bos | place: Iran: Karaj | collected 2018-10
AAAATGAGTTATACTCTAATAGTCTTATTAAAAGACGAATTGGTGCCTGCCCAAGTGGCGGAATAGGTAGACGCACAGGACTTAAAATCCTGCGAGATTTAACCCTCGTGCCGGTTCAAGTCCGGCCTTGGGCACCATCTTATAAATTAACGACTTATGTCGTTTTTTTATGTTCAAAAAAAGAAACTACTTAAAGTTTCTTTCTTTTGCCTCTTCAATCCATTGTGGTAGTTTATCTTTTAATACTTCAAAACCATTCTCGCTTTTCATATTAGAACTACCATCATTATTATAATTAATGTTTTTAATTGAAAGTCTTAAATTGTTATTATCTTCTACCATGCCAATTACTTTAGCAAATATTTCTTCATCTAGAACAACAAAATCATTAACATCTTTAACAAAGCTTTCACTCATTTCTGATAAGTGAACTAAACCAGAACACTTATTTTCATCACATGTTACAACAAAAAAGCCATACTTTTCAATACCTGTAACACGACATTTAACTATATCTCCAACTTTATATTTAGGCATCATTTCACCTCATCACTACATGATTATAACATAAACAAAGATTTACACAAAATAAAATATAATGTATAATTGTAAATGGTGATTTACATGAGCAAAGAAAAAGGAAAAAATGTAGAAGAAAAAATTAAAGATGCTCTTGAATCAATTCGTCCCTTTATCATAATGGATGGTGGCGACATTGAATATATTAAATATGAAGAGAAAATTGTATATATAAAATTTATTGGTGCTTGTGCAAATTGTTTATATTCTGATGACACTTTAGAAAATGGAATATTCGAAACATTAAAAGAAGCTGTACCAGAAATAGAAAGAGTTGTAAAAGTTGATTTCTAAAATACTGATTATCAGTATTTTTTTTGCAAAAAAAAGTTTAAGCTTTTGCTTAAACTTGTCCATTACCTTGATTATTTGGTACACCAGTTGGATTCATTGGTTGAGTCATAACTGGTTGTTGAGCCACCATAGGTTGCCCCATAACTTGTTGTTGTGGCATTGCCATCATTTGTTGATTCATCATTGGTTGTTGCATACCCATCATCGGTTGTTGCATTCCCATCATAGGTTGACCCATCATCATTTGATTCATCATTGGTTGTTGAGGATAAGAATCTCCATTCATCATTGCCATTGTACTATCATTAATAGCTTGTTCTCTTTGACGTACAATAACTTCTCTCTTCTTAAGATCTTCTTCTCTCTCTCTTAAATCTTTATATAATTTATCAGTCATTACTAAGACTAAATTTCTTACACCTTCAATAAATAATTCTTGTGCCCCTGCTACAATTTCATCTAATGTAGCATTTGTATCCATATTAGGTTGAACACCAAAATCTAATGTAATTCCCAATTTCTTCATTGCTGAAGTTTGAGGCATTACTGTATTTTGATTAACAACTACAGATTGTTGTGGCATTTGATTACTTACATTGTTTACTACAGGAGTTCCAACTTGTCCTATAACAGGTATCTCAGGCACCGCTGGTGCTTCAGCAGAAGCTTCCACTGCCACAGGTTCTTCCACTGGTGCAGGTGCTGCTACTGGAGCTTCAACTGCTTCCGGAACAGTAACTACTGCACTATCTGGAGCAGGAGCTAATACATCAACTACCCCTTCTGTAACATTAGCTACAGTAATATCTAATACTTGAGGAACTTCCTCTTTAACAACTGGATCTACTGCTGGAGCAGCATCAACTATTATTGGTGTTGCTGCAAGAGCATCTATTTCAGGTGCTACAGAATCAGCTGCTGTAGCATTATTTACTTCAACTGCATTTGGATCAGCAGGAACCGCTATCGCTGCACTATTTTGAGTTGCAGGAACAGATGCAGGTTCATTCATTATTGATTCTGGCATTGGTGAAACAGCTTCAACATCAGCCACAATTGTATCTGGCGTTGGTAAACCACCACCAACCACCTCCGCAACAGGTGTTGTTGGATTAACAGCAGGTGTTGCCGTAGGAACCATCTCCGCACCAAGTACTTCTTCAGCAGGTGCTGCTACTGGAGCAGGTGCTGTTGGTACATTTTTTGCAGGAGGAATCTCTATCGGTTTTATATCAAAATCTACTGAACTAGAAGATGAAGTATCTTCAGGTTTCTCTTCTGATGTTTCAACAGGTGGTGTATCTAAATCAACTATAATTGGAGCTGGTGTATCAGGAATTGCTTCTGGAGCAGGTACTTCAGGAGTTTCTTGAGGAACAGGTTCCTCTATTGGAGCTTCTGGAACTGCTGCTACAGGTGGAACAACTACTGGTGTTGCTTCCGGAGTTGGTGCTTCTGGCGCTGGCGCTTCTTCAATTACTGGAGCAGGCGCTGCACCTCCACTAACTTCACCATCAGTTGCTGTAGCATCTGCTTCAGTAGCATTCGCATCTATAACAGGTGCAGGAACTGGTACTGGAACCGGTGCTTCTACTGATTGAGGAGCTGGCTCTGGTACTGCTACTGGTACAGGAACAGGTTCCTGAACAGGTAAAGTTGCTGGATCAAGAGGTTTTGCACCTTGAACACTAGGATCAATTTCTGGTGCTTCTGGCGTATTTTCTATTGTTACAGCATCTACTGATTCATCAATAGAAATACCTGGAACAACCTCATCTTCAGAAGTCGCTAAAGGAGCAGTTGGGAAGATAGAATCAGAATCCATAGTATTATCTAAGACTTCATCTGCTTCTTCCATAACTGGTTCAACCTTTTCACCACTTGCATAACTATCTATCATTTGTTTAGAAGCTGGTGCACTAACAGAAATATCTCTTGAGTACTGACCAGCGGCATTTATTGTTTCAAAGCTTGGGATATATTGATAATTGCCAACACTACCAGAAATAATGGCCCTCATAACGGTTTTAATCGTTGACCATTCTTCATCTGTTGCAACTTTAACCAAAGAATCGCCTGAAATTTCGCTGACATGCAAAACAGTAAGTCCGTGAGGATCTACTGCATTTTCAGTTGTGATTATATACTTCTTGTTAAGGTCTGGAATCATAAACACAGATACTATGTTAGAACTTAATGATTCTCCACCATCTTTAACGATACTAATCTTCTCTGGCATCGCAATCCCTCTCTATTCTACATTTAATTATACCAAATAAAAAAATGGTTTTCAATCATTTTATTCTTTTGATTTCAAACCATTTGCAATCATATGCACATCTATTTACAATGTAATCTTTTAGTCCTGATATGTCATTATATTTCTTACAATTTTTGTTTTTAGAATCATAAAAACCTTTTAGTCTTAACTTACCATAAGCCCAATCTCCAACAATATAATCATACACATCAAAATAATCAGTCAATTTTTCAGCAAGGATCTCTTTATCTATTGCTTCCTTAACATCTTCTATAACTTCATATTCAACATTATTAATAGTAATACTTTTCATCCAAATCCCTCTAATCTACCCTAATGATTGGTCTCTTCTTCGATAAAGAAATAGCTTCTAATAATTTAGCATCTTTATCATAGTCCCTCTCATTCACTTTATAGTAATTATATATTTGTTGATTAAGATTATCAACCTGTTTTTGCGTTAATGTAGGTATTACTGATACATCAATACCTAATAAATCATATACTTCATTAGATAATTGCCTTTTTACAACAGGTACAAAAGATAATTTATTAGTCATTAAATACATTTGTTTTCTAAAATATTTAGCTACTTCATAAGGACGTTTTGCATAAGCTAAAGCATAAGATCTTCTATAAAAGTCTTTACTTTCTCCAGTGAACAATAAATTATAAAACTCATGAGCTTTTTTACCATCCAAAGGAACTACTTTATTTTTAGCAAACATCATATCTACTAAATTTTTTTGTACTCTATTTATGTATGGATTTTTTCTCTTAATATGTCTTTTTCTTTGCTTCAAATCAAATTCATAATACTTTTCTACATTATCTTTAAATAATTCTAATTGATCTTCTGGATAACCATATTTGGTTAAGTTAGTATCAAAACCACCCATACCTTTTTCATTTTTAGTATGATAGCAGTTTGTTATATCCAATTCTCCATACAAAAGAATTATCATTCTCATGACAGTTACTAAAAAAGTATTATAAGCTAAAGATAATGGTTTATCTTTAGATTGATAATACATAACAATTGAATCGTTTATAGCATTATTAACAAAAATATATTTTTGCGCCATTCACACTCACCTACTATTAAAATAACCCCAATCCTAATAATTTATTTAGTAAAACTATAATTCCAATTACAAATGCTACTATTATTAAGAATATTAATACTCTTAGTACTACTTTAGAAACGCTCATATCTTCTTTTAAATCATCAAAATCATCAAAGTCATTCTTTGTAAAGTTAAGAGTATCTGTACTAGTCTTAGTTAATTCACCAGTTTCTTCTTTTGGCATTGAAGAAGTACCTTCTAATAACATATTAACTTTAGTTTCAATATCTTCATCAGATATCTCAATTGGTTTTAATTCTAACTCAGTTTCTTCTGTATCATCAACATCAATTCCTTGAGTATCTTGTTCTTTAATTAAACCTTCTTCAACCAATACTTCTTCACTTAAAGCACCTAGTACTTTAGTGTTTTCATCATCTCCACGTAAATCACTTAATAAATCTAGTGGATCTAACTCTCCTTCTTCCTCTAAAGATGATTCTTTTAATGTAATTGTATTTATTAATTCTTTTAATTTTTCTTCTTCTTCATGCTTAGATAGTTTTACGATTTTAGATTCTTCAGTTACTTCTTCATCGTAATCTCTTTCTCTTTCCTCTTCTGCTTGTTTAACAACATCTAAATTTTTCAAGATATCGTATTGTGTATTACGAAGTTTTTTCAATCTATCTTCTTCATAATTTACTTCTTTTTCTTGATGAGCTTTTTCTAATACAGAATTAATATCATATTCTCTTGTTTCATCAAGATTTACTTTTCCTATTTCTGGTTCTTTCATTGAACTCATATTTTTACTTCTAGGAAGTTCACGATACTTTTTATCTAACATTTCTCTTATGCTATCAATATTTATTTCGCTTCCATGTCCAATTACAGAAGCATTGCTATTAATATTAAAATCTTCTAATTCTTTATTACTAACTTCTTGATATAACTTTTGATTTCTTTCAGACCTACTTAAAGCAGGTGAACTTTCAAGTTCATCAAAATCTCTAACTGTATCGTTAGATTCTTCAATAGTTTGATTACCGTAGTACTTATCCATTCTTGATTGCATAAGACACACTTCCTATTCTCTATTAATAATAACATAATTAATACTTTTTTTATAGTATATTTTTTCTTTATAATGGTTTATAATAACATAAGGAGGAACGAATATGGAATTAAAAGTAGATGACAATATTTGCGTAGGTTGTGGAGCGTGCGTTGCTGCATACCCACAAAACTTTGATTTTGCAGAAAACGTATCAACAGTTGTTTCAAATGAAGGCGCTACAGAAGACATGGTTAATGTTTGTCCTGTTGGAGCAATTTCATTAGCTGAAGCAGGTGCTGAAGAAGCTCCTGTAGAAGAAGAGGAACAAATAGCTGCATAAGAAAAGACGATTTAATCGTCTTTTTTTATTTCTTTAAGCTGTATAATCTTTTAACTTCTTTCATATCAAGCATTCTATATTCCCCTGATTGTAATCCGTTAACATCTAAGAAAGCATATCTTTCTCTTTTTAATTTCATTACTTCGTGTCCTAGTTCTTTAAAGATATTCTTAACAATATGATTTCTACCCTCAATTATTGTTATTTCCACAATTTCATTATTTTTATTAATATCTCTTTTTCTTATTTTAACTCTTTTAGGTACACACTTAACACCGTCTACAACTACTCCACCTTTTAATTTATAGATTTCTTCAGTTGTAAGTATTCCTTCTATTTTGGCAATGTATACCTTTTCAACATTATTAGATGGATGCATTAAAATATTTGCTAGCTCACCATCATTAGTTAAAATAAGTAAACCTGTCGTATCATAATCTAATCTACCTACCGGATATATTCTTTCTTCTGAATCAATTAAACTATCAACAGTTTTTCGACCTTTTTCATCACTCAAACTACATATATATCCACGAGGTTTATTTAATAAATAATAAACTTTTTTTACTTCTCTACTTAGTTCTACTCCTTCAACCATAATAACATCATTAGGTTCTACTTTTGTTCCTAATTCTCTTATTACTTCACCATTAACTACTACTTTTCCTTTTAGTATTAGTTCTTCAGCTTTTCTTCTAGAAGTATAACCGCTATTAGCAATTACTTTTTGTAAACGTTCCATGTGCTTCACCTGCCTCATTATACAATAAATAATAAAAAAAGGGAATTATTCCCTAAAATAAATACTTTATAGCAAAATATATTCCTACCCCCAAGACAATCAAGCCTACAAGAGTTAATGATATTTTACTAACAATTTTTAAACCTTGAAATTTCTTTTTACCTGCTTCTAATTCTGGAATATTTTTGTCTATTGCATCGTCTCTTCTAAAGAATAATGTTCCCATTATTAATAAAATAATTACAACTACAGCTAATACTTTAAATCCTATATTTACATTTTTAACCCAAGATGATTTATCTAATAATACAAAAGCAACTAATACTGCCATCAATAACAAAGATATCAAAATATTAATTAACATATTATCTTTTTTATTAAATTTATAACCACATTTTTTACATTTTTGAGCATTTCCTTCATTGATAGTAGCACATTTAGGACAACTTATTCGATCAATTACAAAAGGTGTTCCACATTTACCACATTTAGTTCCGCCATTTAGATTTTCGTATCCACACTTCTTGCACTTCATCTTATTCACCTACTTTTTCTACAACTTCTACAACTTCTTCATAAGCAAAATAAGCTTCATTATCATCTACAGTTGCATAAACGCCATTTATACGTCCTTCATCATTATATTGATACATATCAATTCTACCATCATATAATTCATTACTATAATTGGCATACCATATTTTATAATTACCAAATCTTGTTAAATCCCAATGATCTATCAAATCATTTTTATTACTATAAAGCATTCCGTTATATCCGTGTACTCTAAAGTAATCTAAAAATACTAAAGCATTATAATTAATAGTTTCATCAGATACTCTTCTTAATCTACCTTCTCCAAAACTTTCTAAATCATAAGCAACTGGATAAGTAATTTTATAATCTTTAATAAGATTTAAAGTAAATGATGCTTCTTCTAATACTTCTATTTCACTTCTTGCTGTACTAAAGAAATAAACACCAATAGGTATACCTAATCGATTACATTCACTAGCATTATATCTAAATTGAAAATCTTCACTAATTATTCCATCTTCTATATTTCTTAAACCAACTCGTAAAATAACAAAATCTACACCCGTAGCTTTTACTTTTTCCCAATCTATTTTACCTTGCCAACTAGATACATCTATTCCTTTTACTGTTTTAGAAACTTCTTGTACTTTATAAGTATTGTATACAGTAGCATCTTTCTCTTTAATTTCATTGATTAAAGATTGTATCTCATCGAAATCTTCCCCTTTAGAGAAGAATTTAGCTGAAAAACTAACCCCAAATGTCATCATAAAAATTGTTAATAAAATAACACTAAATAAAGACACCATTAATAAACGATGTTGTATAGAAAATCTTTTAAATTTATCAAAAAAATTGTATTCCATATCTCTATACTCCTAATATAATTATACCAAAATAATATTTAAATATAAACTTTATTGTGATACAATGAACATTGAAAGAGGTGAAATAATGAAAAAAACAATATTGACCGGCATCAGGCCTACCGGCAACTTACATATAGGCCATTATTTTGGAGCCTGTCAAAATTGGCTTCGCCTACAAAATGATTATGATTTTTATCTTGAAATAGCTGATGTTCAAGCTTTAACTGATAACTTCAATAATCCTGAAAAAGTAAGAAAAAATGTTAATGAAATTGTTATGGATTTACTAGCTTCTGGTATAGATCCTGAAAAAGTTCATTTATTTATTCAATCTAAAATATCAGAAATAGCTGAATTAACTGTCTTCTACTCTAACTTAGTTACTGTATCAAGACTTCAAAGAAATCCAACTGTAAAAAGTGAAATAGCTCAAAAGAAAGAACTATTTGGTAATGATGGTGAATCAATTACATATGGTTTCTTAGGTTATCCAGTATCTCAAGCAGCTGATATTACTGCTTTTGATGGTGAACTTGTTCCAGTTGGTGAAGACCAAAGTCCATTAATTGAACAATGTCGTGAAATCGTTCGTAAATTTAATTCTATTTATGGTGAAACTTTAAAAGAACCAGAATGCTTATTCACAGAAAATAAAAGAATTAAAGGATTAGACGGTAATGAAAAAATGGGTAAATCTTTAGGTAACGCCATTTATCTTGTTGATGATGAAGAAACAGTAAGCAAAAAGATAATGAGTGCTATTACTGACCCTAATAAAATTAAAAAAGATGATCCAGCTAATCCAGATGTATGTATGGTTTACTATTACCATAAATTAGTAAATGATAAAGAATCATGTAACAAAATTTGTTCTGAATGTAAACAAGGCGCTCGTGGCTGTGTTCAATGTAAGAGAGAATTAATTGCTAAAATGAATGAATTCTTAGCTCCTATTAAAGAAAGAAGAAAACAATACGAAAATAATCCAGAATTAGTAAAAGAAATTCTAGAAAAAGGAACAAAAGAAGCTAAAGAAAAAGCCGTTGAACAAATGAAAAAAGTAAAACACGCTATAAAAATTGATTATTAAAAAACTACACTATCAAGTGTAGTTTTTTATTAACGTTTAACTAATACCTTAGTACCAATTTTTATTATTTTTTTTAACTTCCTAGCAACTGAATAAGGTAATCTTACACAACCTTTGCTACCTTTTCTTTTTCTATAATTTCGATCACCAAAGTTATTTATATTTTCCCAACCTTCAGCATCATGTAAGCCGTTACCGTCATCAAATCTCGCCCATAATACAGTTGCTTCCGCATCTTCACTAAAATAACGAGAATTTGTAATTTCAGAAACTTCAAACGCTCCTTCACGAGTTGGTGTTGCATCTTTACCTGTAGTACAAACATCTTCGAATATCATATCAGTATTACAATATAAGAATACTCTTTGATCTCCTAAATCTACTACTACAAATGTACCTTTATATAGTTTAATATCATCTTTATTTACATAACCAATATTATCTTCATATTCAACTAAACATAATTTATCATAATCAACTAATACTTTAACTAATTGATATGGAACTATCTTTTTGCCTGGCACACCCTTACTATTAATTAATGGTGTACTATTCTTTACATAAGCCAAATTCATAATAGTTAAATCGGTAATATTAGGATCATTATTTTGTAATATTTCTTTTAAAGACGTAGTATAACTTGCCTTAACGAAACCTATTTTGTCCATATATTTAGCTAAATACCAAACATCATTTTCATCTGCATAATTTATTGCTTTACCAATAACAACTAATTCAGTTTTTTTATTTAACAAACAAATATCTGGCTCATTAGTAGATGGACCTGTTCTAAAGTATAATCTAGTAGTTGTTCTAACAACATCATTATACTCTTCTACATAATAATAATCGTTATTATAGTCAACATCAGAAAGTTGTGTAAATTCTGAACTAACGAATGCAATTTGCCCATTATATTTAACCAAATCCCAGTTATCTGTAGATAAAATTCTATCAACAGTTGCATTTTTAGGTAGTTCACCTACTTTAAAAGCATCTGTTGAAGGACCTAATCTCAAATTGACATTCGCTGTAGCTCTAACACTATCTCCTCTATTAAAACCATTATTAACATATCTAACTAATGGTTCTTCTTTTGGCACTACAGTAGGCTCTGCTGTTGGAACTGGTGTTATAATTTCAGTTTCCATCATAGGTGCTTGTGTAGAACTTTGATTTACTCCATTAGTATTATTAACAACAATATTCAATTTTTTGCCAGAATTGATAGCTTTATTACTAAAATGTTTATATAATGCGTATCCACCACATGTAGCTAATGCTGTTGCAAGCCCTAAAGCCATCAAACGTCTTCTAATTTTAACTTTTCCAGGTATATATCTATAACGTCTATAACCTTTTCTCATTTTGAAAAACCCCTCTTTTTTTCGCTAGATAAATATAGCACAAAAAAAGGAAAACATAAAATTTTCCTCTATTAATTTTTTTCGATTATTCTTCTTCATCAATATCTTCATTGTGTTCAAGTAAGCCAATATCAACACCATTTATTGAATCAAATCTCTTTGTAATCTTCTCCGTTGTAATATTAATATCCTTAATATCTTTCGTAACTGTATCAATACTGCGTGATAGTTTATCCCATCTTTCACGATACTTCATAAATTCTTTACTTAATTTATTTAATTCTAAGTGAATAACATGAGCATATTTATCTCTTTCCATGTTCTTAACTACCATCTGAATAACAGTTAAAGTACTCATTAAAGTAGTTGGACCAGTAATCCATACCTTTTTCGTATAAGAATATGTTAATAAATCTGTATGATAAGCGTTTATTTCTGCAAAAATTGCTTCAGCTGGCAAGAATAATATTGCTTCATCAGCAGTTTCTCCAGGAATAATATATTTACTTGCAATTGCATCTACATGCTTTTTAACATCCATCTTAAATAATTTAGTAGCTGCTTCTCTTTCAGCTGCCGATAAATTTTTATCAGTCATTCTTTGATAATTCTCTAAAGGGAACTTACTATCTATACAAATAGTTCCTAATGGTTCTGGTGCAAAGATTATAGAGTCAGCAATACTACCATTACTCATCGTATGTTGTAGATCATAAATCTCACCTTTTTTATCTCCAAATACACTAGTTAAAATATAATTCAAATTAACTTCACCAAAGATACCTCTAGTCTTCTTATCAGTTAAAACACTTTGTAAATTAACTATTTCTGAAGAAAGACTATCAATCTTCTTTTGAGCTTCATCTATCTTTGTTAATCTTTCTAAAATATTATTAAATGTTTTATTAGTTTTTTCAAAATTTTGATCTATTCTTTCATTTACTTTTTCATTTATTAATAATAATTTCTTTTCAATATTATCATTTAGTGCATTAAAATCTTCTGTAAGATATTTATTGATATCAAACTTAAAATCGTTAATATCTGAATTAACATTTTTTTCTAATTTGCCTAATCTTTCAATAAAATCATTATCATCTTGTTTCTTAGTTAAAACAAGTATTAACAAAATGATAACTACTATTAATAAACCTAACAATACATAATCTAATACCATTACTAAAACCTCTCATCTAAATTAAACTTTTTATTAACAATTAAACTAAATAAATAAGCACAAACAACCATTATTAATATTTTTACTAATGCTACTGGATTAGTTAAAGCATCTACTAAACTAGTACCTAAAATTCCACAATAAAAAACTGTTATTATTTTACCCAATAATAATGAATACAAATATTTTCTTGCATTAATATGTGACAAACCAGCACCTAAATTAATAAAAAATGAAGGTGCAAATGGTATAGATATTATTAATACTAATTGAGAGAATTTAAGTCCATCAATTAACTTCATAAACTTATTAATTTTACCTTTATTTATATGTTTATCAAAAAATTTACTTAAACCTTTTCTGAATAATGTAAAAGCTAAAAAACTGGCTAAAACTGTTAATATATACGATAATGTTCCACCTAGAATTGTTCCTAAAACAAGAATATTTACAGTAATAAAAACAAACAACGGCAAAAAAGCCAATAAAGATTCAACTAATATTAATAGTGAAGCTAATATAGGCGCCCATATTCCAAGGTTCAATAAAAAATCATTCAACCATACATCAATATCGTTCATTACTTCAATAATTTCCATCATGACATCACACTTCAATTATAAATTAAATACCAGAAAAACACAACAAACGTATGGTTTTCAATGTAAAGAAAAAGGAGATGAATTATTCATCTCCAAAGAAATCATCAAAGAATTCGTCATCAGAAATAACATTGTCTTGAACTGTGACATTATCAGCACTAATATTAACATTTGGCTTCTCTTCTTGTTCTTTAATCTCTGTAACAACCTCTTTAACAGGTTCTACATAAGTATCATGTACTTCCTCTACTTTTTGTTGTACAGGTTCAGCATAAACATTAATATTTGAGTTCAATTTTTGTTTTATTTCCTCTGCTTTTTCTCTAGATACTACCGTCTTAGGAATGCTTTCAACAAAATCTTTAGTTTCTTGTTGAATTTCATTTGATGTTTTAATATCTTCCTTAATATTATCCATTAAATTAGGAACAGAATCATAAATATCATTATTTTCATTATTAACTGGAATAATTCTTTCGTTAACATTATAATTTGGCTGAATCATTGATGGTCTCTCAACTTTAGGTAATTTATCTAAATTATCAAAGTCATCTTCATCAAGAGGACTACTAGTAGCAACTGCTACATTTGATATATCATTATTAACATTTTCCTCTTCTTTAGGTTCATCAAACATACTAATTGGTTCGATTTTCTTTTTATCTATTGGAGGGAAATCATAAGCATCATCAATATCTAAATCATCATATAAGTTAAATGAATTAGGTTTTTTAGGTTCTGTTTCCGTAACAGTATCATCTTTATTGTTATCAATAGAATTCTTTATAAAATCTAATTTGTCATCTTGTTTAACCATATCAATCTTCACACCATCTGTTGGATCAACAAATGATGGAGTTTTATCAACTGGTTTCTCTGGTTCCTTTGGTTGTTCAATTTCTTTTGGTTGCTCAGTTTCTTTTGGTTTTTCTTCGATGACTGCATCTTTAACTCCAGGTTCTTTATTCTCTTCCTTAGTTTCAGTTTCGCCATTTTTAGATTTTTCAAGTTCCTTCTTCTTACGTTCTTCTTCAGCATCAAGTTCAGCGATTTTCTTATCGATATCTCTCATCATTGCATCAAGATCGATTTCGCCGCCACCAAATCCTCCGAATAATGAATCGCCACCACCACCACTACTTGGTGCGTTTTCAAATGGTGACATTCCACCGAATCCGCCAGCTGGTGGGAATGGAGCAGCTCCTGCGCCTGGTCCATCTTTTGCATCTAAACTGTTCATCATATTTTGACGTTTCTTCTCTTTAACGAAAGTCTTAACATCAAATAATTCTATTGGTTTAACTTCTCTAGTTGGGAATACACCTTCATCTTTTGGATGCCCCCAATCCATTTGGAAGTTAGGAGTATATTTTGTTTTAAATGGTGATAAACGCCATCTAATAATAATAGCTTCAAATAATTTTAATTTTTGTAAGTCTGTAACAGTAACAAGTGGTGTTGATGCAGTTTTATCTTTTTCTTTAGATTTAACTTCACCACACATTTTACTAATTTCCTCTAAGGCTTTTAATTCCGTAGATATTAAGTATACTAAATTACCACAGTTACCTTTAATTGTTTCAGCTACTTCTGCTCCATATACACCCTTTAATTGAGCAAAGTTTTGAATAATAAATGTAAAACGAATACTACGAGAACGAGCAGCTGTAACCATAGTTCCAAC
>JAEEGL012990629.1_pt1 | contig 13668 bp, 6 predicted proteins | sample 9134231 | NCBI WGS metagenome assembly JAEEGL01 (sample SAMN16246548, study PRJNA631951) | gut metagenome | biome: gut microbiome; feature: rumen; material: fiber-attached | host: Bos | place: Iran: Karaj | collected 2018-10
AATCAAAAGGGAACGGAAAGTTGTGCGTCCTTCATTAGGGTCGGTAAACTGGGCAAAAACATCACTTATTGTAGTTGTAACGTCTGTATATGACAAAGCTGCCGCCTTTTGTACAGGCATGCAGAGCAAAAAGAGAAAAATCAAAATACCAAAACCCGCATTTGTGTTGCGAAATCGTTTCATATACAGTTTCTGCAGATAATATTATTTTCGGAAAAAGATTGTCACTTTTTGAGTGCTTTCGTATAAAATCTGCCGATAATAAAGTATAATATATTAGAAGATGAAAGGGAAATATATTCTCTGTATTGCATTATTATTCTGCCTCATTCCAGCATACCTGCACGCACAAAAGTCGCAGGATACAGACGATTTATCTCTTTTTGAAATTGACAGACTTATCCGCCTTACAGAGTATGATGAAGCGCTTAAGCAGCTGAATATCTACATCGAAAAAAATCCGGAAAAATTCGATAACGCGCAGACCCGTATTAAACGAATTATGAATGCAAGAAACCAGTATTCAATTCTTGCAGAGCGCCTTATCAATCTTATTCAGAATGACCCTGGAAACAACAAGCAGATTTACGAAATTACTGCCCAGCTTGAAAAATTCGAAAAGCATCCGTCAGACCAGAACCTTCAGTTTATTGCCGACCTTAAAAAGTCTGCCGAGTTCAACTACTTCCGTGCGGCCTTTCTTGAGATTCAGAACGAAACTGCTGCAAAGTCTAAGGCAGGCGATTATGTTGCGGCTGTTGAAAAAGCAAAGGAGGGCTTCTGGCTTTATAAAGACAACTTTTATGAGCAGTGGGAAAATAATCCGGAAATTACAGAGCCTGTAAATAAAACTCTTGCAGACCTTGATCAGCGCCTTATTGAGTTTGAAGACAAGGGCTTTATTACCCGTTTTAATAACGCAGTTAATGATTTTATAAAGGCTGTGAATCAGGAGCAGTATGAACAGGCCGGAGCAAGATTCAGCGAAGTTGAAAATCAGTTCCGTACTTACAACCGTCTCAGAAATGCAATTATTGCAGACGGGGTAGCGCTGCAGACTCAGTTTGAAAAGATTAAGGAAATTGATTCAGACCAGACTGATGCTTCGTTCCTGCCGTTTATGTTCCGTTTTGTTTACGGTGTTGATTCGGTTCCATCTTCGGGAATTCTTGGCGCAGTTGATGCACAGTGGAATGCTGCTGCCGGCCGTATGAATGACGCGGTATATGCCGTGCTTTTGAAAAAATATTCGGGATACACAACCGCCATCGATAATGTGCTTGTAGCTGAGGTCGGAAAGTATTGCGGACTCGACCGCCGCGTGCTGGATATTTATGAACTGGCTGCGGGGGCGGGGGAGAATGCTCACGCGCTTGTAAATCCATATCAGGATTTTTATGCAGCCTGCGATTATGTTCAAAACCTCACAGAGCAGTCTCTCAGACTTACTCAGGTTCGTAATGAAATCCTTGGTGTTTCAGAAAATCAGAAAAGCTATATAGCACAGATAAAATCTGACATTGCGGCAGGTGAATCTTCTGTAATCAAAAATCTTTTTGATTCAAATGACAGAATTGCAGCGCTTGCCGGTGAAAAAGAATCTCAGCATATCAGCTCATATCCGTGGGCTACGGGTTCACGCGAAGAGTTTGCGGGGCTGTCTGAAGTTTACGAAACTGTTCTTGAAGATATTTTTGATAAGGCAGCGGTTGCACTCAGAGGCTCGTGGGAAGAAATTACAGAATACTATTCTAAGAATGCTGAGTTTGTATATAATTCTGCCCTTGCATATTATGATTCTGCAGACAAATACCGTGAAGGCTTTTTCACAAAGATTCCGGATAATATAATCCGCGAACTCGACCGCGACATTTCAAAATCTCTTGTTTATCAGGACACCTTTAATGCAGACCCAGAATTGGATTTTGGAATTATCTACAGTTATCCTGATATTTCTTTTGCGCTTTCTCAGTATACAAAAACTGTTGCAGAAAATGGAATCAGAACTCTGGATGGTTACAGCTCTGTTATTCTTGACAATTATAACAGCCATCCTCAGCAGAAAGAGCAGGAAGAAATTCAAAACCTTGTTGATACAGCACAGGGCGATATTGAACTTCAGAAAAAACGTCTTGCTGAATTAATTACAAATTCTCAGAACCAGGCAGCCGTTGCTCAAAAGCAGATGACTGCTGCTCAGCTTGCACGTAACGAAGCCGACCTCCGCTTTACAGAAGCACAGAACGCACTGCGCGCAGAAGACTTTGAAACTGCACGTAAAAAGCTTCAGGATGCACTTACAAAATATGATGAATCGCTAAATGCCCGAAACGATGAAACCCTTCGTTCTGAAACTGACTTAAAGCTTCAGAGACTTGGCGAAAGCATTGCAAAGGCTGAAAATGAAATTGTTGTACGCGAAGTACGCGACCTCAAAACCCGTGCAAAAGATGCTTACTTTAACGGCCGTTTCGACGATGCAGAAAAATATCTTAATCAGGCAAAAATCCGCTGGGCAGTTACAAACGTAGATGAAGATGAAGAAATTACAAATCTTCTTAACTTTGTAAACACAGCTATTTCTATGAAAACCGGACGCGAAATCCTGCCTTCGGCACCTCAGTATCCTGAAATGTCTCAGCTTTTGAACATTTCATATCAGTATTTTGATGAAGGAAGCCGCAAGATAGGGGAAGGAGACCGCGCGGGCGGAGAAGCAGATCTTTCTCTTGCACTCGAAAGTATTCAGAAACTTCAGTATGTTTATCCTCTTAATCAGGAAGCAGCTATTCTTACCCTGCGTATAAACAGACTTATGGACCCTCAGAAGTTCAAGGATGAATTTGCGCAGAAAATTGAAATGGCAAAAATGATGTGTAAGAGCAAGGAGACTCAGCAGGAAGGCTATGCAAATCTTCTTGATTATTACGAGCTCGAGCCTTCGTATAAGGGACTCAAAGATCTTATCTATCAGGTTGAAATTGATATTGGAATCCGCCAGAAGCCTGTAAGCAACAGCGGTGCATCTCGTGCTAAACGACTTGTTGCCGATGCTCAGAGAATTTACAGCACTGCCGGAAATGATACAGCAAAACTTCAGAATGCTCTCTCAAAGGTTGATGAAGCTCTGGCTCTTGTTTCTGATAACATAGAAGCCATGAATCTTAAAGATAAAATTACGACAAAAATCGGAGGAAACACTTCTACGGTTCTTTCGACAGAGGATGAACGTCTTTATCAGCTTGCAATACAGAGGCTTCAGAATAATAATGTAGTTGGTGCGAATGCAATTGTTGAACAGCTTTTGAAAAAGCCGCAGAACAATAATTCGCAGAAGATAAAAGAACTTAAAAATAAGATTGAGGCACGAAGCTAAATGTTGAGCATAAAAAAAACAATCCTTGCGTTCTCTTTAATACTGTGTGCTCTTGGTGCAGGCTCAAAGCTTTATGCCGCCGACTTTTACTGGGAAAATCCTAAGGCAATAACCGATACAGATTCACGCTTCCCGGTTTCGCTGACAAACGGAAAATCAACTTATGTATTCTGGCAGGAGGTTGATTCTTCTGCGCATACAATTTCCATTTCGTGCCGTAAATATGATACCCTTAAAAACTATACTGAAAACCGACGCTTTGCCGGACCTTTCAGTTATTCAGGAGATGAAATTCCTGATATTTATACAGCCGCAATCCTGAAAAAAGGAACTGTCGGTGTTGCCGTTATGACAGGCCTTTCGAACATTTCTGTTTTTGCTTCAGATGACGAGTGTCAGACCTTTACTGAATCAAAAATCATGTCGCCATCTTCAATTACAGTCGCTCCAAGATTGTATACGACAAAATCAGATTCTTTCCGCCTGTTCACTTCGGTAGGTGAGGAAAACTCATTTACAATTTTTACAGCAGAATCTTCTGACGGAAAAAGATGGCAGCGCCTTTCACAGTTCCAGCCGGCTGCTACTTACAGAAACCCGTTTATTCCGGTGCTGCTTCCTTGTTCATTTGGAGATGCTGTTGTTTTTCAGGCTCAGTATACTTCGGCAGAAACAGGCCGTCTTTCATATCAATTATATCTTACTATTGATTCAGGAAAAGGCTGGAGTCAGCCGGTTTTGGTAACAGGCCGTCCGTCTCTTTCTACACGTGGCCGCCGTGAGTTCCACGAATATCAGAACCAGCGTCCGTATCTTTTTGAATTTGAAAACGAAGTTTATCTTGCGTGGGAAAGAACAGATACAGTTAATTCTTCAATCTGGCTTCAGAAAATTACCCCGGCAGGAACTGTTGCAGAAAGTGTAGAGCAGGTAAGCAATGTGGGTAGTGCAAGCCGTCCTGTATTCTTTGTTTATAACGATTCACTTTACATTACCTGGTTTGATACACGCCGTGGACGCGAATCAATTTACATGGCAAAAAAGAACGGAAGCTACTGGAACGAAACAAGTCTTGTAGAAGACAGAAATGCAAATATGTTTGGAGCTCCTCTTGTTACAAAAGAAAGTGACGGAACAAATGTTCTTTCTTTTATATGGCAGCAGATAACTCCGAACTCAAAAAACTCAATTGCAATTCTTTCTCCTGATAAATCTGTTCTTCCTCCAACGTTTACTCCGCTCACCTATAAAAAAGGTAAGAGCTCTCGCGCACAGAATGTTCAGATTCAGATTAATTTCCCTGCGGACTCTTCTAACATTTCGGGCTACTCATTTACCTGGGGAAAGGATAACAGCACTGAGCCTCCAAAACAGATTGAACACTTTACAAAAGAAAATAAACTTAAACTTAAGGCAACAGAAGATGGAGTTTATTCTCTCAACGTTCGTGTTGCCGACTATGCGGGTAACTGGTCTGATACAGCAACAATTACCTACCATCTTGATTTGACGCCGCCAAAGGCTCCGGACTTGATTTTCGACAGTCTTGATTCTTACGGCTTCCTTGATTCAAATAACTACAGCCTTAAATGGAAGGCTTCGGATTCTCCGGATGCTGTGAGCTATCTTTACCGCATCGACTCTCTGGGCTCTGTGCCTAAGTCTGTTGCGGTTTCGAAAAAGCATCCTATGAGACTCTCTGACGCCGAGGTTAATGAGATTACAGAAGGCCTGCTGCAGAGGCATTTGCCGACTCTCAACAAACTTCGTGATGCCGGACGTATGTCTGGAAGCAGTGCGAACTCGACTACGGCTTTGAGTACAAACCGCTACTATAACCGTCCCAACGGGGTCTATGCGCTTAGTGTTTCGGCGGTGGACGAAGTTGGAAATATCAGTGAACCGGCTGTAGGCATATTTATGCTTAATAAATATCAGCCTTCTACCTATATAACCTCAATTGCTCAGACTAAAAATGAAATGGGCGACAGCTTCCTTACTATTTCGGGTGGCGGCTTTACTTATGATGGAACTGTACGCGAAATCTATATAGATGCAGACGGAAAGGCTCCTTATGACCTTGTACTCACAGCAAGAGACGGTCAGTTTAAGGTTCAGTCTGATTCAAAGATTACCGGTGTTCAGCTTGGAAATGATCTGGACGAAGGTTCATACAAAATCGGACTTTTACATACAGACCGCGGACTTTACTTTACCGGTACAATTTTAAATATCTCTCAGAATGGTACTCTCAAAATTGAAACTGAATATATTAAGCAGAGTAACCTGAATTCTGAATTCCATAAATATAAATACAAGGTTGCTGTAAGCCTGATTATTGTCTTTGTTGTTATCATGCTTGTAGCAATTACTCTTCTTTTTATAGTGATAAATATTCATCAGTATATACGAGAAAAAAATCTTACACAGAGCGAAATTAATTCGCTGCTAACAGGAGCTGCCATGCCATTAAAAGATTTAAAGAAAAATTTCAACAGACTTCCGAGTCTCAAGAAAAAACTTATTGCATTTGCTTTCTCACTTGTCATTGCGGTGGTTATCGCCGTTTCGCTTGAAAACGGTTATAAGGTAATCAGACTTCAGGAGCAGACTATGGCAGCCGGTCTGCAGAACAGAACTGAGGTACTTTTGGAAAGCCTTCACTCTGGTGTTAAGAATTTCTTCCCTGCAAATAACCTTCTGGAACTTACTGCGCTTCCTGGTCAGAAGGATGCAATGCCGGAAGTTAAATATGTAACAATAATTGGTCAGACTCTCGATTCTAATTCTGCTGAAAAACTTAATTATATCTGGGCAACAAATGATCCTGATATAGGCGATAAGATGAGTAACTATACTTTGATTTATGGTGAATCTGAATTGACGGAGCCGGTTGTTCTTGATGTTACCCAAAAGCTTGCTCAGCTTGATACTCAGATTTCAGGTGAAGTAAAAGAACTTTCTGATAAGATTGATTCACTTTCGCGCGAAGCTGAAACTCTTTATGCTTCTACTGTCGAAGAAGATACTGCAGAAGCAGACAGACTTTCTGATGTAATTGCAGAACTTAGAAATCAGCTTGATTTGCGCCTTGCTGAATATTCAAAGAGTGCGGCAGGCTCGTACCCGGCCTTTGATTCTGATAATCTTGACCGCAGTGTTACAGATTATATTTTCTACCGCCCTGTAATGTACCGTAAGGGAACAACAGGAAATTATATTCACAGTGTAATTTATCTTGAGCTTTCTACACAGAGCCTTATCGACAGCCTTAATGCAGAAATCAAAAAGATTGTTCTGTTCTCTCTGCTGGTTGCAGTTGCTGCTGTTGCCTTTGGAATTGTCGGTGCTTATGTATTTGCATCACTTATTGTTCGCCCAATCAAAAAGCTCGAAAAGCACGTAATTATGATTGGTCAGACAAAGAATAAAATTAATCTTAAAGGTAAGGATGTTGAAATCAAGTCACGCGATGAAGTAGGGCGCCTTGGTGATGCAGTAAATAACATGACTCACGAGCTTGTTGCAAATGCCGAAGAAGAAGCTCTTGCAATGGACGGTAAGGCAGTTCAGAAAGCCTTCCTACCGCTTGAAGCCCTTGGTGCAAATAATAAAAATACATACGCAGAGTATAAAGATAACGAGCTCGAATGCTTTGGTTACTATGAGGGTGAATCTGGTGTATCTGGTGACTATTTTGATTACCGCCGCCTTGACGATACCTGGTTCTGTATTATTAAATGTGACGTTTCAGGACACGGTATTCCTGCGGCCATCATCATGACCGTCGTTGCTACAATCTTCCGCCGTTATTTTGAAAAGTGGAGCTATGCTAAAAATGGAACTCACCTGAATAAACTCGTAGAGCAGATAAATGATTTTATTGAAGGTCTTGGACTCCGTGGAAAATTCGCAACCCTTATCATCTGTCTTTTGAATGTAAAAACCGGTGAGCTTTATATGTGTAATGCAGGTGATAATCTTGTTCATATTTATGATGCAGCAAGTCGTGAAATGAAGCTGCTTACCCTGTCATCGGCTCCAACTGCCGGAGTATTTACTTCAGATCTTGTTGCAATGCGTGGTGGCTTTGTCGTTGAAAAAACAATTCTTAACCGTGGTGATGTTCTCTTCCTTTATACTGACGGTATAGAAGAATCTACCCGCCGAATCCGTGAACTGGATTATACTGTTCGTCAGAATGAAGTTGAAGTAAAGAAGATGAATCCTAAAACTCACGAAGAAGAAGTTGAAATTAAACTTGAAGATGCAAAAGAAGAATTCGGTCCTGAAAGAATCAAGCAGGCAATAGAAGCTGTATATAATAAGAAGAATTTCGTTCTTACAAAGCTTGATAATCCTGCAAGTGGCGAAAAACTTGAGTTTGACTTTACAAAATGCGAAGGCAGCGTTCAGGAATCCATTCTTGCTCTTGCTTCGCTTGAAAAGGTTTTCAGGCTTTATAAATCTCCGGCTGTTCAGCAGACAGATTATATAAAGATTGATAAAAAGATTGACGAATTCCTTTCAAAATACTTTAATATGTATGATTACTATGCAGCTCACAAAACCGATAATGCTGATGGTGTGAACTACGTAGATTATGATCAGATGCTGGAAGATGAACAGTCTGATGACTTAACTCTGCTTGCAATTAAGAGGTTATAAAATGGATATAGAAGAATTAGGAGCAAAAGTAAAATCACTTTTTTCTAAGGGTGTTGAATCTTCAAGAGAAGTACTCGAAAAGGCCGGAGATAAGGTTCAGGATTTTACTGATAAAAGTGTTACAAAAATTGAGATTCATAAACTTGAAACAAAACGCGACTGTAAATATGAAGAAATGGGCTTAAAACTTTCTCAGATGCTGCTTGAAGGGGCGTCAATAACAAGTTCTAATGCTGATGATATTAAGATTTTGAATGATATTCAGGAAGAAATTAAAAATCTCGGTGAACAGATTAAAAATAAAGAAAACGAATTATAACAAATCATTGAGGAGCCAATACAGTCGGCTCGCATAGTCTCGCCTCTGAGGCGGAACGAGCGATAATACGTCTGGTCAAGGCACGCTTCGCTTAAAGCCTTGACTCAGCCGTTTTGCAGATTGCATATGATTATCAATCTGCAATCCTAAAACGCCCCTGTCGGCTCTTTTTTTAACGGATTTTCGATTTTAGGCTGCTCGCTAGTCTCGCAGCTTGAGCCGGAACGAACGATAATCCTAAACTGGCCTGCTGTCGCAGCCCAGTTTTTAACGGATTTTCGATTTTAGGCTTAACTGAAAATACTGATATCAACTTCTTCTGTGCCGTCTGGTGAAGAGGAATCACTTTGTGCTGCTTCTTCTGAAGGGGCAGCCGGTGCTTCTGCTGGAGTTTCCTGCTCCTGAGGCTTTTGTTCAGGCTTTGTAACTGGCTGAGCTGGAGCTTCAGGCTGTGCTTTAGCTTCTGTTTTATTTTCCTGTGCAGCCGGTGCTTCTGTCTGAGCGTTTTCAATAGAATTATATTTTTCGCGGACAATCTTAAGAATATCTTCTTTTTCCTGCTTTGTGAGGATACGAAGAATGTTTATGTTGTTTTCTCCAATCTGGATTGTTTTTAATGAACCGTCAGCTTCTTTTTCTGTAAGCAGCTGAACAACAGGAGTCTTTGGATTATCAGGATTTGTATCAATTACTTCTGCAACCTTTCTGTTTGAAAGATATACAAAGGTTCCGATAGGGTAGAGCGAAACGGTATAGAGGAGAGCCTTGATTACAGAGCCGTCATAAACATGCTCTTTATTCTGAATCATTTCCAGCAGGGCATCGAAAGTTGATTTTTCATCTTTGTAGCTGCGCGGTGAAGAAATGGCTTCATAAGTACAGGCTACTGCGATAATTTTTGCATTAGATGAAATTTTGTCTCCTGTGAGACGGCGCGGATAACCTGTTCCGTTTTCTTTTTCATGATGCTCAAGTACACCAAGCTGAATTGAAAGCCCAAAGTTCAAGTCTTTAATAATTGTATATCCGAGCAGCGTATGCTTAGAAATCTGAGCTTTTTCGCGTACCGAAAGCTTTTTTGAAGTCATATAAAGCTGAGGAGGCAGACGAAGCATTCCTATTTCGTGAAGAATACTTGTTATTCCAAGTTCTATCATTTTTGAAAGAGGAAGATGCAGCTGCAATGCAATGGCAAGACATAGCACAGTAGTTCGCATTGTATGAATGATAAGGAAGTTTCGATTTTCTGATTCAATCGTTGCATTTACTCTAAGAATATAGCGTCGGTGTTCCTTAATAAAAATACATAGTTCCTGTACTGTATCAGAAAGTTCATCCTGATCAATTTCTTTATGAGTTGCGTAATGGGTAAATACAGATTCAATGTAGTTCATGTATTCTTCATAAACCGAATGAACAAGCTCCATTCTGGCCTGATCACTGTTTCCAACTGCTGTATTTTTTGAATCTTCAATGGCTTTCTTTAAGTTTTCGCCAATTTTTTCTTTTGTTGATTCTTCTTCAGGTTCATCATTTTTATTAACACCGATGTCACCACCAAGGCTTATAGAACCGTCGACAAGAATATCTTCAAATCCCCATTGTCTGAGAGCTTTGATAAGATCTTCTGTCATTTCAGCCGTTTTAGGCAGGAGAAGAAAAGTATTGTCTACCATGAGGTCGCTTGTGTAGGTTATGCCCTCTCTCAGCGCACCGATGTTAATTGTTTCCATTTTTCGATATTTTCCCGTTTATTATATCGGCAAATACATTAAAAAACTTGAATTTTTATGATTTTAAACAAAAAAAAGATGAAAAGTCTCACACACTTTTCATCTTTTAAAAGCAAACATAGGAGTTAATTATCAGATGTCTGGATGTCTTTACCCACCCGATATTATCACCAACATTAATATTATCGGAATATGTCATTTTGACTTTAGTTTTTTTCTCAAAAAAGATTGACACTAATCAATTTTTTTTAGATTATGATGTAACTATGAAAGAAGAATCCTTAGATTGTGCATCGCTTGAAAAACTTCCTTTTTCAGAACTTGTGAAGCTTGCAGATGAATATGGTGTAGATGTTCCAGATGATTTAGACAGACGTTTTCTTATTGCTGAATTGCTTGAACTTTCTGAAGAATCTGAACATCTGGACGAGGAAATGTTAATCTCAACTTCAGAAAGTGGGGAAGAACAGCCAGTTGTTCTTTCAGGAAATTTCAACGAAACCCAGGTTTCATGTGTATTGAGAAATCCAGCCTGGCTTTTTGTATTCTGGAATATAAATGATGGGGATGCTGCCCGTGTAAAAGAGAGTCCTGATGGAAATCTTAAACTTAGAATATGTTCTCTCGCTGATGCTCATGATCCAAAACCTTACGAGGCTTTTGAAGTTCAAACCGCAACACAGAGTCAGGAACAGTATGTTCTTATTCCAAAGGGAACAAAATTTATAAAAGTAGAGCTGGTATTTATGTCAGCAGGCGGAGGAGAGGTTCTGGCCTTTTCTCCAGTTGTTTCTATTCCACAGGGATCAACTTTTGTAAATGATCTTCAGCCGGGCCGGGATACAGAATTCTCACCGATTATGGAGCTTTCAGGAATTAAAGAAATTCTCGCTGAACAGTATAGAAACCACAGACATTCTTTTTCATGATTAAAGGTGAGATCAGTTATGCAGAAATATTTTAGCCTTATTATAAAAGCAAGCCAGGATTTTATCAGACATATTGATGATGATCTTCGTCAAAATGCTCCGGTCCTTAATTCTTTTTATGAATCTATATCAGATGTTTACATACCGCTTCTGAATATGCTTGAGAAATTTGAAAAGGAAGAAAAAAAAGTTCGAATAGGACTTGTGCTTCCTCCGGTTCTATGCAATATGCTTTCAGATGATAATCTTAAAGAAAATTATGTAAAGTGGCTTGATAAAAGAATTGATTTAGGAAAGGCTGAATTAAGAAGAAATAATAAGAATGAAACACTTGCTAATGTAATCCGCTCTGTAGTTGATGAAAATAAAGCCAGAAAAGCTGATTTTCTGGATAAATATGAAAGCAGTCTGATTCCTGTTTTTGCAAAATACATGGAGAAAGGCTATATTGAGCTTTTAGGAACCTGTGGTACAGATATTTTTATGCCTCATTTTGCAGATATGAAAGAGGTTATCTGTGCACAGATAGAAAGCGGACTTCATGCATACAGACAGTATTTTGGAATTGTACCGGAAGGTTTCTGGCTGCCGGAACTTGGATATGCTCCTGGTGTTGAAAAATTTATTCGAGCTTACGGTTATACATATACAATTCTTGATTCACGCAGTGTACTTCTTGCAGAAAAAGTCCCATCTTCTGGAATTTTCTATCCTTGCAGAACGGATAATTCACTTGTCGTATTTGCTCGCAATCGTGTAATTGATAACGAGTTATTTGGTGACGACGGAATTATATTCAATTCATGTTACAGAAATCAGAATCGAGATATAGGATACGAGATTCCTATGGAACAACTTTCTGCTGTTATGGAAAAGGGTGGAATCCGTTATTCAACGGGATATAAATACTGGAACAGGCATTTTAGTGATGAAAAACATGCCCTTTATAACGAAGAAGAGGCTAAGAAACAATGCGAAATTGATGCTGAAGCCTTTGTAAATAAACGCTGTGAGACCCTTAAAAAGGCAGAAAGTCTTCTTCCTGATTTTTCTTTTGTTTCAGAACTCTGTGTACTTGATATTTCACGGCTCAGTAATACCTGGCATGAAGCAATGTACTGGCTTGAGAATGTTCTTGCAAAAGCTGTGGATGCAGGTCTTGTTGTTGCTTCATGCGACGCTCTTTGTGCAGAGCAGTATAATCTTGAAAAAATAGAACCATATTTTTCTGCCGGAATAGGTGAGGGGTATGGAGAAAACCTTCTTTCCAGCCGCAACTGCTGGATGATGCGTTATATTCGAAAAAATTGTGAACGCATGATTGACCTTGCCGGCCGATTCCCGATGGATACTGGATTGAAAACACGTCTTTTGAATCTTGGAGCCAAGGAACTTATGCTGGCACAGAGTTCTAATCTTGCCAAGATGATAAATCGTTCGGAATTTCCTCAGTTTGCAGAAAAACGTTTTAAGGAATCTATTGCAGCCTTTACAGCTGTTTTTGATTCCCTTGGTTCAAATACTGTTAGTACTGAATGGCTTACAAGACTTGAAGCACGCGATTCTATCTTCCCTTGGATGAACTATAGAATCTTCACAAAGAAACGATAATTCTTAAGACTAGTCAAGTAAAAGACTTTCCTGAATCTTTCTGAACATATCAATCTGATATTGAGCGCTTTGAATCCCCTGAATTGCAGGATCAAAGCGCTTATTTAATTTTAGGGCTTCCTGCCAGATTATGATTGCATCTTCCCATTTAGAATCAGCATAATATTTTAGGCCTGTTTTATAATATTCGTCCACCTGTGCATCAATAATGCTCCGGCCTTTATCTCCTAACTGGATTTTTGCAGAAAGACTGATTCTGTTAAGTGGAGCTACTGATGTAGTTAAATCCAGAGTATAGTTAAAATTAATTCTGATTTTTTTGATTTCAACTTCAAGACCGGTGCTGATTCTAGGGTTCGCACCTTTGAGCGAAAATCCTGCCAGAAGCGAAAGGAAAGAGGTAAATTGAATCGAGACTCCGGTATTAAAATAAGGGTTAAGGTAGGTTGCAGGCGTCATAAGGTTTATCGGCTGAATAAAATCTGCTGAAACTGTTATAGGTTTTATGAATTTTACAGAAATACCGGCTCCGATGGTTGTAGGAAGAGGATCATCAGTTTTTATGCTTTTGCCAAAGCCTGTAAAAGAAATTCCTAGATTTTGTGCAGAAAAACCAATTCGTACGTTTGGATCTCTTGAAGAATAAAATTTCAGGAAATTGAACTGAAGCATAAATCCCACATCAGCCATAACTGCAAGTGCACTTTGGGCAAGCCCAGAGCCTGGAATTATTGCTCCGGTATTATTATCTGTATAATCCGGCATACCACGCCAGCCTGCTTTAAGGGTAATTCCGGCTGCAAGTCCCTTAAAATCATAACCGGCCAGAAAGTTATAAGAAACATTAAAGGCTGCCATGCTTTCTGTATAATAACTTCCGGCTACGCGTTCTCCAAAGAAGTTATATTCTGTAAAAGGCATGTAAAAGCAGGAAAGGTATCCGCCTGTACTTAAGTGAGGAATATTTTTAAAGCGGGTAGTGAAAGCAAGAGTTTCAAGCTTGGAATCAGCAATCCAGGCATTATGAAAAAG
>JAEEGL013424450.1_pt1 | contig 13668 bp, 11 predicted proteins | sample 9134231 | NCBI WGS metagenome assembly JAEEGL01 (sample SAMN16246548, study PRJNA631951) | gut metagenome | biome: gut microbiome; feature: rumen; material: fiber-attached | host: Bos | place: Iran: Karaj | collected 2018-10
ATCTTGACTCACTCAACAATGTGAAGTACTGATCCTGAGAACGGCTGTCCGGCGCGCAGCGCCGGGCGCCATCCCATCGGAGGTTTTTTATGGTTCAAATGCAGGATGTCACGAAGATCTACGACAGCAGCGGCACGGTCGCGCTGGATGGGGTCGACCTGACGATCAACGAAGGGGAATTTGTTTTTCTGGTAGGCCCTTCAGGCTCCGGAAAAACAACCCTGATGAAATTAATCACCGGCGAGGTCCGCGCGACCGCCGGTGAGATTGTTGTCAATGATTTTGACATGATGAAGATCAAAAGGCGTAAGCTCTCCAAGGTCCGCAGAACGCTTGGGGTGATCTTCCAGGATTACCGGCTCATTGAAAATATGACGGTGTACGACAATGTTGCATTTGCAATGCGCGTTGTCGGTGCGTCCGGGAAGAACATTGCCAAGAGGGTTCCGTATGTGTTGGAACTGGTCGGTCTGGAAGGCCGTGAAAAGCGCTTCCCGAATGAGCTTTCAGGCGGTGAGCAGCAGCGCGTTGCCATTGCGCGTGCTCTGGTGAACAACCCGCGTATGATCGTAGCCGATGAGCCGACCGGCAATCTGGATCCGGTGCGCAGCCTGGAACTGATGCTTCTGTTTGAAAAGATCAACGAGATGGGTACCACCGTGCTCGTTGTCACACACGAGAAGGAACTGGTCAATGCGTTCTCTCGGCGTGTCATTACAATTGATGAAGGCCACGTTGTCAGTGACGATGGGGATGGGTATTACAGTTATGAGCTTCAGTAAGATTACATACCTGATCCGCGAAGGCTTCCGCAGCATCCGCACGCACGGTTTCATGTCCTTCGCCTCTGTCACCATTATTACTGCCTGCCTGATCATTATGGGCAGCATCTCACTGCTTTCACTGAATATCGATGCGCTGATTGCTGATCTGGAACAGCAGAACGAGGTTGTCGCTTTTGTTGACGAGAATATCGAGGACGAATCTGCAGCCGCGGCACTTGGTGATCAGATTCTTGCAGTTGGCAACATCACGTCAGCCGACTTTGTTTCACGCACATCCGCGATGGATTCCTTTATGATCAGGTACGACGACCGCCTGATGGAAGGGATTGACGAGACCGTATTCCGCCACCGTTTTGTGATTCATCTGACGGATATTTCACAAATGGCGGAGACGAAAGCGGGCCTGGAAGCGATAGACGGCATTGCAAAAGTCAACGCTCACATTGAGTATGCAAACCGCTTTGTCCGCGTACGGAATATTGTCACGGTGATTTCCCTGATTTTGACTGCCGTGCTGACTTTTGTGTCCTTCTTTATCATGTCCAACACCATCAAGCTCACCACCTACGGCCGCCGGGAAGAGATTGCCATTATGAAAATGGTCGGCGCCACGGATGCCTTTATTCGTACGCCTTTTGTCATCGAAGGCCTGATTCTCGGCCTGCTGGGCGGTCTTCTTGGCTTCCTGGCGGAGTGGGGGCTGTATTCCGCCTTGGCAGGGAACCTGATGTCTTCTCTGACGGGAAGCTTCCTCAGCCTGATTCCATTCCGCTCGGTGATGTTCCCGCTGCTGATTGCATATCTCGGTATTGGTGTTCTGATCGGCGTGTTCGGCGGTGTCAGTGCGATCCGCAACTATCTGAAGGTGTAAGCCATGAATCAAAAAAGAGTGATCCGTGTAATCGCGATTCTTCTGGCGGTTCTGATGGCTTTGTCGCTGGTAAGCTATGTCTTCCCTGTGATGGCTCACGCTGTTTCGCAGAGCGATATCGATGCCCTGAAGCAGAAACGAGACGAGATTTCAGCCAAGGTGAAGGAAGCCGAAGCATATGTGAAGACCCTGGAAGACGAACAGGCAAACGTTCTGGACCAGAAGACGGCTCTCGAAGAACAGAATGCCATTGCCAAGGAAGCCCTGGCCCTGGTTGCCGAAGAAATCGCCATGTACGACGGCATTATTGCCGAGAAGACTGAAGAACTGAATGCGGCGATCAACCGCGAAGAAGTGCAGCTCGAAAAATACCGCACCCGCGTCCGGGCGATGGAGGAGAGCGGCGGTTATAACATTCTGAATGTTCTTATGAGTTCCGGGGACTTTAATGAGTTCCTGACCGCGGTCGACGATATGGAAAAGATTATGACCAGCGATCGTGAGCTGGAGGATCAGTACATTGAAGCCCGCGAAGACTGCGAAAAGATCAAAGCCGAATACGAAGAGGTCCGCGCAGAATGTGAAGGGCGTCAAAAGGTTCTGAAAGCCGAAGAAGCTGAGATCGAGAAGCACATTGCCGAAACCGAGGAAAAACTCGCAGAACTGGAAGAACAGCTGGAAGAAGCCATTGCCGAATATGAGGAGTGGCAGTCGGCTGAAGAATCCGCGGCGCAGGAAGTGCAGGCCATGATCGCTCGGTACGAAGAGGAACGTGCAGCTGCCGCAGCTGCCGCCGCAGCCGCTGCAGCTGCTGCAGCCGCCGCTGCAAATAACGGCGGTGGCGGGGAAGACGGCGGTACAGCGTCCGGAACCCTCGGCCTCGGCGGAGGGAATGCTTCAGCAACCGGAAGCCTGGGCTGGCCGGTTCCCTGCAGTACCCGAGTGACAAGCCGCTTCGGTTATCGTACCGACCCTTTCACCGGGGAACAGCGTTATCACAGCGGAATTGATATCGACGGCTACGGCAACGACGGGGCCCCGGTTGTCGCGTCCGACGGCGGGACCGTAATTACTGCGACCTATAACGACGGATACGGCAATTATATCATTATCGATCACGGCAACGGTTATCAGACGCTTTATGCGCATATGTCCGGTCTTGCTGTCGGCAATGGTTCCACTGTCTCTAAAGGGCAGACCATCGGTTATCTCGGCGCAACCGGCCGCGCGACCGGAACACACTGTCACTTTGAGGTGTTCGTAAATGGCAGCCGTGTTGATCCGGCCGGCTTCTTCGGCGGGTTGAGTTATTACAACTGCTGAGATTTCTGCTCAGATTACTGCAAACACTTTTACGTTCCGCCATTTTTTTATTGTGAGCCGATAATGATCTTATTGGTTCGGCAATGGTTTAATGGCGGAACGGCGATTGAAGGAGTTTCGCATGCATAGAATATCTCGCCGCCTTTTAGGCGGCATCGGCATCTTTTTACGCAGGCTTCTGAGCCTAAGCATCAACCTTTGGGTTGTTCTGATCCTGTTTGTGATCACGTTCTTTGGAACTCGCATCATCACGCGCAATCAGGTGATTCGATCTGTCGGCGGTGAGGATGACTTCGATGAAGCCATGCGCTATATCGAAATTAAAGACATCATCGACGAACAGTATATTGAACCCGTCGACCGGAAGAGCATGGGCTACTCCGCAGCCACTGCAATGGTGGCCGGTCTGGGAGATGCCTGGAGCAGCTTCCTGACGGACGACGAGTATCGTACCTATCAGCTGTCGTCCTCCAATGAATACAGCGATATCGGTATGAGCCTGGTCAAGGATTCGTCTGGCGGCTTCCAGATTGTTACGGTATACCCGAATTCCCCGGCGGCATTTGCCGGTGTCGGTACCGGGATGGTAATCACTGCGGTCAATGGCGAAAATGTTTCCTCCCTTTCGACTGACGAGGTTCGTACGCTGATTCGCTCCAAAATGAACGAAAAGTTCACCTTAACCATTTCCGGGGCATCGGAACCGATTGAGATTGACTGTACGAATGCCAACAGCCAGGCAATCGTGTACCGCTTGGAAAAAACCGGCGCCGGATATGTCCAAATCCATAACTTTGAGGCCGGCAGCGGCCAGGCCTGTGTGGATGCGGTGGAGTATCTGCTTTCTCAGGGGGCTGTGGCGCTGGTCATTGATGTCCGCGACAATCCCGGCGGCCTGACCACCGAAGCCGCTACTTTTCTGGATTATCTGCTTCCAGCTGGCAGACTTTTCTCTGACATCAGCAAAGATGGAACCGAGCGCGTTACGGAATCAGACAGCATGAGTCTGGAGCTCCCGATGGTGGTGCTGATCAATTCCGGCAGCTACCGGGAAGCGGAGCTTTTTGCGGCAGTGCTGAAGGATTACCACTGGGCTACCCTGATGGGAGAACCGACCACCGGCAATACCCGGACGCAGGAAACCATTGTACTGCATGACGGCAGCGCCTTGCGGTTGTCCACGCACAGCCTTCTTTCCCCGGCCGGAACCGATATTGCTGCTGCCGGCGGCGTGATTCCGGACATGATCGTCTTTAACCGTGATGCTTCCGCCACAGGTACGACAGAAGGCACGGTCGGCGGGGAAGAAGGAACCGCCAGCACGTCCGACGACACCCAGCTCATGGAGGCGCTGCGTTACCTGAGCTGAAAACGACAGGAAAAGCAATGCCGCAATTCAATGTATCATCCTGCCGCAGGCAGTTTGAGAATAATCACAGGAGAAAACAGTCCGTACTCGTGAACGGACAGTCAGGAGAGAAGCATTCATGGCAAATTCAAACCGCTACAAAATGAGTCAGGAACGTCTTGAGGAACTCAAGGCCGAACTGCACTACATGGAAACACAGCGTGCAAAGGAAGTATCCGAACAGATCAAAGAGGCGCGCAGCTTCGGCGATCTGTCTGAGAACAGTGAATATGACGAAGCGAAGACCGAGCAGGGCCGCCTGTATTCGAAAATTGCCGAGTATAAAGACCTGATTGAGCACGCTGAAATTGTTGACAATGCTGAGCAGAACCTGCCTCGCGGTGCTGTTGCACTCGGCAGCAGGGTCACGGTTCTGGATCTGGATGATCATGTCGAAGAGACCTATGAGATCGTAGGTTCGCAGGAAGCAAATCCACGTGAGGGCCGCATCTCTGATGATTCGCCTGTCGGCAAAGCACTGGTCGGTCACCGCGCAGGCAACGAAATTACTGTAGACGCTCCTTCCGGTGCGGTGCACATCCGGGTGTTGTCGGTAGAAAACGATTGAGGCAGTTATGAGTGAAGAAAACCGGAACCGTGAGTTCCGACAGGAAGCAGACAGAAAGCAGGGGCAGGCTGCGGAGCAGGAACTCTCGGAACTGCTCCAGATTCGGCGGGATAAGCTGAAAACCCTCCAGGAAGAGGGAAGAGACCCGTTTCAGATTACCCGCTTTGTGCGGTCAGCCTGGTCCTCCGAGATCCTGAAAGAGTTTGAAGCCAGGGAAGGGAATACTGTATCTGTTGCGGGGCGTGTGATGTCCAAGCGCGGCATGGGGAAAGCAATCTTCTGCCACATCAAAGATGACCGCGGGCAGATTCAGCTTTATGTCCGCAAGGATGCCGTTTCGGAACAGGAGTTTTCAGATTTCCGCAAAGTCGACATCGGCGATATCATCGGTGCATCCGGTTATGTGTTCCGGACCCAGACCGGCGAAATTTCGGTGCATGTTGAAAAGCTGACGCTTCTTTCCAAGTCATTGCGTCCTCTTCCCGAGAAGTTCCACGGTATGACCAATACCGAACTCCGGTATCGTCAGCGCTATGTAGACCTCATCATGAGCGATGAAAGCCGCCGCAACTTTGAGATTCGTTCCCGCTTTATCGCGTATCTCCGCCGCTTCCTGGACGGGCGCGGTTACCTGGAAGTTGAGACTCCCGTGCTGAACACCATTTCCGGAGGTGCAACCGCCAGACCTTTTGTTACTCACCACAATGCGCTTGACCTTGACATGTATCTGCGCATCGCCACGGAGCTTAATTTGAAACGGTTGATCGTCGGCGGCATGGAACGCGTCTATGAAGTGGGGCGAATCTTCCGCAACGAAGGTATGGATACCCGCCATAACCCGGAATTTACTACGGTGGAACTCTACCAGGCATATGCGGACTTCAATGACATGATGGATCTGTTCGAGGATCTGCTTTCCGGCGCTTCTCAGGAAATCCTCGGCACCGACACGGTGACTTGGCAGGAGCACGAGGTCTGCCTGAAGCGAGGGTATAAGCGCGTTACCATGGCAGAAGCCGTGAAGGAGGTTCTAGGCATCGACTTCATGTCCATCCAATCGGATGAGGAAGCCGTTGCTGCAGCCGAAGCGGCCGGTGTTGACATGGAAAAGGTCGATAAAACCTGGGGCCATGCCCTGTATGAATGTTTCGATCAAAAAGTGGAAGAGACTCTGATTCAGCCGACTTTTGTTACCATGCATCCGGTGGATGTAAGTCCTCTTGCCAAACGCAGTCCTAAAGATCTGCGCCTGACGGAGCGCTTTGAACTCTTTATCTGTGCCAGCGAGATGGGTAATGCGTTCTCCGAACTGAACGATCCCATTGACCAGAAGGAACGGTTCCGCAAACAGGTGGAACAGCGCGCCAGAGGCGATGAGGAAGCCGGTATGATGGATGAGGACTTCATTCAGGCTTTGGAATTCGGCATGCCTCCGACAGGCGGGCTCGGGATCGGCATTGACCGCTGTGTCATGCTCCTGACCGGAAGCAGTTCTATCCGTGACGTGATCCTGTTCCCGACTATGAAGCCATTGGATTTGCAGAAAAAGGATGCGCAGGAAACTGTTGCAAAAGCTGCGGCGTCTTCAACTGCAGTTCCGCAAGAATCTGTGGCGGAAGAAAAGATCGACTTTTCCAGCGTCGTAATTGAACCTCTGTTCCGGGATCAGGTTGATTTTGAGACCTTCTCCAGGTCTGACTTCCGTGCAGTCAAAGTGCTTGCCTGTGAAGCGGTTCCGAAATCCAAGAAGCTTCTGCAGTTTACTCTGGACGACGGAAGCGGCGAAGATAGGACCATCCTGAGTGGAATTCACCCCTACTATGAACCGGAAGAACTGATCGGAAAGACATGCATCGCCATCACGAATCTTCCTCCGCGCAAGATGATGGGCATCGACTCCTGCGGTATGCTGATCAGCGCAGTGCACCATGAGGGCGAAGAGGAAAAACTTCACCTGCTGATGGTCGATCCTCACATCCCGGCAGGGGCAAAACTGTACTGATTCAGATCTGCCGCTGATAAAGTTATACTTAATAGTGAAATCTGGAAGATATTCAAGGCATAAAACCACCTAAGCCGGTGGTTTTATGCCTTGTGCGTATTTATATTCAGAATACAACATGCCGGTATTGGCGATAAAAATACAGCTTTCGTTTGCGCTAAGAAGCCAGAGGAATCTGCTGCCTTTACGAAAAATCACTTTACAATCAGAAAGCATAGCTGTATAATTGCATACAATCACACAGCTATTATCTGCGTACTACTGTTATGCTGTTTGTTAAGAATCAAAGGAGAAACCGTTATGTTGGAACTGTCACCGAAAACCAATCTGTTGGAAGAGAACGACTACCGCTATTCACTTCAGGATGTTAAAAACCCGGTTCTTTACCGGGATGTCTATAACTATGATGAGATACCGAAGGTTGCGTTCAACCATCGGCGTGTGCCGATGAGCATGCCTGAGGATATCTGGATAACCGATACTTCCTTCCGTGACGGGCAACAGGCATTTCGCCCGTACACACCCGAACAGATTGAAACATTGTTCAAACTGATGTCGCGCCTGGGGGGGCCTTATGGACTCATCCGGCAAACGGAATTCTTCATCTACTCCAAACGCGACCGCGAAGCGATTGAACGCTGCATGTCGTTGGGGCTTCGTTTCCCGGAGATTACGACCTGGATTCGGGCTAGTCGCGAAGACTTTCGCATGGTTCGGGATCTTGGCATCCGGGAGACAGGCATTCTGGTTTCCTGCAGCGATTACCACATTTTTAAAAAGTTGCAGATGACACGAAGACAGGCAATGGACATGTATCTTGCAACGGTAAAGGATGCATTTGAAGCGGGAGTGATGCCGCGCTGCCATCTGGAGGATATCACCCGCGCGGACTTCTACGGTTTTGTAGTTCCTTTCGTGAATGAACTCATGAAACTTTCCGATGAAGCCGGGATTCCGGTACGCATCCGTGCCTGCGATACCATGGGATACGGTGTTCCGTATACTGAGGTTGCTCTGCCGCGAAGTGTTCCTGGAATTATTTACGGCCTTCAGCATTATTCCGGTGTTGAGAGTGAGAATCTGGAATGGCATGGCCACAACGATTTCTATAAAGCAGTTGCCAATGCGGCAACCGCCTGGCTGTACGGTGCCAGTGGAGTCAACTGCACGCTTCTCGGAATCGGGGAACGTACGGGAAATGTACCGCTGGAAGCGATGGTATTGGAATACGCCTCGCTTCGCGGTTCTCTGGATGGCATGGATACAACTGTCATCACCGAAATTGCGGAGTACTACCAGAAGGAAATCGGATATAACGTTCCGCCGATGACTCCCTTTGTAGGCAGGAACTTTAATGTGACGAGGGCCGGTATTCATGCCGACGGTCTTCTGAAGGATGAGGAAATTTACAACATCTTCAATACGGATAAACTTTTGCATCGCCCCGCGGGTGTAGCCGTCAGCAAAAATTCCGGCCTGGCTGGAATCGCTTACTGGATGAACCGGACTTACGGCCTGAAAGGGAAAAAACAGTTGACAAAACACAGCTCCCTGGTTCAGGATTTAAAGGCATGGGTCGACACGCAGTATGAGGACGGGCGCACGGCCTCTCTGTCGGATGCGGAACTGGAAGAAAAGGTCAGTGAACTGACCGGCGGCAGCATGAAGCCGCAGATATAACTATGTTATGTAAACTTGTGTGGCAGTTGCATGACAGAAAGGAAATGACATGAGTAACCAAGGCCCACTGAGACCTGAAGAGTATCTGGAGCCCGATTGTCCTCTTTGCGGAAATCCCTATGAATCTCTACATCCGGTAAGACCGGTTCCTCAGCAGCGGATTCTGAACAAACTGGATGACTATATGAGCCGCCGGGATTACGATGGCGCGGAGCGACATCTGCTCTACTGGCTGAAAGAAGCGGAACAGGGAAGAGATCTTCGCGGGCAGCTGCTGGTATGCAATGAGCTGATTGGGCATTATCGAAAGACCGGCAGCAGGGAGAATGCTTTCTGCTATGCGGAACTGGCACTTTCGCTTTTGGAAGAGATGGATTTTGAAGGCAGCATCAGTGCCGGCACAACATATGTAAACGCCGCGACAGCATACAGCGCTTTTGGTGACAACCAGCGCGCATTGGAACTGTTCGAACGTGCAAAAGCACTTTACGAGTCCACGCCGCATACCCAGGCGCATCTGTTGGGCGGGTTATATAACAACATGGCCCTTGTCCTGCAGACGCTGGGCAGATTCCCGGAAGCGTTTGAGCTTTATAACAAAGCCATGAAAACGATGGAGACAGTTCCCGGTGGCGTACTGGAACAGGCGATTACCTGCTTGAATATGGCGGACGCCGTTGCGGCACAGTTTGGCCAGGAAGAGGGAGAAGCGCGCATTTTTGAACTATTGGATCGTGCTGATGAGCTGCTTCACGACAAATCTGCGCCTCATAACGGGTATTATGCGTTCGTCTGTGAAAAATGCTCGCCCACTTTCTCCTACTACGGATACTTCGCCGTGGCGGAGGAACTGCAGCGTGAGGCTAAAGAGATCTATGAAAGGGCTTGAACTTTCACAGGCTTTTTTCGAGGAGCATGGAAGACCGATGCTGGAGACACAGTTTCCGGAGCTTCTGCCTTTTCTCGCGGCTGGGCTGTTTGGAAGCGGATCCGAATGCTTCGGTTATGACGATGTGACTTCTCAGGATCATGACTTTGAGCCTGGTTTCTGTATCTTCCTCCCGGGAGAAGACGTGGTGAGCCGGCGGGACGCTTTTCTTCTGGAACGCGCATATGCAAAGCTGCCCCGTAGTTTCATGGGTTATAAACGCAGTGTTCTTTCTCCGGTGGGAGGCAACCGCCACGGTGTACTGAGGACTGCCGAGTTCTTTAACCGCACAGTCGGTTCGGTTGACGGAACTCTGGACTTGATGCAGTGGCTTTCGCTGCCGGAGCAGGCCTTGGCGGAGGCCACAAACGGGAAACTCTTCTTCGACCGGTATGGAGAAGTGTCAGATATCCGCGAGAAACTCCGCTGTTTTCCGGAAGGTATCAGGCGAAAGCGTCTGGCCGGTCATTTGCTGCTGATGGCGCAGGCCGGGCAATACAACTATACCCGTTGCCTGAAACACGGAGAGACCGCCGCTGCGCAGCTTGCAGCGGTGGAATATGTCAAAAGCACGCTTTCGGTGCTGTTTTTGTTAAACCGCAGGTATCAGCCTTATTACAAATGGGTGTTCCGGGCACTGAGGGAACTCCCGGATGGTGAAAAGTATGCGAAGATTCTGGAGGATCTGTTAACCACGGGCAATACTGTAACAGAGGCGAAGCAGAAGGCCGAAACCATTGAATACCTTTCTGCATCCATTAGTTCCATGCTGAACGACCAGGACCTGACTGCACGCCGCGGAGATGATCTGGAACGGCTGGCGTATTCAGTAAATGACGGAATCCGGGACGGTGAATTGCGCAACATGCATGTGCTTGCTGCGGTCTGAACTGTCGGTAAACTTGCTTTTTCAACCTTTCCATGCTACACTGTAGCAAATCCGTAAAGATGCGGATGCAGAACTGGAGGAATCAACTTTGGAAACCCGATACACTGTGTGGTACAGCCCGGCTCTCGGCCGGGATATGGCTTGCAAATCTTGGGGTCACGGCGGCAGGCCGGTGCTTTACATTCCCTGCCAGGACGGGCATTATTATGACTTTGAAAACTTCGGTATGGCGGATGTCTGGGCGCCGTTTATTGACAGCGGCCGCGTAACCGTTTTTGCGATTGATACCATGGATTCCGAGACCTGGTCTGCCAAGTCGGGGAATCCGTACTTGCGTATTCGGCGGCATGAGCAGTGGATCCGCTATATCACGGATGAAGTGGTTCCCTATATCCGTACTGTTTGCCGGGAGCGCGGCTGGGAAACCGACCCGGGCGTGATGGCATTCGGCGCAAGTCTCGGTGCCACACACGCGGTCAATCTGTTCTTCCGTTTTCCGAAGCTGTTTGATTCGCTTCTTGCCCTCAGCGGACTTTACAATGCCGACTACGGATTTGACGGTTATATGGACGATCTGGTTTACCTGAACTCACCGCTGCACTATCTGCCGAATATGCCGCTGAACCACGAGTATATCTCCCTGTATAATCAGCATCACGGTGTGGTCTGCACAGGCCAGGGACCATGGGAGATTCCTGATTCTACCCGCGCTCTTCACCAGGCACTCAGCGACCGGGGCATTGAAGTCTGGGTGGATTATTGGGGGTATGATGTGGCGCATGACTGGGATTGGTGGTTTAAGCAGGTCCAGTACTTTGTCCCGCAGCTGCTTGAGGCAGAGGGCAGATAAAGAAAAGAGAGATTAGATGAAAAACGTTGTATTTATTTCTCCAAATTTTCCGACTAACTATTGGCATTTCTGCCAGGAACTGAAGAATGACGGGGTAAATGTACTCGGGATCGGAGATCAGCCATACCATGAATTGAGCTGGGATCAGCGAAACAGTCTGACGGAGTACTATAAAGTAGATTCCCTCGAAAATTATGATGAAGTCTTCCGCGCAGTAGCCTTCTTTACTTTCAAATACGGCAGGATCGACTTCCTGGAGTCAAACAATGAGTACTGGCTGGACCAGAACGCGCATTTGAGGACCGATTTCAACATTCCCGGATTTAAGGTGGAAGATCTGCACCGTATCCGCTACAAATCCGGGATGAAAGAGTACTACCGCCAGGCCGGGATTCCTACTGCCCGTTGGCATATCGTCGACGATCTGGATGGCTGCCGTGCTTTCATAGAGGAAGTTGGTTATCCCGTCATCGTGAAGCCGGATAACGGCGTTGGAGCCAGCAGCACCTATAAGCTGGAAAATGAGGATGAACTCCTTCGTTTCCTTGCCGATCTGGATGGAAGCATCCTGTATATCATGGAGGAATTTATCGATGCCACGGTAAACTCCTATGATGCAATCATCAATTCACGGGGCGAGCCGATCTTTGAAACCGGCAACGTCACGGTTTGCTCCATCATGGACAGTGTGAATTATAACGATGAAGCGGTATATTACATTCTGAAGGAACTGCCCGAGGACACGCGCAGATTCGGCCGTGCTGCGGTGAAAAGCTTCGGCGTAACCAGCAGGTTTGTGCATTTTGAGTTCTTCCGCCTGAATCGAGACCAGCACATTGGGAAAAAGGGCGAACTGGTTGCGCTGGAAGTCAACATGCGCCCCAGCGGCGGATTTACGCCGGATATGATCAACTTCGCCCACAGCACAGACGTTTATAAGATCTGGGCGGACATGGTTGCGTATGACCGTACCAACATTCCGGAAGGGGAGCATGCCTTCTGCGCATTCATCGGCCGGCGGGATGAGAGAGAGTATGCCTATAGCCATGAAGACATTCTGGAACGCTATGACCGGAACCTCCGCATGGTTGAACGGATGCCCGAAGCACTCTCGGACGCTATGGGCGATCAGGTTTATCTTGCGACTTTCTCAACCAAAGAAGGCCTGGAGGAATTCTTCCGCGACTGTCTGCTTGGCAAATAGGTTTAGAAAAAGAACAAGAATTAAAACCACCGGTTAGACCGGTGGTTTTGTTGTTTATGTTTCTGTTTAATATAGGCACGTCATTTTGCATCGATCGTGCTGACAGTGATGGTTGTTTCCTCCAGTACATCCAGCAGAACCCGCACAGTATCCAGTGAAGTAAAGATGGTCACATTGTTTTCAGTGGCGCAACGCCGGATTGCGACACCGTCCTCGAGGTGCGGTCCGCGCCGGATTCCGCGCGTATTGATGATATAGCTTACATAACCGGCACGGATGCTTTCCAAGATTTCTTCGCTTCCTTCCGAGATCTTCTTTTTCGCACGGGTCCTGATACCGTGTTCTTTCAGGAACCTGGCTGTTCCGGCAGTAGCCTCCACGTTGAAGCCCATGTCGTAGAATCTTCTCACCAGCGGCAGGGCCTCTTCCTTGTCTTCATCGGCGAGAGTCACGAATACGGTTCCGTAGTTCTGCAGCTTCATGCCGGAGGCCTGAAGCGCTTTATACATTGCCCTCGGCAGCTTATCATCGTAGCCGATCGCTTCCCCTGTCGATTTCATTTCCGGTGAAAGATAGGCGTCAAGCCCGCGAATCTTGTTCCAGCTGAAGACAGGAACTTTCACATAGTGCCGTTTCCGCTCCTCCGGGTAAAGATCAAAGATGCCCTGCTCCTTCAGACTTTTACCCAGAATAACCTCTGTCGCAATGTCCGGCAGTGCCCAGCCGGTGCTTTTTGACAGGAAAGGAACCGTCCGCGAAGAACGCGGGTTTACCTCAATAATATAGACGTTATCGTCGCGATCAACAATAAACTGGATATTGTAAAGGCCTACGATGCCGATACCGGGACCCAGCTTCTTTGCATATTGCAGAATAATCCCTTTCACTTTATCTGAGATGGAAAAGGAAGGATACACGCTGATCGAATCACCGCTGTGAACACCGGTACGTTCCACCAATTCCATAATCCCGGGCACAAACACATCGCGGCCGTCACAGATGGCGTCGACTTCAACTTCCTTGCCCTGAATGTATTTATCCACGAGGACGGGCTTGTCCGCGTCAATTTCCACAGCTGTTTTCAGATAATGCCGCAGCATCTCCTCATCGGCAACAATCACCATGGCCCGTCCGCCGAGCACAAAGCTCGGACGCACGAG
>JAEEGL013574944.1_pt1 | contig 13668 bp, 9 predicted proteins | sample 9134231 | NCBI WGS metagenome assembly JAEEGL01 (sample SAMN16246548, study PRJNA631951) | gut metagenome | biome: gut microbiome; feature: rumen; material: fiber-attached | host: Bos | place: Iran: Karaj | collected 2018-10
AAGCAAGGCGACGCCGTGAAGAAGGGCGACAAACTGCTCATGTACGAAGCCATGAAGATGGAAAACAACCTGCTGGCCGAGGCTGACGGTACCATCACCGCCATCAACTGCCGTCAGGGCGACAATGTGCTGCAAGGTGATACTTTAATCGTAATCGGATAAGGCCATGTTGGGAAAGAAAAGTATTTACAGAAAGCCTGCAGTCATCATTGCCTCCGTGTTGATATTGCTGTTGCTGAATGTGCTGATCATCAACAACCCGGCGTTCGCAGAGAAAGTCTTCAATACGGATGAGCAGACCGAGCAGGTGAGTGGAACGGCCGCCAATACGGCCATTACGGAAACCCCAACGGGGAATCAATCGGAAGCCGTAGATGCCAAGGTGGATGCCAACAGCCAACAACCTACAACGGTAGATCGTCTGAAAGAGGGATTAAACAATTTCTGGAAGCTTACGGGTTTCAGAAACTGCGATTGGAGGAACATCGTCATGATTTTGGTGGGTATCCTCTTCATCTTCTTGGCTATCCGCTTTGAGTTTGAGCCCATGCTGCTCATCCCGATTGGCACAGGTATCATTATCGGCAACATTCCCTTCTTTGAAGCACCTGGCATCAACCTTCAAACGGGTCTTTATCAGGAAGGTAGTGTGTTGAACTACCTTTATTTCGGTGTGACGAAAGGCATCTATCCGCCCTTGATCTTCTTGGGCATCGGTGCCATGACAGACTTCTCGTCGCTCATCGCCAACCCCAAACTGATGATCCTTGGCGCCGCTGCTCAGCTGGGCGTGTTCATCACCTTCATCGGAGCCTTGTATCTCGGCTTTAACCTGAAAGAGGCTGGTGCTATCGGCATCATCGGTGGCGCCGACGGCCCTACCGCCATCTTCCTATCCTCGCGATTGGCCAACGGCACAAATGGCACAAAGAACCTCATCGGCCCAATTGCCATCGCGGCCTATTCCTACATGGCTTTGGTACCGGTGATACAGCCCCCTATCATTCGCTTGCTGACCACCAAGAAAGAACGTATGATCAAGATGGCCGCCCCGCGTATGGTGAACAAGACGGAAAAGATCATGTTCCCCATCGTCGGCCTTATCCTGACCACCTTCATCAGCCCCACGGCCCTGCCGCTGTTGGGTATGCTGTTCTTCGGTAATATCATCAAGGAATCGGGCGTGGTGAAGCGTCTGCAGAACACTGCTGCCAATCCTTTGATTGACATCGTGACCATCATCCTGGGTCTCACCGTAGGTGCCTCCACTCAGGCTTCCGTGTTCTTGACTTCCGAATCCATCAAGATCTTCGCCTTGGGTGCCGCTTCGTTCTGCGTGGCCACTGCCGGCGGTCTGCTGGGTGCCAAGTTCATGAACCTCTTCCTGAAAGAGAAGATCAACCCGATGATCGGTGCCGCTGGTGTGTCGGCAGTGCCCGACAGTGCCCGCGTCGTCGAAGTGGAAGGTCAGAAGTACGATCCGTCGAACCACCTGCTTATGCATGCCATGGCCCCGAACGTCTCTGGCGTTATCGGCTCGGCTGTCGCCGCTGGTGTGATGATGTCGTTCTTGATGATGTAATTCAAATACAACCAACAATATTTTCAAGGGAGCCAAATCGGCTCCCTTGTTTTAACCAAACAAAACTAAATAAAATGAAGAAAAAATCAATCATTCTCGTTGCTTTGTTGGTGCTTTCATTCAGCTTAAAAGCCCAGCTTTTCGATTTTAGGAACAACCTCTCCGATTTCAGTATCGGCTTTAACTTAGGCGTGGTGGGTTACGATTATGCCCCCGGTCAGATCGACAAGACCTATTCTGGATTAGGTACTGGCGTAAGCCTTTCGGTATTAGGCGTTTATTTGGACTTCATGTACCAATCGCCTGAACACAGATGGGGCAACAAGATTACTCCAATCATGTATAATGACCACACGGCCTTGACCATTAATGTGGGCTACAAGATTCCTGTCACTTATTGGCTTAATGTCACGCCCTTGATTGGCTATAGCAATGAAACTACGGGGTGGACAGATTGCAGCACGATCAACGTGGATGATAACCATTCCATCTACCACGATTATGATGTCGAACATCGCTACAACCACTTCAATTATGGCCTCGGCCTTTCAGTGAAGCCCATCAGTTGGCTGGAGATTGGTGGCGTTTGCACCTCCCACGCCGTTTATGGTAACCTCTCGGTCAATTTGATGAAACTGCCGGAATTATAATACGATGAAGAAAGCCTTCTTCCTCTTCGTTGTTTTATTGACGGTACTCGTTTTACCAGCGCAAAACAATAATACCAACATCCGTCCGCCTCGTCTTAAAGTGGGCGTGGTGCTGGGTGGTGGCGGCGCCAAAGGCGCTGCCCACATTGGTGTGCTGAAGTACATCGAAGAGATGGGCATTCCTGTCGACTATGTGGCGGGTACCAGCATGGGTTCCATCATCGGTGGCTTCTATGCCATGGGATATTCACCCGATGAGCTCACCGAGCTCATTGCCGGCATGGACTGGTCGGCATATATCGGCAACAAAATAGACAGGCCGATGATGTCGGAAGAGCTTAGATACCGCAATAGTACTATGCTGCTTCATGTGCCTTTTAGCGATGAAAGTCTGTTGAACAAAGACTCCAAATCAACGTTCATCAGCCAACTGCCGAGCGCCTATGTCAACAACAGCTCGCTGATTAATTTGTTCAACGACCTGTGCGTGGGCTATCAGGAGGAGATGGACTTCAATGACCTGCCCATTCCCTTCGCTTGTGTGGCCACCGACATGATTACGGGTGACGAGGTAGTGTTGCGCCATGGCAGCGTGCCTACCGCCATGCGTGCCAGCATGGCTATCCCAGGTGTGTTCTCACCTGTTACCATGGACAATAAGGTGCTTGTCGACGGCGGCTTAGTCAACAATTTCCCTGCCGATGTTCTTAAGGAGATGGGTGCCGATATCATTATCGGTGTGGAAGTGACCTCTACTAAGGACGTCACCACTAACGACCTGCAGTCGCTACCCCAGGTATTCGCCCGCTTGCTCATCAACACCACTAGCGCTAAGAGAGTCGAAAACCGCGAGTTGTGCAATGTGCACATCATCCCCGACATCTCTGGATATGGGATGCTCAGTTTTACGCCTGAAGCTATCGACGCTTTGGTAGACAGAGGCTACAAGCGTGCCGGTGACTTTCACGACCAGCTCCTTTCCATCAAGCAGGCGGTGGATGCTTCGGCAGGCCATCCTGTGAGCAAGAAGCTTCATGCTCCCCATGCCAAGAACCTGACCCGTGAGTCAGTGCTGATTCGTTCCATCACTATCAATAATGTAAGTGACCGCGAAAGCCGTTGGTTGATTCGTAAGGGCAGACTGAAAGTGGGAAGCTATTATTCGGAGCGCGACATCGAGCGTGCTATGAATGTGTATCGTGGCACGGGCTGCTTCGATGAAGTCACCTATCAAGTCAAGGAGAGCGACTCCATCCATATGAACAACCGCCTTTCGGAAGCCTATGACCTGAGCATCAATATGAAACCCGCCAAGCCGCATGTCTTTGGCATGGGCGTTCGTTATGACACAGAGGATGGCGCGGCCCTCTTGTTCAACATTGGTCTGAATGAAAAGAAGTTCAATGGATCGAAACTCAATTTTAGCGCAAGACTGAGTTACAATCCACGCCTCAACCTCACCTATACGTATTCAAGGTCGTCGTTGGCCAACATTAATCTTGCCTATGATTATAGGAACGAACATTTTAGTATGAGATATGACAATAGGAGAAACATGAACCTGCGGTATCATCAGCACAAAGTAAGAGGTTATATCTCGCAGTTCCATCTCCTCAATGTGAGTACGAATGTCGGTTTGTCGTATTCAAGCACAGCGTTTGACCTGTTTTCTTTGGATGAAGAGATTGATACGACCTATTTTGCCACTAACAGGTTGCTTACACCGTATTTCAACGTTAAATATGATAATCTTGACGACGCCTATTTCCCCAAACATGGCATCAAAGCGTCTCTGACAGGCCGTTACCATATCGATACGAAGACTTTTAAAGACAAATACCCAGAACTTCTCCTTTCTTTCCAATCCTACCTCACGCCTGGCGACGGAAGGTTCACTTTCATCCCACAAGTGTATGGTCACTATGTGTTGGGCTATCCTGAATATTTCAACCTGTTCGGTTTGTTTGGCGGACAGATTGAAAGCCGTCACTTTGACCAACAAATGCCATTTGTCGGATATGCCTCTGTTGAAAGTGGTAGCGATGTCCTCAGCGTGCTGCGTTGCGATTTGCGATACAATTTCTACAAGAAGCATTATCTGACCGTCATGTACAACCACCTCATTAACTCGTATTGGGGTGAACCTATAGTAGAATGGTTTAACAATTCTGCGCAAGGTGCAGGACTGCAGTATTCTTATAACAGTATTTTGGGGCCTATCTCTTTGACAGGACATTGGTCACGTAGATATTCGGAGAACCATTTCGGAGCGTATTTCTCGTTCGGATACACATTCTAAAAGGCATCCAATGAAGCGACTACTTTCCATTTGTTTGTTCTTTCTCCTGTTCTTGCCTGTCCAGGCGCAGGACCTGAGGCAACGTTTGGACGATTTAGTCACCGACCCGATGTTTGAGACCTCACAACTGGGGATGATGGTGTGGGACTTGACTGATGACGCACTCCTATACGAGCACAATGCCCGACAAGCCATGCGGCCGGCATCGACAGAGAAACTACTCACTGCTATCGCTGCACTCGATTATCTGGGCGGCGACTACCGGATGCGCACTTCGCTCTACTGCGAAGGCACCATGAAACAGCACACTTTGCATGGTGACTTGATACTGGTAGGGGGGATGGATCCGTTGTTCGACACCTTGGAACTCAGTAAGTTTGTTGACAGCGTGTGGCGCATGGGAATTGATACGATATGCGGAAACATCGTGGCCGACTGCTCGTTTAAGGACACGTTGATGTGGGGTGAAGGCTGGTGCTGGGATGATGAGAATCCTACCTTGACACCTCTGCTCCTCAACGGAAAGGACAACATGATAGAAAGGTTTGTTGTCGAACTAACCAATGCAGGCATCTATCTCGACAGCATCGGATTCGCCACAGGGACCCATACCGACTCGGCGCTATTGGTGTGCAGATGTGAGCACAGCATCAACCAGCTGCTGCCGCAGATGATGAAAGAAAGCAACAACCTATACGCCGAATGCCTGTACTACCATCTGGCAGCTTCCTGTGGAGTGCCTCCATCAAGTGCGGCCCAAGCCCGTGAACTTGAAAAACAGCTGATAACCCGTCTAGGGATGAAGCAAAACAACTATCGTCTTGCCGACGGAAGCGGCCTCTCGCTCTATAACTACCTCTCGGCTGAGATTCTAACCCAACTGTTGCGATATGCATGGCAAACGGACTCTATCCGCGAATGCTTGCTGCCCACATTGCCCGTGGCAAGCGAAGACGGGACCCTGACCAACCGCATGAAGAAAACTGCCGCAGCCGGAAACGTGCGTGCCAAGACAGGGACTGTCGCTGGAGTCTCATCGCTAGCAGGCTATCTTACCACGGCAGAAGGACACGTTTTATGCTTCTGCATCATTAACCAAGGTGTGATGAAACTCTCTGAAGGCCGGGCCTTTCAAGACCGCGTCTGCGTGGCGTTGTGCAAACCGTAAATAGAAAAGGGTTAGTTCAGCATTCAGAAACGCCGTTATTTTGCATGAACGCTCGTATTGTCTCGGCATGCCGCCCACGGATGACGACGTGGTGGTTGCCGATGGAATGCTGTAGCAGGTAAGGCTTCAGGTTGACATTGAGTGTGATTTGTGTGCGACAGAAATGGTCGCTGTAAGGCGTCTCAACGGCTCGCGCCTCAGTAACAAAATAACGGTCTAGTTTCGAGCCTCCCCATTTAAACAAGGTGTAGTCAGTCAGGGGCAGCTGGCCTTGGATGGCAACGCCGATGCCCGATTCGAAATGCGAACGTACCACGGTCTCGTCGCACATTGTCAATGGGATGGTACAATGCGCTAGCATCGAGGTAGTGTCGGTGAGTTGCGACGGGTTGGCCATAAAGCTCACCTCGCCGCAAAGACGCTTGGCCAAGAACATGCTAAGCAAGGTCTGCATGTCGCCTTCGCAGCCCGCCACGAGGCCCTCGTCGTTGAGTAAGGCCAAGGCCAGACAACTCGTCGTGCCACAGGCTTTCACGATGTCGAAACAGCGGATAGTCATGGCATCTAAATGTTCCTCTTGGCAAATCTTTTTGATGGTAAGATAGGCTTTGGCGGCCTCCAGCATGTCAGTATCCGAAGGTTCTTTGACGGCCTTGGCGCGTTTCACCATGTCCTGTGCCACCTTGACAGCCTCAGTTTGCGGAATGGTTTTGATGCCATTGATGAGGCGTTGTAAGTCAATGTCGACGGCCTCAATACCATAACGCTGGAGGAGGTAATCTCGGTCCACGCTGCTGGCGATGAGCCAATCTGAGGGCAGGCCGAACAACCCGATTCTGCCTTGTAGAGACGCACGGCCGTGCGTCTCCAACAGGGCAGAAACGATTTCCTCATTCGTCCCATGCACAATCCTTCCTTCCGCGCCGTTGTTGCCGAGATAGGTCAATATCTCCAAAGAAGCAGCCAAGGAATTGTTGCGTCCGTCGGCGATCATGATGACGGTTCTTGGGTGTTTTGGAGAACACATTGCTTCCACGTCGATGGCCGACCAAATGCGTTTGAACAGGTTCTCCACGCCGCCGGTGGCGATCATGAAGGCATCGGGTAACGATTGTAGAGACGCAAAATCTTGCGTCTCTACATTTTCGTCACCGATGATGCTGATTTCAGCACGGCATTCGTTTTTCAGCCTTTGAATCAGTTCGGCATATTCGTTTTTGACGAAATCATCGGTCTGAAACGAGGAACGAAGGATGAGGATCTTCATAAATCAGTGTCTTACCACAAACCTCATGGCTTTCTCTCCAGCCTTGACGACATATATGCCGTTCTCGTAGCTGCTCGTGTTGATGTTGAGTTCGCTGCCGTTGGTCTCAAATTCATCCACCATCTGGCCGATTGCGTTGAAGACGCGCACTGTGCCGAGGTTTGCTCCCTTCAGGGTCACGCTTTCGTTGGCGGGATTGGGGTAAAGGAAGGCCGAAACTTCGTTTTCATCCACCGACCAGGAGTCGTCCACCATGACCACAAATTGTGCATCAGGCAGGTTGCTCGAAATGGTGACAACGTCGGGAACGATGCTCTTGCCAGTCACACAGCACTCGATGCCAAGTTCAATGGCGCCGCCTTGCGGAATGGTAATCTCAATTTCATCGCAAGAAAGAATTGATTCTGGGCCATAGTAAAAACCTAATTCATAGCGATCATCGCAGATTTTCGTAATGGTGGCATCTTCGGCAGTGTTGTTGTAAACCGTAATCCATGTCACTTCGCACCAAGGCAGCACAATCGTATCCATGCTGAAAGTCAGCGTCTCGTCAAACGGCAAGGACGGGGTGGTGACGAGTTCATAGGAATAATCACCGTAGTTGCCGTCGGGGTCAACGGGGAGAGCCACGATAGCATATTCCGTATCGGGAATTATGTCGTCGAAGAGGATGGTCTGCGTAGTGGTTTCAACAATTCCGTATGCTTCTACAATAGCGATGACGTCTTGGCCATATACGGAAACCCATTCCATAAATTGAGCTTCGGAACCGCACAAATAGTAATACGAAGCGCAGTCTTCGTTAGGCGTGAACGTGGCCGTGATGCTGTTTGCAGTCACCTCGTCGATGTTGAGGGCCACCTGCGGATCGTAGCCCGGAGCGTTGCAGTCATGCTGTTGCAGACCATGTTGCTCCAAAGCGGTGATGACCGTCTGGGCGCTGTTGATGGGCCACAGGTCTTGGATGACGATGGAGCGGTCGGGCATGATGAGGATGACAGTTGGGAAAGCACCGATTTGATATGTGTTGCAAATGGTGCCACCGCCAGCAGCACCGCTGATGGTCGGGTATTCCACACCATAGTTTTGGCACCAAGTCTGGCAGGCTGCATCGCTGTCGCGGTCGGAGATTTCCATATAGAACACGTCGTGCATATTGCAGCCCATGGCATAGTAGGATTCAACAACCTTAGGCGTGGCTTGTTGGCAGGGGCCACAAGAGGTGAAGAAGAAGTCGATGAGTACGGCTTGACCACCGTCAAGGATGTCGAACAGATGGACTTCGGTGCCATGGCAGTCGGTAGCCGTGAAGTCGACGGCTTGTGTGAGGGGGCATTGCGCTTTCAGACCAAAACCGAAGGCCAGCGCAATAATAAGGGTAAATACTTTTTTCATAGACGTTTATTTTAATTTGATTTGAGGCTACAAAAATAATTGTTTTGTTGAAATGATGAATGTTTAATTGTTTAATTGTTTTCACTAAAGCTTATGGCCTATAGCCTATGGCTCGCTTCACCCAAGGCGTGAAAACATAACCTATGGGTGTGGCGGGCCATATGCCATAGGCTATTGGCCATAGTTAGTTATCCCTGAAGTCCTTCTTCTTTTCGTATTTGAGGTCCTTCAACGCCTGTGCCTTCACATTGATAGTGAAATTCCAGCTCTTATAGCTTCCGATGGGGATCCAGTTGAAGCGCATCTCCCAGCAATGCAGGTCACGATAGACACTGATGTTGGTGTAGGTGATGTTGTTTTTCACAAAGTCCCAGCCTGTCGAGAAGGTCACTTTCCACTTGGGAGTGATGCTGACATTGCCGTTGAGACCGATGGTATGCACAATCGTGTTTGTGGCGATGCCCATGAAGGCAGCGTAGGCAAGGGATGTCGTGTAGGTGAGATTGTAGTTGATGGATAGCGACCATGGTGTCGTCCAGTCGATGTAGGCGTTGGGGTTGCCTAGGATTTCGTTGAGCTCGTCGGGATCGTACAAACCCGATTTCTGTGCGTTTTCGTTGATTTCGTCGCGTAATGCCTTGCTGCCTTTCTTGCCTTGCAGTTTCTTGAGGTCGTTTTGGCTGAAGCTGTAACTCAGGCCGAAGCGCCACGATGAGCCGGTCTTGCGGAACAGACGTCCGTTGTCGATGATCTCAAAGCGATTGATACGGCGGCCCAACGAGTCGGCAGCATAGGGATCCCACGTGCTGTTGTAGTTGATGCTCAACTTCTTGAACAGTGTGGTGCGTCCGCTGATGGAGACGGGCGAGAAGTTGACCGAGTCTTTGGTGACGTCGTAGTTGCCCGAGATGCTGAACGACTCCAATAACGGGATCTTCTTGATGCCCGTGATGGTGTCACTACGCGAAGGCACCTTGATTTCCAAGTTGTTGCTGAAGTTATAGGTAAGTAGACCCTGTTGGCTTTGCGAAGGTGTGCCGTAGAGTGCTCGTTCGTATTTGTTGTAGACTTGCTCCTTGCCGTTGCCGTCGACGTAGGAGCCATAGATGCCCCATTTCGGGTCACCGAAGTCGGGCCGGTAGGTGAAGCCGATGGTGGGTGTGAACACATGACGTATGGCGCGGATGGGACCATTGGCGAAGTTGACCATGCCATAGACCTTGGTGGTGAGGTTGGTGCTGGCACTGAAGTCGACCAGGTTACGGAAGCCATGGATGGTGTCGGTCTGCAGGAACCCCGTCGAGTCGGTGTCTATCCACTGCTTCTCGACATGTTTGAAGTACATGTAGTCGTTGAAGGTCAGGTTGTTGGTCCACGAGAAGTGCTTAAATAACTTGATGGTGGCGTTGATGGGGACGCGGTGCGAGATGCCGGTTTGCACATGGTCGCGCGCCATTGTTCTGGCCCACTCGCTAAAGTCGTCGCTGAAGCCACGGAAGAGTACGGTGTCCGCGTCATTGACGTAGGCCTTGCCGTTCATGGTGTAGCCCATACTGAGGCTTTGGTACCAGCGTTTTTTACCTGCCTTGCCGACGTTTTTCAAAGGATAGAAGGTGTTGACGGTCAGGGTCATCTCGGGTAACGAGGCTGTCAACTGGCGTGTCAGCGTGTTTTGGCTGTGGTTTGCGTTGAGGGTGAGGTAGACCTTGCCAGCAAAATTGGTCTGGTAACTGATGCTCGACTGGAAAGTGTTGCTCAGCTGGTCGTTGGTGGTCTGGGCGTTGTATTTGTTGAAGTTGGCGCTCACAATGTTGACATTGGCCGAGAAGTTGCGCCGTGGGTGCGCCTTGGGGTCCTGCTTGTGGGTCCAATGGATTTTAAAATCGGTGCTCTCCTGATAGTCGGCCGCACCCTTGGTGCCGAGTTTGTTGACGGCGAAGCCCAATGCCACCGAGCCGTTGAAACGATAGCGCTGGTTGTAGCGGAAGGTCGGCTTGATGCCCCACGAGCCACGGGTGTAGATGTCGCCCAAAACCTGCAGGTCGTAGTTGTCATTGATAGCCCAGTAATAACCGCCGTTTTCGAGGTAGAAGCCTCGGTTGGCCGACTCGCCGTAGGTAGGGATGATGAGTCCTGATTTCTTGCCTTTCGTGTTGGGAATCATGGCGAACGGTAGTGCCAACGGCAAGGGGATGTCGGCGATGGTCATGTAGATGGGGCCCGTGACGATTTTGTCGTCAGGAATGACTTTGGCCTTGGTGAACTTGAACTGGTAGTGGGGGTGATCCTTGAGGTCGCATGTGGTGAAGCCGCCCGTTCGGATATGGATGGTGTTGTCCTCCATGCGTTTGATGCGCTCACCATGGAGGTAGCCGCCGCTCTCTTCGGTCCACACCTTGGTGATGATGCCCTTCTTCGACTTGAAGTTGTATTGCATCTCCATGGCCTCGAAGGTTGACTCGCCTTGCTTGAAGACGGGGCGTCCACTGACCTTGCCCAATGAATCGGTGACGCCTCGGGCTATGCAAGTGCTGGTCTCAAGGTCGAATTCAAGGTAGTCGGCTTCCAGGGTGATGTCGTCGTATTGGGCCTTGGCGTTGCCGTAATAGTAGATCTTCTTCTTGTTCATGTCGCGATACGACGAATCTGCGGCCGAACAGATCACCTTGGTCTCGATGGCTGACTCGGAGCGGTGTGGCATAATGCGTCGGCGCGTCACGTGTTTCACCGTGTCGTTGGGCAATGAATCTTGTAAAGACGCGACATTTTGCGTCTCTGCAATAATAGAATCCGAGATGGGAATGGTGTCCAAAACCGCCAACGTGTCTGTCGCGACGATGCTATCTTGCACAATCGTTATCGTGTCGACGATACGCTCTGGCACGACCATTGAGGTGTCGACGACTGGAGGCTCAAAGGTGTAGGTATCTTTTTCAGTATGAGACAGTTGTTTGCATCCATAAAACGACAAAAGTATCGTGGCCAGCAAGAAAAGGGCTGCTGATGGAAAATATTTCTTATATGCCGTGCGTTGTGTCAACGTGAAAACGATTACTTTTGTACGCTTGAATTTCGCTGCAAAGATAGTTTTTCTTCGCGCATTAATAACGCATTAATAAACAAAGTCAACATGATAGAACGAAAGATTTCGCGATTTGGTGTTTTATGCTTGATTTTTCTGCTGCCGTTGTGCGCTATGGCCCAGAAGGGAGAGAAGATACAGACCATCGTCATCGATGCGGGTCATGGAGGTAAGGACACGGGTGCTTTGGGAAAGGTGAGCAAGGAGAAAGACCTTAACCTGGCCGTCGCGCTCAAGTTTGGCGCCTATATCGAAGAGAACCTACCTGACGTGAAGGTCGTATACACTCGCAAGACCGACAAGTTCATTGAGCTGAGCGAGCGTGCCGCCATCGCCAACCGCAACAATGCTGACGTGTTCGTCTCCATCCACTGCAACTCAACTGAAGTGGCCAATTCGGCCTCGGGTGCTGAGACCTTTGTCATGGGTGAGTCGAAAAACGAGAAGAACCTGGCGGTGGCTAAGAAAGAGAATGCGGCTATCTTGTTGGAAGACAATACTGATGCCTATGACAATTTCGACCCCAATAGTACTGAGGCCTATATCATCTTCTCGTTGACACAAAGCCTTTATCAGAACCAAAGCCTAAATTTGGCGGGTAAAGTGCAGCAGCAGTTTGCCAACAAAGGGCGTCATGACAGGGGAGTGCAACAGGCTGGTTTTCTGGTGCTTTGGAAGACTTCCATGCCAAGCATATTGGTGGAATTGGGCTTTATCAACCACGCGAAAGAAGAGCAATTTCTCAATTCTGAGAAGGGACAGACACAGATGGCGTTGTCGTTGTATCATGCTTTTGCTGAATACAAACGCGAATTTGAAGCCGAAAACCATATCTCAGCCGAAGGAGAGGCTGAGGAAAAACCTGCTGGCAAAGATGACACCTATTTCACCGTGCAGTTTGCCAGCCGCGACAAAAAAGTGGCATCCACCGACAAGGCCTTCAGCGGCGTGAAAGAGGTCGATGTCTATGAATACAACGGTGCTTTCCGTTATATCTCAGGCAAGTTCACCAGCAAGGATGCGGCCATGAAACGCCAATCCGAGGTGCGCGCCTTGGGCTACAAAGACGCCTTTGTCGTCGCCTTCGTCAACGGCGAGCGTAGCACCATCAAACAAGCCGAGGAGGCGCTGAAGAAATAATCACCACACCGGGAAACTAATCACCTTGTCATTGCTTCCCGCCACAAGGCCGAAACCGTTCTTCACATTGGAATAAACGCCAACAGGCTCGCTGTAGTATTGTGACAGGCTATTGCCTGAAGTGATGGTAGTGTAGTAATTGTACGCCCCTTCGGTCAAATGCCGCAACTTGATTTCAACGAAGGCATTGATGCTGTCGTTGGCCTTGAAAAGCGTATTGGTCACCATCGGTATTTCCATCCGGTAACTGCCCCCGTCGAAAGTGGCATCGTTGAAGGTGCTTCTTGAACGGTTGGTCAAACCGACGTCGATGCCGAACTGGTCTTCCAATTCCACCGTTGAGGTGCCGATGATGGGGTCGTTGAAATAGACTTGGTATAACTCAGCGGGCTGTTCATGGTGCTCCCCTCCATCAGGATATGTCCAGTCGCCTTCAGTACGCATAGAGGCTTCAAGGCAATAAAGATCCAACACGCCCGGATTGGGGTCGGTGATTTCTATTGTGACGGTGAGGTGTTTGCGGTAATGAGTGAGCCAAACGATTATAGTGGAGTCGGTACCAGGCACGGGAACTTCATAGCCTCCCGCGCTCGTGGTGTCCCATTTCGTGATTCGAGCATCCACAAAACCACCTATGGGTTCGTTCGGCAATGGCTCTGAACTGCCTTCTATCTCATCAAATCCCGGTGCCGTCACGCTGATTTTGACCTCATCGCCGATTTGCGGCACATAGTCGTGGGTGAAATGATAGTTGACAGTGAATATGGGAGGATTCAGATAGTTATAATAAGTTGTGTCAGCGTTCACCTGCATCTCGCCTTGGCTTACGCCGTTTACGAAAAGGAAGGCTTGTGTACCTTCTGGCATGGTGTAGTCCGTGATGGTGTCGAAAACGAAGTCGCTTTTGTAAACGACCGCCTTGATGGGTTCACCAGGTACGGCGATGCAGTTGACAACCAACTTGGGGTCAACATATTCTCCTTTGAACTTCAGAGGTTTGGTGCAGGCTGAAAACAGTGCCGCAAAGATGAGAATGGATAATGCTATTTTAGTGGTTCTCATAATACTCAGAATTTATAACTGTA
>JAEEGL010311629.1_pt1 | contig 13667 bp, 14 predicted proteins | sample 9134231 | NCBI WGS metagenome assembly JAEEGL01 (sample SAMN16246548, study PRJNA631951) | gut metagenome | biome: gut microbiome; feature: rumen; material: fiber-attached | host: Bos | place: Iran: Karaj | collected 2018-10
GAGGGGAGTATGTCCCCTCGCTGTTGAGGGCCGCGGATCATTGCCCGCCAGAGGCGGGCCACCAAAAAAGAAAAAAGAAGGAATCCAGATCGGATCCCTTCTTTTTTGGTGCACCGGAGCAATCCAAATCCGAACCCGTATTTTGTTCTGCAAGCGCGGCGTTGAGATCATCAAACGTAATGGTGCTTGTCCCGTCCTTGTAGTTGAAGGTAATCACTATTTTGTCATCGTAGAGGAAGATGGCATTGATAAAGGTATCAATCAGCATTTTGCGGTGAGATTTCTGCCGCACGTCCAGCTTGCGGAAGCGGTGCAGCCAGAAGGTCATAAACTCGGCGCTGACTTTGGGCTTTGCCAACTTCTCACAGGCAATACGGGTTTCCAATTCTTCCTTTCTGGCCTCCAGTTCCTCCAGCCGCCCCTTCGTGGATTTGGTGAGGATGCCCTGCTGGATGGCGTTCAGGAGGTTTTGAATGGCTGTGTTGGTCTCCCGCAGCTGCTGCTCGTACAGCGGGAGGTTGACATTTTCCCTGTCCTGCAAGTCCATGAGCATGGAGACAATGGCTTCTATGGCCGCATCGTCCATTACCATCTTCATGGTTTCGCTGACAACCAAATCCTCGATCCATTCCTTCTTGACAGGCCGCTTGCGGCACTCCGCCCGCTTCTTCTTGACGGACGCACATTTGTAGTAGCGGTGGACGTTTCCGGTATGGCTGGTGCCGCTCTCGCCGCAGAGATAGGCCCCGCAGTATCCGCAAAATAGCTTGGTTGTCAGCAGATAGTCGTCCTCGGCCTTGTGGCGTGCCGGGGCCTTTTTGTTCTTCGCCAGCTTTTCCTGCACCCGCTCAAACAGGTCTTTGGGAACGATGGCAGGGATGCCGTCCGGCACGACAATATCCCGATAGGCGTATTCGCCCATATAGCGGCGGTTCTTCAAAAGGTGCTGGACGCTGTTGTAGGTCATGCGCTGCCCCCGCGTGTTTTTCATGCCCTGCTCGTTGAGCCAGTCGCGGATTTGTGTCATGGTCGCGCCCTCGTCGTAACGCTTGAACGCATCCAATACAAAGGGCGCGGTCAGCGGGTCGATCTGAAAATACTGCTCGTCGTCAATGAGATACCCAATGGGCCGCGTCCCACCGTTGTATTTGCATTTCAGCGCATTGTCTGTCATGCCCCGGATGACTTTTTCAGAGAGATCGGCGGAATAGTATTCGGCATAGCCCTCCAAAACGGATTCCAGAATGATACCCTCCGCGCCCTCGGAAATGACTTCGGTAGCGGACACCACCTTGACGCCGTTCTTTTTCAGCGCCGCTTTATACCGGGCGCTGTCATAGCGGTTCCGGGCGAAGCGGTCCAACTTCCAGACGATAATCATATCAAACAGCTTTTTGCCGCTGTCCTTTATCATGTTCTGGAACTCCGGGCGATTATCCGTCTTTGCGGAAAAGGCCCGGTCGATGTAGTGGCGCAACACCGTGATGCCGTTCTTCTCAGCAAAATCGGTACACTCTCTGATCTGGCCCTCTATGCTTTCCTCCCGTTGGCTGTCGGAGGAATAGCGGGCGTAAATCACAGCTTTCATTTTCTCGCCTCCTTTCGCTCACACTTTGTATAAACCTTGAACTTTCCACGGGATCAACATCCATTTTCCATTTCCGTGCCACGGCAATACTGGCTTTTCATTTTCATCTTGATATACGCAGCCGAATTCCAAAGGCTCAGAAAAATGCTTTCCGTTAACGTCCCAATCTGCCTGTACAAGAATTCGAGAAAAAGAACAAGCTCTTTCTTCAATCTCTTTGAGTTCGAATGAACAGAAGTCTTTCGATGAGAACATTTGTCGGCATTCGCCCGCACGCTTCTTTTCAGACTCCTCATAACTAAATAACCTATTGAGGTAGATAGAAAGCGTACCATAATTCTTTGCCTTCCATGCGTTGAAAGTTTCTATCACAGGAATTACATATTGAAAAGCAGCACAGTCTTCTATTGTAGGGACAAGCGGTATATCTTTACCCACAATCACCTCTCGTGGCTGCCATTTGCTTATTTCTTCTCTTTGCAAAGCGTTTTCTTTGAGCTTTTTCAATGATTCAGATATTGGCGGAGGATTACTTTCCTTTTCAAACTTCGCCCTTCGCTTTTCTTCGCTATCTCGCATGCTCATCCAATCGGCAAGAGCAAACATCAAAGCAACACACTTGCAAGAAACGTATTCATTGCCATAATTCAAGTCTCTTCCGTGAAGGATTCCGTTCCTATATGGCAGCCGGATTTCATCATGGTTAGTTTTATTTCTCCCCTTGTTGAAGATACCTTTCATTTTCGTGAGACCATCGCTGCAACCCACTAAGCAATCCCAAGCTGTTACATCAGTACCCTCTGCAAAGAATCCTTTGCTTTTTGTGTAATCATTCACGGCCCCATCTATGATAATCAGAAAGAGAGGAACGCTTGCATAGTATCTACCCGCAAAATGATCATCAAATGCATGCTGTATGAGATCGTATCTCTGAGCAAAGGGCTCTGCTTTGTTTTTAAGCCAATGTATGATTTCCTTGACATCTCCCTGATAGTACTTCAGCAACACGCTTTCCCCGGCATCTACGCCAGAGGTTTCGTATGTTGTGATTGCTTCTTTCATTAGAGGTAAATTCATTGAGTCATAGGCACACCAACCCAAGTCTGTAAAATAGTTATTAAACCGAAGAATTGAATTCTCCAATTCTGCAAGCTGTTTATCCATTTCTTTTATTGTCATCCGCTGGTCTTTTGGAAGGAGAAAGGAGAAAAGGCTTGCGACCTTAATATCGCCTTTTAGCTTGTTAAAAGTATGCAAGTTGTTGTTCATACTATCCTTCATGGTAATCCATCGGTATGATGGCTATTCATCTCCTTCCATCATTCTCAACAGTGTTTCTTTCAGCTTCCCGTTCATGGGAGATTCGGGATCAAAGCACATCTCAATGAAACGGCGCAGTTCTTCCTTCTCCGGTGTGTACTTGGGCTTGAACTCGTAGGTCGTCCCCTGCGGTTGATCCGTCCGGGCAAAGATGTAATCCAGCGACACGTCGAAGTAATCCGCATAGCGGCGAAGCAGCGGGATCGGCACGCCGGATTGTCCGTTCTCATAGCGATTGATGCTGGACTGTGTGGAGCCGATGGCCTCGGCCAGTTTTGCCTGGGACAGGCCGATGCTCTCCCGAAGCTCCTTCAATCGTTTACCCACTTCTTTCATCGTATCGACCTCCAATTTGGGTTGGCTTCATTATAACTCAAATCAGGAGATAAGGCAACCCGGAAATCAAAAATAGTCGCAATTATTTTTGATTGGAATTGACGCAGTACGGCGGCAATTCTCTTCGGCTGCGAGAGGCAGACGGAGGACAAAACAAAGCGGCGCGGCTGTCGTGTGGTGACAGCTCACGCCGTTTTTGTTTTGCGGATTTGGAGGAAATGTGGCCACACGGAATGCCGGTGTGGGTACCCATTTCCGACAAAGCCGGCGGGGTTTCCAAAGGGGGAGGCATCCCCCTTTGGCACACAACCTTTGGAACAAAGGTGTAGTGTGTTATACCTGACGGCGCGGCTGGCGGGAAAATGAGGGTGTCGCCTTACCGGACACACTCATTTTGAGCGACAGGAAAGCGGACAGAGTTTTTGTGAGCGGAGAGGGCGAACAAAAACCCTGTTCGATTTCAAAAGCGTCGGCAGGTATACCGCTCATCTCGTTGCCCCATTACAGATAGCTCTGAAATCGCAGGAAGCACATCTAGTCTTTGAGTCGCACAAAGGAAAGCTCCCTTGTTTTATCGCAGCTACCGTATCAGAAATCTGGCGTTTCATATTCTTTATTTGTTCTTCAAAGAGCGCCACATTTTCTTTGGCGTGTGGTTGATTGGCATACAAGAAATGCGCAGTGGCCTTTAAAGGTTCAAGGCCAAGGGCATCTTGAGTTGCAATTGCATACATTTGCAATTGCTGTTGAACATGGCTTCGGCGTTCGGCCTCAGCTAAATCGTCTCCAGATTTGCCTGTCTTAAAGTCAACGATTTCCACTTGGGATTCATTTTCATTTGATGGATCGACTTTATTCAGCAAATCAATCGTACCGCTAATCATTGCATCGCCAATAATGAATTCGAAAGGCTTTTCTGCATGAAGGACTTTACTTTGAAGTTCTGGATCGTCGTGGAAATAGTTTTTAAGGATACGTTTAGCGGCAGCCTTCATTGCTTCTAATGGCTCGCCGCGAGTATAACGCAAATTGAAACGACTGTCTACTTGCGATTCGATCCACGCATCATCAACAATTGAAGTCGGTAAAGACTCGTGTAATAGTGCCAATAAGTTATGAATCTGCTGACCATAGCCATAACTCTCATTTACGCCGGGACTAAAACCCATAAGTCTACGAAGCAAGTAATCTTTGGGGCAATCCCAATAATAGCGCAAATCACTAAAGTTTGTTGGTAATATCGTTGCGTCTATCGGAACAGAAGGAGCAATACGATTCGGTCTAGAAAACAAAGCCGTTGGATCGGTGCAGACATAATCATGTTGAATATTCGAAGCAAACTGAGACGTATGCGTTCGATCGCATTCTATACCGCTAATGAAGAGATACTTTTTGCTTCTAGTCAACGCTACATACCAAAGTCGCAATTCTTCATCAAATCTTTCTTGCGCTTCTGGAGAGTTGCTGCTAACAGTAGCTCGACCGATGGATTCATCCGCTTCTAACAGGTGCTCGGTTCCACGGTTTCTTCTTTGTGAAGGAAAACGCCGGTTTGTTAAGGTTGGGATGAAAACAATCGGCCACTCCAACCCCTTTGCCTGATGTATCGTGGAAATTTGGACCGCGTCTTGCGCACCGAGATCTTGGTGTCGAATATCATTAGCTTCTCGTGTTGCCCAATATCCCAAATAGTACGTAAAGTCTCTCATATCATAGGGCGTCACCCATTGATGGACAGTCTCAAAATCCAAAATCAGTTCACTAAAGCGACCCAAGTTATATAAAATATTTTCCGGAATATCGCTTTTATTTGTTCCAAGCACCTCCAACAACTCATAAAAAAGGTCTTGAGGAAATACGCGTCGGCTCAAACGATGGCGAATGCGCTCTTGAGGATTAAGCATATTCCTAAACAAGACTTTTTTCTGAGCGATCCACCCAAACAAAGTGTTGCAATCGGCATACGGAATCGCACCAATTCGGTTGAGTAAGTCTACATTCGTTCGAATGACCGCTCTAGTAGCAGCTTCGTCATAAAAAGTGTATCTGTCAAATTGTTCAGGGCTTGGGGTTACATACTGACTGTCAAAAAGAAGGCAAAATGTGGCGTGAACCACCTTAATCTCCGCACTTTCAAATAGCCCCTTTGACCCTTTTATTATATATGGGATATTCCTACGATCAAATTCATCCGTTATGGCCTTAGTATAATTTAAACTACGGCATAAGATAGCCATATCTGCATAGGTCAACCCTCTGTAAGTACCATCCGAATTCCAGGGGATGCCTACTAATTCCTGGATTTTATCTGCAACAAAAATCGCTTCTGATTTTTCACTATCAAAAGAACAATTCCAAACATCCCCCTGCTCCGCCATCGTTTCTTCAAATTGGCTCGTCGCGGCATTATAATGTTGTGCTTTCATCGTTTTCGGCAGACGACGATGTAGCCCAGGAACATTTTTACGGCCAATGCGTTGCCCTGAGACGGCGGAGTTAGCAATTTCGACAATGGCGTGGGTCGATCTAAAATTTGAAGATAAAGTAATTCGCTTTACAGAAGGGTATCTGTTTTCGAACGTCAGAATATTTGTAACGGTTGCTCCGCGGAAGCGATAAATTGCTTGGTCATCATCGCCGACCGCACAAACAACTGCCGTTTGCCCATCGTTACTTAAAAGTCTAATAAGCTGTTCTTGGCGATCGTCAACATCCTGATACTCATCCACAAAAATGTTGGTGAAACGCTTTTGAACCTGAGCGCGAATAGCATCATTGCTCTCAATAACACTGGTTAATTCAGCAATAATTTCGTCAAAGGTAAGAAAACAATTTGGACGCTGTTTGATGAAATCTTGGTATAGATGTACAGCGTTAACCAAATCCGGGTTTCTAAGATTATCTACATCAAGGTTTTCTCTATAGATTATATTAAGCGTTTCGATAAAGCGGCGGATAGTTTCAATTTTGGAATTTGCACCTTGTAATTTGTCTAGGCCAAAATCTCTGTACTTAGATACAATAATAGCCGCTTGTCGCTTTTCGTCGATAATGTCATAATTTCTGTAACTTGCATTTATCTCTTTTAGGAGCTGCAAGCTAAAGCTATGAATTGTTCCGATATATATTTCTCCAAGAGAGGCGTCACTGAGTCGTCCCTCTTCACGCAACGCCGCCATCTCTTTCCTGATACGTGATTTCAATTCCCCAGCCGCCATATCAGTAAAAGTGAAGGCGACAATACTCTCTTTGGGTACCCCTTCGGATATAAGAAGGGCTATTCTGCGCGAAAGAACTTGTGTTTTGCCGCTGCCTGCACAGGCGATTATGAGCAGATTACCATCTCGATACTCTAGGGCTTCTCGTTGGCTCGCTGTATAGATCATAAATTATCTCCTTTGTTTGGAAGAAAACTCAAAGCTAAGTTCTTTGCCAGATTTACAGGAACTGCGTTTCCAATTTGCCTTGCAATTTGTCCAGAATTCCCGTAAAAACGATATTCCTTTGGAAAAGTTTGTAGGAGCGCGGCCTCACGCAAGGTAATTGCCCTATCATAAACAGGATGCGCGTACCGTCCTTTCGTTACATCAGTGCATCCGGTGGTTAGCGTGGGCGCAACTGTATCCCAACGCATACGACCATAAACGTCGCAATAATGCTTTGTTTCACCTGCGTCGTCAAGCTTTTTATGACACGGCAGAATTAAGCGACTGGGAAGCTCGTCACGACTTCCGCCATCATGAGAAATGTGTTGTAACCTATCAATTGTTATCTTGCTGTGTTTTCTGCAAACATGAAGCGGGTCTTCTGGATTGACAAGCTCAGCCACCGGCAAGCTTCCTATTGCATCTCGAACGGTTATTCTATGCCCAAGTGGGGTTGTGGGCGGCGGTAAATCAACCGTCTTTTTCCGGGATGCAACGATAACGCATCTTACTCGTCGTTGAGGAACGCTATAATCCGCAGCGTCGACCTGCTTCGGTTCGCTCAAACTGTATCCTAATTTCGAAAAATCGGATTTCAACTGCTTTATTACAACGGAGTTTTTCGCTATGCCCGGAACATTTTCGAAGAGGACATAATTAGGTTTTAACGCTTTAGCAAAGCGAATAGATTGCAATATTAAATACACACGCTCATCGGGCTTATTGGATTTATTTAAGCTGCTAAACGGCTGGCAAGGAGCGCACACCACCAACAGATCGAGCTTCCGTTTTCCCAAAATTGTTTTTAGGGAGCGAGCGCTAGTTTTGCAGATGTCTTTTTCAAGGAGATTAACTTCTGGGTGGTTTAGGCGATATGTTTGACAGCATATCGGATCGTTATCCACTGCTGCGACAACTGTAAATCCGGCCTGCATTAAGCCTTCTGTGACGCCGCCACAGCCGCAAAACAAATCAATTGCAAGAGGGGCTCGCAGTGTGCACTTTTCATTTTGTTTGCCTTTATCCAAACCATCACCTTCTTACGTATCTGTTCTATCTATGTTCAAAGCATGGTTGATTCTTTTGATGGTACATTCTAATCGTCTCTTCTTTAACTCACACTCCCAAATCCGCAATACCGTCCAACCCCGCGCCTCAAACATAGCAGTCACTTCTTGGTCGTGCCTTATATTCTGTTCTCGCTTTTGTTGCCAATACTCCTGGTGTTCGGCGGGGCGGGTATTGCGGCAGTCATGTCCATGCCAGAAGCATCCGTCTACAAAAATGGCGATTTTCTGCTTTGGAAAAACGAAGTCCGGATGCCCTTTTACGGGATAGTTACGCCGCCATCCTGTGATGCCATTCTGATGGAATACCTCTATTAGCCGCAATTCAGTCGATTTGTTTTTCTTCGACTTGACCTGCCGCATAATATCAGACCGCTTTTCTTTATCAAAAACGTCCGCCATAGCCGATCACCTTGCTTCAAACTCAATGCGGAGACTAGGATCGGTTTCCGCCTCCAGTACAATATTGTTATAGCGGCTGATAATATCGGAAAGGGTGGAATTGCGTTTTGCCTCGTCAAATAAGCTGTGTTCGTATATGTTTGCAGACAAGAATTGCTGAATATCCCAAACCTCAACGCGTCCGGCTAACCCAGCGTCTTCCGCAAGATTCAACGCTGTATGTACTCTATCGAAGATAGTAATGATAACAGGATGACAGCCGCCTCGCAGATTAGCCTTGCATTTTTCAATCAACAACGCTCCGGGCATAGTTGTACAATGAATAATTGTACTGTTGATAACGAAATCTCCGTTGCGATCCGTAGGGCCATCGGCCACCGAAGCGCCATGTATTTCAAAAGAGCCCTCCGGCATAATAAGACAGAGTTTAGCGGCTACTAAGTGCTGCAATACCGTTCCTAAATACTGCGTGCCTGGATTCTGCCTTTGCCTTTTCTTTGCCTGCTCAAACAGCTCGTCCAAATTAGCTCCGATGGTTTTAGACGTGTCGGCGGTTAGAATGAACGGCTGATTTCTAAAATACTCTCGTACCTGCTCTGCCCAGAAACCTTCCACGACAGAGAAATCAACATGTTCTTCAGCGTTCCATGTGTTGAGAAAATCGACATACTTAATCATTAAGCCCATGCTCCCGCGGCTGGTTCTCCCGCCCTCGGCTGCGAGCTGCTGAGTAATGCCATGTTCCTTTAAAATCTTTTTCAAATTACCGCCGCCAAGTCCGGCAACTTGCCCTTTGCTGCCAGTCTGAAAATCGTCTGGATTCAAAGGGAATTCTTTATCCCGCACTAAGCGTGTAAACTGAACGACCAACGACAGCGGGCCTTTGGTAAAAATATTGTTTTCCGCTTGAAACGCCTTCAGTCGTTCTTTCGGACTAATCATCATAAACCGCCTCCGCAATTTTTGTAAGGAACCGCTCGCCGATAAACTGTGCGACAGGCATTGCTACTGCGTCGCCCATCGCTTTATATCCGTCGTTATAACTCCCTGGAAGAATAAAGCTATCTGGCGCGCCCATTAGACGGGCCGCCTCTCGAACCGTCAGTAAGCGGGCATGAGTTTCTCCATTTTCCTTCACTACTAAGTATTGTTTGCTGCTTCCGCCTTCCGGCGTCCGCAAACACCCGGCAATCCCGTCGAACCGCAATTCAAGCTGCTGCTTACCTTGGCGCGTCCTGCGATAGCCTGTCGCGTAAACAGTATCATGTTCATTTAACTTAATCTGATGCCGTTCTGGGATAAGGGAAAGCACATTGTCTTTATCAAAAGGCGCATCTGCCTCGACAATATCTTTCAGCATCTTATGTCGGCGCAAGGGTTTATCGGTTTTCCACCAAATCCACCCTGGTAGTATTTCCCCTAACTCCACAGCCTTTTTATTATGGAGCCAACATGGCCCATCGCCAATTAACTCCAACGGGACGTTGCAATGTTTTTCTACCGCAATCATAAAGACTCTTGGCCTTGATTGGGGAACAAAGAGTGACGCGTTTAAAACAATTGCTCCACAGTTATAGCCTCGTTCAACCAACGCCATATGAATCGCGCGATAATTATCGCCGCCGTTAGTCGAAAGCAGCCCCGAAACATTCTCTAAAAGAAGTATCTTGGGCTTCTCGTTCATTTCATCTAAAACTCGCAGCCACTCCCATACTAACCCGCTCCGAGACGCATGTATGCCGCCAATCGAACCAGCCAAAGATAAATCCTGGCAAGGAAAACTCGCCCACGACAAATGAGCGGAAGGCAACTCGCATCCTTTTACCTCTTTTATGTCGCCAAGTTCAAAATGCTCATCGCCAAAATTCGCTTTATAGACAGATTCTTTTTGTTCACTGATATCGTTTGCCCAAATCGGCGCAAACATGCCCTTTAGTCCGTACGCAACAAGACCGCTGCCAGCAAAAAATTCATGCATCGTCCACTGAGCAGAGGATAAATCTATTTTTGGCTTTTCAAACGCTACGCTTTGACTCATCACTTTTCCTCCTGTCCGGTGGCCGCTTATCGTTTGTAGGCTTCTCCGCGTTTTCTGGGATGATCCAAATACGGCTCATCCGCGTTGCGCCGGCAATCCGATTTTCTTTACACAATATCTGAACTTGACGCGGCGTTACACCCCATCTTTCGGCTGCTTCTTGAACTGTAATATATCCGTTCATTTGGACACCTCTCAAACCATGTCAAGCTTCAATAAATAGTAAATGGCTCTCCTCAATAATTATATTCGTTTAAGCGAAATAAGGCAAGATGTTTTTCGGACCGTTTCGGTTAATTATTTCTTCTTTCGTTCTCTCTGCGGATTGGGGTTCGTCAATAAATCCGATTTCTCCGCGAATCGGGCCAGCCCCTTCTTTTCCTCATCGGTCAGCTTTGCATAGTCCAGGTACAGCCGTTTGCAGATAAAAGCCAGCGCCGCTTCGTTCGATTCAGGGCTTCCGCTTTCTTCATTTATCCCCATTCCCCAAGCTATCCAGCATCTGCAAAGCGACCTCTTGCAGCTTTTGCAGTCCGCTGTCGTCAAGCGTTCCCGTCTTGCCGATGCTTCCCGCAATCAATGCCGCCATTTCTTCTTTTGTGGGCGGGATGATCGTTCCATCTTCCGCTTTCGGTAGCTGTTCCGCCATTTCCTCCCATGTCTGACGCATCAACTCCGGCGTGGTCGGGGCCTGCTGTTCCATATTCTTGCGAATATCACGCAGGATCGCCATAAAGGTATTTCGTATTTGTTCAAGCTCCGCTTCGTTCTGCGCCGCCTTTTGAGAACGGATATACGCTTCGTCTTCCCTGATTTCCGGCGTTTTCTCTGGGTGGGCCTTTCGGTAGTCGGCCAGCATGGAGAGCGCACCGCTTAATAGTTCATTCCGGGATAGTACGCCCTCGGCCATTGCTCCGCTGAAATATATGTCGATCAGCCGCAGGAGATAAGGAAACTGCGGATGTTCAATCAATCGGTTTACTATCTCTGTCTTAAAAGCCGGGGACAAAAGCTGCCGCACAGCTTCTTCCGAAAGTCCGAGTTTGGTGATATCAATGTATTTGGGCGTCCGTATGGATGTGAGGCCCAGCAGATAATCCGTAGATGTGTCCAATGCCTTTGCAAGCTTTCCGAGGACGATAGCGTCCACCTGCTTTGTGGTGCCGCTTTCGATCCGGCTCAACGTGGATTCTGTGACGCCGGCCCTTTCCGCAAGTTCCTTCTGCGTCCATCCTTTGTTATGACGCAAATCGCCGACCAACTCGCCGATAGAACCCGGTAAATGCGCCATTTGAACACCTCCGTTTCTATAAACATTGTATCACGGCTCTTGCAAATCTGCAATATTGCAAAGGCGGATTATGCCGAAAATGCAGTTCCCGCAAAAAACCGGGGATTGCGTTTTTTTATGCTACGATGTCTACACGATCGATCGAATATCACAAGAAACGGAGGGATGACTATCAAAATCAAGTTACCAGAAATAGAGCGAAAAGCGGACGGTTCCCTGCCCCGCATGACGCCCGCACAGCGCAAGCGGGCCAACGCCCTGATTCGGAAAGCATTCTGCAATTACGACAATGGCAACTGCCTGTTATTGGACGACGGGGACCCGTGCGTCTGCCCGCAAAGCATCTCTTATTCGGTCTGCTGCAAGTAGTTCCGCTGGGCGGTGCTGCCAGGTGATCCGGCGCTGGAAGCGGAGATTTTCCAGAGCGATACCGTGAAGCGTTGCGCCGAGTGCGGACAAGCCTTCGTCTCCAAGTCCAATCGGGCCAGGTATTGCCCGAATTGCGTCGAGAAGGTACACAGGCGGCAAAAGACGGAGAGCGAGCGGAAACGGAGGTCGGACGTGGACAAATAGGGCCTGAAAAAGTCAGTGTTTACAAGGGTTTTTCAGACGCCCTTCCGGGGTGGGCGGTATCTTGTATCGTCCACCCCGGAAAATGGGGGTCTAATTGTCCACAGGAAAGGAGGAGAATGGCACAGCACGCGATTCTACGGTTTACCAAGCACAAGGCCGGGCCTGCGGGCGCGCTGGAGGCGCACCATGAGCGCACGAAGGAGAAATACGCAAGCAATCCCGACATCGACGTAACGAGAAGCAAAGACAACTTTCATATCGTCCAGCCCAAGCAGAAGTACCGGCAGGAGATCAACAACCGGATCAAAGCGGCGGGCTGCAAGACAAGAAAAGACAGCACCATGTTTGTGGACACCCTCATCACCGCCAGCCCGGAGTTCTTCGAGGGCAGGAGCCGAAAAGACATCCAAGCCTACTTTACCGAAGCCGTGGCCTTTATGGAGCAGAAGATCGGGCGGGGAAACATTTTCTCCGCCGTGGTACACATGGACGAAAAGACGCCCCACCTGCATCTGTGCTTTACGCCCATCACGGAGGACGGGCGGCTGTCGGCCAAGGAGATATTGGGAAACCGGGCGCAGCTCTCCCGCTGGCAGGATGAGTTTCACGCCCACATGAAAAAGGCGTTCCCCGCCCTCAAACGGGGCGAAAGCGCCCTTGTCACCAAACGGAAGCACATTCCCACATGGCTGTTCAAGCAGTCCGTCAGCCTCGTCAAGCAACAGAAAGCCATTGAGCAGGCCGTTTCCGAGATCACCATGATGAACGCCGGGAAGAAGAAAGAGGAAGCCCTTGTCCTGCTGGACAGGTTCTTTCCCCGGCTGGAGGCCCATTTGGGGCAGGTGAAGAAGTACCAGGCCACGATCGACTATCTGACGCAGGAGAACGCGGGGCTGAAAGAAAAGGTTGCCGACCAAGACAGTGTCCGCAAGAAGCTGGAGGCGGCACGGCTCAAACAGGAGAACGAACGGCTCCGGGCGCTGGTAGCGAAGATCCCGCCGGAAGTCCGACGGGAAATCCAACCGCGGCATACGCCGCGGAAAGGAAGGGAAGAACGAGATTGATCTGTACCTTGAAAATTGAATATGGAGAAACGGAGGCGGCACTTGGGCAAGAAAAGGAAACCAGTCAACAATACTAACATTCCAACCCATAAGATCGAGGCGATTGCACGCTGCCTCCTGCCGGACATTCTGGCCTATTATGAGAGCGAGGAAGGACAGCGGGAGTTTGCTGAATGGAAAAAGCAGCAGGAGGCAAAACAAGTCGACGATATGGCGGAATAAGAATATAGAAAGAGGCGGGCACATTGTGAATCACAGTGTGTCCACCTCTTGTGTTTATTGGGTTTGCTTTTTCTTTCTCGGTCCTCGCGGTTTGGAGGTTGGCCGCTTGATGACGCCATTGCGGAAATGCGTGTCCTCGAAACGATCAGAGAAAACAATAAATCCGAATCCGTCGCCTATCGGAAACGGGTTCGGATTATATTGGTTTGGTGCGAGTGGCGGGACTTGAACCCGCACGTCCTTACGAACACAAGCACCTCAAGCTTGCCTGTCTGCCTGTTCCAGCACACTCGCAGAAGCCTTCCCTGAACGGAACGCTTGACTATTATAACACGGCACGA
>JAEEGL013189176.1_pt1 | contig 13667 bp, 14 predicted proteins | sample 9134231 | NCBI WGS metagenome assembly JAEEGL01 (sample SAMN16246548, study PRJNA631951) | gut metagenome | biome: gut microbiome; feature: rumen; material: fiber-attached | host: Bos | place: Iran: Karaj | collected 2018-10
GAGTGAGGTAATAGGCCACTTCATGGCCGAGGTAATAGCAGAATGTGGCCATGATGGAGAAGATAAAGTTTAAGAAATAGATGTTCGTATGGGCGTTGAGGTATACCATCATGAAGAAGGCGCTGAAGAAGAGTGACCGAAACATCAGGTTGAGTGCCAGTGCTTTTCCGGTTTTAATTCTTTTGCATTCATTCATTTTGTTGTAGAGGATGTCTGCAAGGTCGTAATAGAGGAAAAACATAGCAAAACCGATGATGAGGCCGATTTCTCCATTTTTGGCGCCACTGAGCCAGAGTTTGGTGGATATATAGCCAATAACGGCGAATACGATAGTCATGACACCGAGGAGAATAAGGGTTCCATCTTTTTTCATTAGACTTACTTCCTTTCGTTTTTTTGAATGTGGTCTATATGAAACTGAGTTCAGCTATAAATGTACGTCAGACGCCCTTATAGGCAACTGATGATTATATTATAGCATAAGCGTGTTAAAAAGTCAATACGTATAAGAGAAAACCCCGCACGGGACGGGGTTTTGATCGCTTGAGGGGGATTATTTCTGCTCTGTCGCAGCATACAACTGGTTTAGCTTAAGCTGAGCGACAGAGTAGACGACAAACCAGGTGAAATATGAACCAAATTCGACTAAGAAGGTTGGTGCATGCTTGATGACTACATCTTTAGCACTGAAAGTACTACTGACGTTGAGCATCACGACCAACACAGCGAATTTGATCAACCATTCCACGACGGTTTTTACCTTGAATTTCGGCTGATTGGGCTTGGCCAGGAAGTATTCCTCGAAGTATTTGATTACGTCGAATCCTACCGCCATGGTCAGGATTCCAAGGATCAGGCAGAAATTGGAACCGTTGCAGAATCCCAGGAAAAAGAAGTGCCACAGTCCGGTGACGATCGCTACGAGAGCGATTACGAACGCAGCCAGGCGTACTCTGTTTGCGGTTGAGATAGGCATTTTAGCTCCTCCTTTAAAAGTATCGAATGGTTAAAGACGACATATGATAAAGAAGGATTTGAAATCCCTCAAACTTTCTAGGTGCTTCAGATGCTATAATAAGCAACTGACTCTGTCATTATAGCATAAGCGTGTTAAAAAGTCAAGATGGTAAGGCAAGAAAAAGCCCCGTTCCGATAAAGTGGAGCGGGGCGGGGTTGGGTTTACGTGCATTGATCGCTTCCCTGTCAATTTGGCGCCATTCGGCGGCAAATATTGCTGAGGGCCACGCGGGCGATGATGCTGCGGGGAGACAGATTGTATTTTCGTCCGCAAGCGATTGAAGGATGAGGGTAGCTCTGGCTAGCTATTGTCCCCATGCACGTACCTTTTCAGCACGACCGACTTATACATGCGCCCCATAATAGCATCGAGGGCGGGCCAGCATCGGTGTGCCAGTGGCTAGATTTTTTTAAAAGGTGCAGCGTCGCTAAGTGAAGCCGCTAGTGAACATTTAACACTAGCCCCCTTTCGCGAAGATTTAGTCATCGGGCCTTAGGAAAAAAGTCTGCTCCCAGGGCGACTGACCATGAGCGTATTATAGCATATACGATATTATTTGTCAACATTTTATGGGGGCGAAATAGGATTTTAGATGGGTTTTTATGGTAAAATGGTACGTGGAAGCGTGGCCGAGTGGTTGAAGGCGCACGACTCGAAATCGTGTGGGCCGAAAGGTCTCGGAGGTTCGAATCCTCTCGCTTCCGCCAGATTGAGATTAAAAAATAGGCCGTGAGGCCTGTTTTTCGTAGCCGACGTGTTAGACGCCGTTCTTCTCTTCGCAAGTCATGAGAAGTTCGTTTTCGAAATAGTTTTTGACGGTATCAAAAGTACTATCACCGAGGAATTCGCCAAGTTTGTCAATTTTGTAGGTAGAGTTGGCGACGATTTTATAAGACCAATAATCTTCGATGGTATTGCTGTCATAGAGCTCATTGCTTTCGATTTCTTGCTTGAATTGATCTTGGAGCTCGGTGGTGATTTTTTCGGTGGTGTTAAGGACGTGTCGAGTTTGAGCCTTGATGAGCCGGTCGTAACTCCATTTGAAGTTGATATTTGCTTCGCTAGTGATGCCTTCTTCGACTTCAACTGAGCTTTCGCAGTGGAGCAGCTTGATGTTGGAGATATCGATGATAGTTTTGACGATTAATAAAGTAACAATAATACAGCCGATAATGTAGAGTGTAAGGCGGAATGATTCTTTGGACTTATCCATAATTTGATTTTAGCATAAGAATAAAAAAAGACCCCCTTTGCGGGGGTCTTTTAGGAAACGATGAGATTACTCTTGGCAAGTATAGCCAATTTCTTTGAAGTACTTCTTAGCTTCTTCGTATTCCGTGACGTCTTTAGCTCTTTCTTCGTCGGTAATATCCAATTCAGCTTCGCCGACGGCAGTGTGTTCGTCTTTGCGATAAATCTTGAAGGATTTGTAGCCGGCATCTTTGATCTGTTGGTCGGTCTTTTCAGCATTCTTGAGCATTTCATCGGTGATCGGCTCTTCACTCCAGCTTTCTTCGATCAACTTGGCAGAGCTGAGACTACCGAACCTGTAGACTATTTCAGCGTTTTCAGTCAGTTTATAGCTTCCACCATCGTACTCATGAGTACATTTAAGGGTTTTAGTACCAGCGATGAAGACGATAGCAACGATGATGCCAGCGAGAACAAGTACGCCACCGACGGAACAGCCGATAATAAGTGGCATTTTGCTTTTCTTTGCGCCGCCATTTGCCGGGGCTGCAGCGGCAGCTGGTTGTGCAAATAGTGGTTGCCCTTCAGCTGGTGCCGGTGCTGGCGCTGGTTGTGCCGGTGCCGGGGCTGGGTTTGGTGCTGGGTTTGGATTGTTTTCCATATGTATTCTCGCTTAGTTATTCTATTACCTTAATTTTAGCATAAAAATAATAAAAAAGACTCCTCGTTGCGAGGAGTCTTCCCTATTAGCAATGATTATTCGCAGTCGTAGCCGTTTGAACCAAACTGAGCTTTTGCCTTTTCGTAAGAGTCGATATTGGCAATGTTTTCTGCGCTGAGCTTGAGCTCGGCTTCGAGGATGACAGTCTTGGCATCTTTGCGGCGAACATTCCAGCTGGTGTACCTATCAGCGCTGTAGTAGGTGTTGGTTTCCTTTTGGGCGGCCTGGATTTCAGCATCGGTGAAGCCGGATTCTTTCCAGTCTTCCTCGATGACTAAGACCTTGGTAAGGGTGCCGCTTTCGTCGAAGGAGAATTCGGCGCTGACGGAAGTGCGGGTGCCGGTACCAGTTTGAGTCTGGCTACAAACGAGGGTTTTGCCTCTAGAAATTGGGGTTGGGGTTGGAGTTGGAGTTGGTTCCGGTTCTGGTTCTGGTTCAGGTTCTGGATCCTTCTGTTGGGAGGTACCGTTGTCTTTCTTGCCCTTGTCTTCTTCCTTGTTCATGTTTGGAAGGATGACGGCGAAGAGGACGACTAAGACCGTGGCAATTACGATGATGCCAAGAATAATACCAACGATGAGGCCGGTGTGGCTCTTTTTTGGTGCGCCACCGCCGTTATTGGCGAAGAGTGGCTGTTCTGCTGCCGGGGCTGGAGCTGGTGCTACTGGCGCCGGTTCTGGTGTTGGTGCTGGGTTTGGATTGTTTTCCATATAAAATCTCGCTTAGTTAATCTATTTACCTTAATTTTACCATAAACAGGATAAAAAAGTTGCCCACCTTTAATTGGTGGGCAAATTATTTGGATACCATTCGGAAATTTTGTGCTCAATCGTGTAGTGGTGAGCGCCTTCGGCCTGGTTTTCGTTCCAGGCAAAATCGAATTGACCGAAAATTTGGTTGTATGGGTCGTCTTCGAGTTCGCCTGGGAACGGCGGCGCGGTGAAGGCAACGTCGAAACCGTCGCAAACGAAATAATAGGGTTCTTCAAGCGGGTAACCAGCTTTGAAGATGTCTTCGAGGGCGAAGAGGACGTCAAAAGCGATATGCTGGTTGACGATCATTTCTCCTTCCTGCTCTTCCCCTTCAAAATCCAGGTATTTGAAGTGGATGAGGTTGAGCTCGGCTCGGGGATAGTCGGTTTCGATCAGGGCGTATTCCTCGCGGGTAACAGCGGCTGCGCAGAAAGAAAAGTCGATATACTCCTCTTCTGCTATATCATCGGATGCATAAATGTCTTCGGCGCTGGCGATGAACGCTAAGCTGAGACAGAGCGCGATGATAAGAATGGTAACCTTTTTCATTAAGGTGCACCCCCAGTCAAAAATCTAACCCACTCTTTGTGAGTTGTTATAATTATAGCATATTTTTGGTTATAAGTCAATGATGCGATGGCCAGAGACGTATTCGATGCGAGTGGAGCCGTGCTGGCGGACGAGATTGTTTTCGTCTGGGTAGGTGTGGCCGTGCAAGAGGATTTTCGGCGGTTTTCTGTCGATATAGTCGAGGAGGGCGTCAAAGCCTTGATGGGAGATTTCGTCTTCGTCGTTAATACCGCGTGGTGGGCAATGTGTGATGAAAATGTCGACCTGGGGGTAGTTTTCGAGGATTTGCCAGGCTTCTTCTTGGGTGAACATGATGGCATCGGGATAGGATTTGTAGCGGACGCAGCCTTGGAGGCCAGCGAAGGTCTTACCTTGGAATTGCCAGGTGGCGGAGTGGAGGTTCATAATGCCAATCTCGGGCATATAATTGCCGCTGCAGTGGTTGCCGTAGACGCCGATTTTAGGAATATGCGTGACTTCGGCGAGCGGAAGTAGATCTTCCCTGGCGAAATCACCGAGGGAGATAACTATTTCGATGTTTTCGTCTTTGATAGTTTGGACGAGATCGATTCGAGGACGACGGTCGGCGAGAACTAAAGCTTTCATGCTTTTAATTTAGCATAGGTTGGGGGTTATAATTAAGAGAAAGGAGTTTTATGGCGAGTATTTTTACGAAAATTGTGAATCACGAGATTCCGTCTTATAAGATTTATGAAGATGATAAAACTTATGCGTTTCTTGATATAAATCCTGAGACTAAGGGGCATACCTTGGTGGTGCCAAAAGTTGAGGTGGATAAGATTTATGATCTTTCGGATGAGGATTGGAATGCTTTGTGGGCGACGGTAAAGAAAGTTTCGAAGCACATGGAAGAGGTGACCGGCCGTAGGGTTGTCTACAAAGTAGTAGGGACGGACGTAGCGCATGCGCACGTGCATCTGATGCCATTAGATGAGAACTGGGAATACGGCAAGACTTTGCATTTGCGCGAAGATGAATTCCAAAGTATTTGCGAAAAGCTGGCGTTCCAAGACTGATAGCTATTGACTATTTAGCCGAAGTATGATATAATCTCGATTGTTGTCGATCCTATTCTGGTGGGAGGGGTGATGAAGATGGATAGGGTTGTTTTTGACCGCAACGACTTCAAGATGAAGAGTTTTTCTCTGGTGCCTGGCCATAACTATGAAGTGCTGGACAAGGGAAAGAACGGCGATGAGGTCGAGATTGCGGTCAGTGATGATCTGGGCAACGTATCTAGCATTGCGTTTCGGGTGACCCGGAACGTGTTCCTTGGCAAGCGGCAGCACTGGGTTTATGGCGCGGTTATCTCTGGCGACAACCTGTATCGTCAGATTGAAATCAAGATGTATGACGATAACCACGACTTAGACAGCGTGGAAGTATTCCCGCAGGCTCCGCCTATTATTGAAAAACTCCGTTAGATGTTTTGGTTGCTAACGGAGTTATTTTTTTAGGTTTTTTAGAATGAGTGAGGAGGGACGGGTTCGCGTGAGGCGATTTCTTGGCGTACGTAGTTGAGGGAGTTTTTTGGATATTTTGGAGGTTTTTCTCCGGGGTGGACGCGCTCTTGTTCATAAATAGGCATTTCTAAGTCCTTTTCAATGAGGGTTTCCCACTTTTTTCGATTGTAATGCATTGGTATTTGCATCAAGATATGCTTTTCTTCCCATTCTTTATGCATAGTGCGAATTTCGCGGGCTAGTTCACGTGAACGGTTGCCTGGTTCTTCACTTAAATCGATGAATTGGCCAAGTGCAATCGCGCCGAATTTTTGGGCACGAGTTTTTGGGGTATTATAGCGCTCGTGGCGTTCGGCGAAGAAAGATTCGTTAACGTCGCCAATACCGCGACCGTAGTGGGTTTTGGGGTCGTACCAAACCGGTACACCACGCATCTGTTTTTCATTACCATATGGAGATACTTGGATGCCAGCGTCCCAGAAAGTATGACCATTGATGCTGGCGGCTTCAGGAATAGCGCGGGAAATAAGATATTTGGCGATAGCTAAAGTGGAGCCGCTACGGGAAACCTCATCAACAATGGTGATATTCTTCCCTTCTAAACCAGTTGGCGTTTGCATAATTTCGGCTGGATCTTCGGTTTCGATACCGCCTGGAATAAAGAGAGCACGGATGCGGGCAATATCTTCGTCGGTGACGTTTTCGGTACGGAAGTCATGAAAAGTAGCTAGGCGAGCACTGCCATCCTCGTCGCGGATGTATTCGTTAGCTTCGATTGGGGTATTAGTACGCGCAAACCACTCGCGGCGGTCGATAGCGAGGAAAGAGTGCTTTGGGCGTGGTTTTTTCGTAAAATCATCCCAGAAGGTGTTTACAAGCCAACATACCGGACGGGCGGATTTATCAAGATAGACGATATGGTCGGCAGCTGGAATATCTTCGTAATCGTCTTCACCGGCGATAACAGCGATAGTATCGGCTGTTGATTGGACAAAACGCCCCATGGTTAGGTCAAGTGGCAAAGTTTCAGATCGGTCGCCCCAGCGCGGGCCTTTTTCGGCTTGTTGGGAGAAAAATGGAAAATCATCAGGATTGACATGGAAACGTTTGGAAGGATCAGCTTTTAGCTCTTCTTCTGTGTATTGATCAGGGTCATCTGGGAATTCTGGCTCTTTCGGGGGGCGTTCTGACTCTTTCTGGCTTTTTAACTCTTCTGAAAGTTTTGGCTCTCCAATATCCCATTTGGATTGCTCAGAAGGTTTTTCTTGTTGCTGATCTGTTAGTTTTTCCATGTTTGTTTTTGCTTGATTACTATAAGATGAATATAGCATAAACGGGTTAAAAAGTCAAGAGGGATGAAAAAAGACCCCCTTAGGGGGTCGCGATGGAGCAACTGCGGATATAATCTGCAATTTTGGAGGCGGATTCCCAGGGGAGATTGGGGAGAATTTTGCAGTCGAAGTAGCCCCTGATCAGGCCGAAACCGGCCGTGCTGAAGTCCCACTTAAGCGAGCTGCCTTCTGTGCGCTGTTCGATGAGTTCAGGATCGACCCTGTAACGGGTACCGTCGAAGCTGATTTGGACTTCGTCGATGCTTTGGGTGGTCAGGATTCCGTCGTGAGTGTATTGCTCCATAAGGTGCACCTCCATTTTTAAAATTTTTTAGCGCGAAAAAACGTGCAAAACGCGCGTGTTATGGGTATTTTAAAATAATCAATCAAAAAAGTCAATAGGTTTATGGGCCGATTGACTTTTTCGTGGTTGCTAGATGAGCTCGAGCTCGGCTTTGGCTTTCTCGAGGAGAGCTTTCTTGTCGGCGAGAGTGCGGCGGGTTTCTTCAACGAGTTCCTTTGGCGCCTTCGTGACATAGTTAGGACTCTCGAGACGTTTTTCGAGAGTGATGATCTCTTGACCCATCTTGAGAATGTGGTCCTCGAGGTTGGCTTTGTATTTGTCGTGGATATTCTTTGGGATCTGAATGTAGATGTTGTGGTTGTGAATAGCCAGATGGAGACCAGCGGCGTCTTCAGCGTTGATTTTTGGTACACATGGTGACTTCGTGAGGTGCTGAATGAGGAGCTGGTTGTCGTACATCAGAGGATCATCGTGGAAGGCGATTGGGTAGTTATTGGAACCTGGAATGTTCTGATAATGACTGCGAATGTTGGTGATGATTTCGATAAGCTCAGTGTATTGATCGGCTTTATCTTGATCGTATTCGTACAGTTCTGGCCAAGATTCCTTGATGAGCATGCCGTCGGTCCAGCTGAGAGTTTGCCAAATGGTCTCGGTGACAAACGGAGCAAATGGATGAAGCATCTTGAGGAGTTGCTCGAGCGTACTCTTGAGAAGATTGGTGTTTTTCCAGAGCTTTTCAGTCTCGACGAACCAGTCGGCGTATTTGTTCCAGATGAGGTCATAGATGAGATCGCCGGCTTCGGCAAAGCGATAATTCTCCATGAGCTTACCAAGCTGTTTGTTAGTTTGATTACTCTGTTCGCAAATCCAATCTTCGCCAAGGTTTCTGATTTCAACTTTGTCATTATCGGTTGGATTGTTGTCGACGATATCTTGTACGAGGCGGGAGATATTCCAGACTTTGTTACAGAGGTTGCGGCTAGCCATAACTTTGCTGGTGCTAAAGGCTTGGTTAACACCGGCGGAACGGCTAGCGATGAGGCCTAACCTGAGGGCGTCGGAGCCGTATTTACTGACGATTTCGATAGGGTTGATGACGTTGCCTTTGGACTTGGACATCTTTTGGCCTTTTTCGTCGAGAACCATGCCGTGCATGTAGACATCTTTGAATGGGATGTCGTTGGTGATGTAGAGGCTGAGCATAATCATGCGGCCTACCCATTGGAAGAGGAGGTCAGCGCCGGTCTCCATAACAGAGGTCGGGAAATGATTTGGATGCTCACTGGTGGTAATGTATGGCCATTGACCAGAGCTGAACCAAGTATCAAAGGTATCGTTGTCGCGCTTATAGGTTTTGCCGTTGACGGTAATCTCGGTTTCCTTGACGCGGGTGTCGAAGATCCAATCAGTCGGGTCGTCGACGTTCTGGAAGGCTGGGATTGGGATGCCCCAAGGGATTTGGCGGGAGATGTTCCAGTCTTTGATGTTCTCGAGGTAATGAATGAGAACTTGTTTCTTGTTGGCTGGGTGGAATTTGATCTTCCCTGCTTTGAGCACTTCGATAGCGCGCTTAGCGAGCGGTTCGACGTTAACGAACCACTGTTCCTTAAGAAGAGGCTCAATGGTCGTGCCACATTTGTAGCAGTGGCCGACAGAGTGAGAGATGTTCTCTTCCCCTCTGAGGAGACCCTGAGTCTTAAGAGCTTCAAGAGCTTTGGTGCGAGCTTGCTCAACGGTGAGGCCTTCATAATTGAAACCGGTTTCTTTGGTCATTTTGCCATCGTTACCGATAACGGTGATTTTCTCGAGGTTATGGCGCTGGCCAACCTCAAAATCGTCATAGTCGTGAGCTGGTGTAATTTTTACAACACCTGTACCGAATTCCATATCAGCGTGTTCATCGGCGATGATTGGGATTTGACGATCTGTTAGAGGTAATTCTACGAGAGAGCCTACGAGTGCTTCATAGCGTTTGTCGTTTGGGTTGACGGCGACAGCCGTATCGCCAAAGAGAGTTTCTGGACGGGTGGTAGAAACTACGACTTCTGTAATGTCGTTTACTGGGTTTACGAGTGGGTAAGCGATTTGCCAGAGCTTGCCCTGCTCTTCTTTATGGGTAACTTCAATGTCCGCAAAAGCGGTTTGATGCTTCGTGCAGTAGTTAACGAGCTTCTCACCTCTGTAAATTAGTTTATCTTTCCAGAGTTTTTGGAAAGTGGAATAGACTGTATCGATGACTTTAGGGTCGAGCGTGAAAGTGAGGCTATCCCAGTCGCAGGAAGCGCCAAGGGCGCGAAGTTGAAGCTCCATGTTGCCGCGTTGCTCGTGGACGAAGCTCCAAACTTGATTATAGAGGTCATCACGGGTGTAATCGAAGCGTGTTTTGCCTTCGGCCTCGAGTTTGCGTTCATAAACGACCCAAGTTTCAAAACCGGCATGGTCGGCACCTGGTACATACCAAGCATCTTTGCCTTTTAATCTGTAATAACGCGTAAGAATGTCTTCGAGAGCGATGGTGAGACCATGCCCAATATGTAGATTGCCATTTGCGTTAGGTGGTGGCATAACGATTGTGTATGGATCTTTTTTCGGATCATCACTTGGTTTAAAAGCGCCGGATTTTTCCCAAAGGGCGTATACGTCTGGCTCGTATTGATTCGGCTCGTAGGTTTTACTAAATTTCATGTTGTTATTATAGCATGGTTTGAATGATTTTTCCCCTGTTTGTCAAGCATTTTCGCTTCTTGTTTGTTCCCTGCTCTATTCGTCAAAAAATCACGTGAATTCCACGTGAAAAACCAAAAAAACGCCAAAATATTTCACATGAAACTTGACGTTTTGCGACAATTGTTTCCTAATTGTGATTCTACCCTTACGTACCTGGTCCCAAACGCAATTACTTCGTTTGTTAATTCTATTTTAGCGTGGGCGGGATGCTAAGTCAACTGGTTTCTAAGCATAAGAGGTAATAATAATTGGTTAATTGTGGGGAAGTGGTGCAAAAATTGGTTTTACGGGTTAAAATATGGGTAATTATGGCCTTTATTCGGAAGTTCAAAACTGGAAGTGGCGCGACGGGTGTCCAAGTTTGCTGGAAACAGAATGGGGAAGTGGTAAAAACGGTTCATATTGGTTCCGCGAATTCCGAAATTGGGTTGCAAAAATTGCTGAAAAAGGCGCAAAAAGTGATGGATGAGGGAAAACGGCCGCTTTTTGATCTTTCAGCGTTTGATTCTGATAAAAAATCGTAAATTTTTTGTTAAAAATACGGTTTTTCAAAAAATTTTTTTCGATTTCGCTGCGCGAAATATATTATTTTTACAGATTATGTCAATGCTTGACAAAAATAGCCCCAGAGGTGGGGCTTTTAGGGAGTTTTCCACAGTTTGCTAAAAGTTTTGCACAGTATTTTGCACAGGCTGCAGAATCGTGATGATTTTTTTGGTTTGTGCGGTCGTTAAATTTGTCGGGAGGCAAAGGACGCGAGGATGCATTGCTTCCGAAACTGGAGCCATTTTAGGGTTGTACTCGTATTTACGATTATCGTTTGGTCCAGGGTAGAGAAGAGGAGAATACCAGCGGCGGATAAAGAATCCGGAGGATGCTAAGGCTAAATATGCATCGGTAGCTCGGCGAGTGTCTTCAAAAACAATAGGGAAGGCGAGCATAGGATCGTCGGAGGTCGAAACGATATGGAAATCTTTGGCGTTTTTGAGGTATTTTTGGTAGATTTTGACGTTTTCCGTGCGGCGACGGTAATTTTCCAGCAGCGTGCCAATGTGTTTGAGTGCAACATCGGCGGCAAATTCGGTGATTGCATAAGAGGGAAGTTGGTTAGCGTTTTGCTCCATCGGGGTGACGGCGGGCTCGTAGGTTTTTGTCTTTAAGAGGAAATTACGGAACCCGTTTTGCATGCGGTTCGGGATGCGCTGAAGTATGGCGTTTTCGCCACGATAAGCCCTGATTTTTAGATCGAGCGATTTTGGTGCCTCTTTGAGATTTAAGAGGTGGTCGACGATTTTTTCGTAGAGTTTTGGATCTTTCTTCTTGAGGGCAGGGTTGACATAGATGGCACCGCCAAATTTGGTATTTTGGAGGACTTTTTCGACACCGAAGGAATGAATGGAGACGTCGGCAATAGGGGATTGTTTCGAGGTTAAGGCCATGCGGCCAAGGCAATGAGCGGAATCTTCTACGAGAAGTATATTTTTTTCTTTGCAGAGCTTGGCGATGGTTTTGATTTCGGGATTGATGATGCCGAGAGTGTGCTGAACGACGATGGCGCGAGTGCGCTTCGTTAAGTGTTTTTCGGCATCGGTTATCGATAAGGTAGTGGGGTCAATGTCGGCGTAGATTGGTTTTAGATAAGAGACAAGGATAGGATTTACAGATGTGATACAGGTGTATGGGGTGGTCATGACATCACTTGAACCATAGATATCAAAAACAGCTTTATAAACAGCGGCCATGCCATAGCGGGCCTTGAGGCAGAGATACCAATCGCTGGCGTCGGTATTAGAAAATTTGGCGATTTTGCGACGTAGCGCCAAATTGCTCGTACTTGTAATCATTGAAATAATTATACAACGTTGAACTAGTTTTTTGCGATCAGCGAACAACTTAATAGATAGTCGAGCGCGGGGAAATATCTAGTTGATAGGGGTCAGAATAGGGGTCGCCGGCCTGGATGGAGTAGTAGGCAGCGGAGGCGACCATGGCGCCATTATCGGTGCTGAATTGCGGGTCTGGGTAGAAGACTTGGTAATCTTTGGCGAAGCGTTTTTGGAGCTCATCTCTGAGGGCTTGGTTTGCGGAAACACCACCGGCAAGCAAGATGGACTTTACTTTGCGCGTTTCGGTGGCGGCTTGGAGCTTCTTTAAGAGGATATCGATGGCGGTTTTTTGGAAACTGGCAGCGAAATCGGCGATTTGTGTATCTGTTAGGCGGTCTTTAAGCTCGTGGGATGGAGTCGTGATAGGAAGATTGAGTTCTTTTTGGACAGCGCGGAGAACGGCGGTTTTGATGCCGCTAAATGAGAAGTCTAGTCCGTCTACGTGAGGGATCGGGAGGTGGTATTTGTCTGGATTCCCGTTTCTGGCGGCATTTGCCACTGATGGGCCGCCAGGGTAGGGAAGGCCAAGGATTTTGGCGACCTTATCAAAGCATTCGCCGATAGCGTCATCTCTTGTGGTGCCGATGATTTCAAAGTGATCATGGCGTTCCATGTAAATGATCTGGGTATGGCCACCGCTAATAACGGCGGCTAGAAGTGGAAATTCTGGTTGGTAGCCACTGAGCCAGTTGGCATAGATGTGAGATTTAAGGTGATGGGTAGGGTAGAATGGCTTATCGTGAATGATGGCAAGAGTGCGTGCGGCGAGCGTGCCAACAAGGAGGGAACCGACAAGGCCTGGAGTGTGAGTGACAGCGATGGCGTCGACATCATCGATGGTGAGGTTGGCGTCTTTAAATGCTTTGTTGATGACGGGTTGGATGGCTTCGATATGGGAACGGGCAGCTATTTCGGGAATGACGCCACCATATTCGGAATGAATATCGATTTGAGAGACAACGACGTTCGACAAAATATTGGCGCCATCTTCGACGATGGCGGCAGCGGTTTCATCGCAGGATGATTCTATGCCCAAAATTTTCATTGCTTCTGATTATACCATTTTTCTCTCTGTTAGGCCATTTTGAGAGCATGAGCGTTATGTGATATGATTAACATAAGGATAAATGTATTCAAGAGAGGTCAAAAAATAATGGATAATGTTGAGCAGTTCATTGATCAGCTGATTGATGAAAAAGATTTAAATCTGGAAGACGATGTGCGCCAGGAATTAAAGGTGGATATGATTAATCGTCTGCTCGACCAGATTGACAAGGCGTCGATTAATGCCTTGCCAGAAGATAAAGCGATTGAGCTCGCCGATAAGCTAGATGATCCTGATTTCACGGATGAGCAGGTATCTGAGTTTATCAAAGAGAGCGGCGTCGATTTGGAACGTGTCGCGCTAGAAACGATGATGCAATTCAGATTGCTTTATCTTGGCGGTAATCCAAATGTCGATACGGAGGCGCTTGAGAATGCCGATGAAGAACAATCGGTGAACGATGAACCGATTAAAATGGATGTAATCGAAGGCGAACCAACCGAAGAAGAATCATCCGAAGAAGAGCCTACCGAAGAGGAAACTGAGGAACAGGCTGAATAAGGGGATTGACCAATGAGTGATAATGAACAGATAAAGACTGGAGATGAAAACACTGGCGGATCAGAGTGGTCTGA
>JAEEGL014723104.1_pt1 | contig 13667 bp, 6 predicted proteins | sample 9134231 | NCBI WGS metagenome assembly JAEEGL01 (sample SAMN16246548, study PRJNA631951) | gut metagenome | biome: gut microbiome; feature: rumen; material: fiber-attached | host: Bos | place: Iran: Karaj | collected 2018-10
AATTCACAGGTCAAATACCATAATATGAATTCATTTTTTAATTTAATTTTTATTATAATATTATTTCAAAATCATTAAACAGCTACGCGCACATGCATCTAATTTTATTTTTAGAAATTTTAACTTAAAAAAAATAAATTCACAAGTCAAATACAACATGAGAATTCAATTTTTAAGTTATATTTTGTATATTATTATTTCAAAATCATGAACATGGGAATTCATTTTTTACGTTAAATTTATTATAATAAAATTCAAAATCATGGAATAGCTACCAAATCATGCATTTAAATTAATATAATGGAATTTTTAACACGTGCTAATTCATTTTTTCAGTTACATTTTTTATAATATTAATTCAAAATCATGAAATAGCTACCGGAGCGTGCATCTAATTTTATATTTAGAAATTTTAATATAAAAAAAATAAATTTACAAGTCAAATATCAATATGGAAATTCATTTTTTAAGTTAAATTTTTTATATTATTAATTTAAAATCATTAAAAAGCTACCGGCGCTTACATTTAAATTATTATAATAAATATTTCATATCAAAAAATCAATTTCACACGTCAAATACCAATGTGAAATTTCAATTTTTAAGTAAAATTTTTTATATTATTGATTTAAAATCATTAAATAGCTACCAACTCTTGCATTTAAATTAATATAATAAATTTTTAATATAAAAAAATCAAATTCATAAATCATTTACCAACGTAAGAATTTTATTTTTTATATCATGGGTTTTTTACTGTTCATTTAAAAACATCAAATATATAACAATGAAGGCATCTAATTTTTAATAATAAAGATTTATCACAAAAAAAATCAAATTTAATAGTCATTTGTCAATATCTGAATTTTACTTTTTGGATATAATATCATAAAACAATTAAATCCACCGAAAGCAAATCAAATCTAATTTTTTAAAATATAATATAATGTAAAAGTAAATATTAATAAATAATATATGATATACTAAATTAAATATTTAATAATTAAAATAAATTAATTTAATATAATAATAAATAAAGATAAAATTAATAATATTAAAATATCTATTTTTCTAATTAATTCTCCAGTTCCAATATCAATATTTTATAAAATATTTTATAATATAAATTTTAGTAGAATTAAATTTTTATAATGAAAAAATTATTATTACATTTATGGAATTTAAATTAAAATTGCTGAAAAATAATTTTATTGAATTAGAAGATATTAATTTCCTCTGAAAATTTGGAATTAACAAATGAAGAATAATATCAAAAATTTTTATGTTTAAAATATATTTTTTTATATATTTTGTTATAATATAAATAAAATATATTAAAATAAAAAAGTAATATTTATCAATATAAATATTTCAAAAAAATTAATTTTTAAAAATAATATTAAACGCAAGAATGAAGATAATATTTTTTATAACCTTTTTTATCACCACTTTTAGTAAATAATTCACCCTGTCCATCCATACACCAACCATAAAATCCACCTTTCCAATATGAACCATCTTTAAAAGTATAAATACCATTTCCAGAACCAACTTCATTAAATTCTCCTTCAATACATTCACCATTTTCTAAAAAGTATTTTCCATTACCAAAAGGTTTATTATACTTATGTTCACCAATATAATAAATTTTATCACAATTTAAATACAAAGTTCCATTTTTATCTTTTTGATTATCTTTAAAATATCCTATAAAAAATTTTTGACTTCCATTTGGATAAAATAAAAGTCCAAAACCATCTTTAAATTTAATTCTATTTAATTCCCCAATATATAAACCATCATCATCTTCTAATATTGATAAATTATTTTTAATATTAATTTGAATATTTTCTTTTCTTATTTTATCATAAAATACTCTAATTTGAGGTTTATATTTTTTATATAAATCTTCATGTTCTTTAAAAAAAGAAACATAAGCTTTTTTTAAAGGAATTTCATGACTTTTTATTTGTTCTTCATAAGATGATAAAATTTCTTCATTATTTGTATATTGTAATCTAGAAATTGTTTTATTAATATTATTAATATAATATCCAATATGAATTTTTTTCCCATTTGAAAATATACCATAAAATATTTTTGTTTCATTTGAATTATAAATAATTCCATATCCATTAGGTAAATTATTAAATAAATTTCCAACATATTTTAAATTATTATTTCTTGGGATTTCTTTTTTTAATGACATTCCAAAATTATCTATTCCAAATTCATTCATTTCTAAATTATTATTATTTGTATTATTTTGTTTATTAAATAATTCTTCAATATCATTATCTTTATAATTAAATATTCTACCAAAACCTTGTTTGATATCACATATGAAATTACCATAAAAATTAATTTCCCAATTTTTATCATAAAAAGTTCCAATTCCATTTTTTTCTCCATTAATAAAATAACCAATAAAAAAAATATTATTTTCTTTATTAAATTTATCATATAAACATCCTTTTCCATGTGGAATATTTCCTTTATTAACTTGTCCTAAATAAACAATATCTTTATCTATTTCAATAATTTTCCATTCAAGATAACATCCATCAAATATTTTAAAATATTTAAAAGCAGGATGAATTTCTAATAATTTTTCTTTAACTCCTTTATATTCTTGATTTTTTTGAACTTGTTCAAAAAAATGTGTACTTGCTTTAACTGCAAAATCTTCTCTCATTAATTTTTCTATTTTAGTTACTTTATTATGAAAATAACTTTTAGTTTCTGAAATTAACCAATTAGAATATAAAAATTTTCCATGACCATGAAATTGTCCTTTTATAAAATTTCCAATCCAAAAATCTTCTGTTTGATAAAAATAATATTTTCCTATTCCAGAAGGTAAACTATCTTTAAAATGACCATAATAAGTATTTCCATTTTTATAAAATAATTTTGAATTATTTTGATTTTCTGAAATTTTAAATTCTTGATTTAAGAATCCTTGAAATAAAATTAATTGATCTAAATCAAATTTAAACATATAATTTTTAGGATAATCATTTTCAAAATAACCAATATAATAATATTTCCCATTTAAAAAAGCACCTCTTCCATGTTTAATTTTACCATTTTTAACTCCTCCACAATATTTTTGATTAGAAGTTTCAATTAATTGAATATCATCTTCTTCAAAATTTTTATATTTTAAAGATAAAAATTGAGTAGTCATAAAAGGATTTTGATTATATAAATAATTAATTTTTTCTAAAAATATTTTATGTTTAGTATATTCACAAACATTAGAAACATTATCTGAATGTTCAGAAATAAAATCTTGAAAGTGACCGAAATTAATTTCATAATCTAAAAATAAAGTTTTATCTAAATTAAACTCAATATTTTCATTATTATCAACAATACCAATAATTTTTTTATTAGCATCTTCTAAATATTCTCTATTAGACATCATACTAAATCTTTCTTTATAAACATCATTTTCATATCTTATATAATATTGTTTTCCTTTATTAAATTCAGTATAAATTCCAATACCATTTTTTTTCCCATTTAAAAAAAAACCATCAAATAAATCACCATTTGCATAATGATAAATTCCGTAACCATTTAAAGTATCTTCACTAAATTCACCTTCATAATATTCAAATTCTGTAAAATATATAATTCCTTTTCCACTTTTCATTCCATTTGAAAAATGCCCTTTATAAATAATAACAATTTCATCATTTACTTCTATACCAATTAAACCATTTCCTTCAATTTGAGAATTAATAAAATTTCCAAAATATTTTAATTCAGAATTTTTAGGATAAAAAATACCATTTCCTTTTATATTATTTGTATTATTTTCATTTGGTGTTATAAAAACACCAAATTCATTTTCATATTTTTTCCAAGTTGTTTCAGCATTTAATAAAGAATTATTTGTTTTTCTTCTTTTTGCACTTCTTCTTCCTTTTTTTTTCTCTGGTTTAATTTTTTGATTTTTAAATAAATATTCAGCATAAAATTCAATATCTTCATGATAATCTTCAATAATATCTTCTGGAATTTTTCCTGTTTGTAATTTTGGAATATTAACAGTTAAATCATCTCTATCTACCATTTCTCCTGAAATTAATATTGAAGTTGAATTAAAAAATTTAGGATTTTTATTTACTGATTCTTTACTTATTGTATGGTATTCTTTTATTGGTAATTGAATAATTTCTAGTATCTTTTTTTTTGTTAATGTTTTATTAAATTGAACTGAATTTACATTTTTATGTGTTGCTGATATTTCTAATTGATTTGTTTGATTAGTTTGAGTTGGATTATGAGTGGTTATATTATTATTGTTAGTTTCATTTTCATTTTCTTCTTTTTCTTCATAGATTATTAAATGTTTTTGATAGAAAACTTCTTCTTTTTTTTTTTCTATAATATCTAAATTTACATCATTTTCTCCTATTTCTATTTCACGAAAACTTGTTCTTATATTATATGTAAAGTTATTATTTGTATTTGATAAACATAGACCTAGTAAAATTTCTGTTTTATTTGGGAGTAAGTTTATTTTTATTGTTTCATTTGGATGCATTTCACAATATGGAGATATTAATCTTATATTTTTTAATTTTTCAATATCCATTTCAAATGTTAATAATTTATTTTTAGATGTATTTGTGATTATTAATGATGTTAAATTTTCAAGTATACTTTCTTTAAAAAATTGATATTCTTCTTTATTTTCATTTGTTAAATTAATATTATTTTGTTTAATATAAATTTTTGAATAATTATGAACTAACATTTTAAAAAATTTACAATCTTCACTATCATTACCAACATATTCACATTTAAATGTTTTATTAGAAGAAATTTGAAATATAAATCTAAATTTAGGATCATCAATAATATCATAATACGATGGAAAAATAACAATTAAATAATTTCCAGGTTCATTTTCTTGAGAAGTAAAATTTAAATCATTATCACAATCCCATTTACTAAAAATTTTTTCAATTTTTTTCTCATTATCATATTTCATAAAAACAAAATGAAAAGGATGTTTTGAATTTTCTCCAACATTATCTCTATTAAATCTCCATTTTTTATTTAAAATTTTAAAATTAATTTTACAATTATTTTTAATAAACAAATGAAAAATAGAAGGAGAAATAAATAATTTTTCATCATTTAAATAAAATTGTTTAATATTATAATCTAATAAAGGATGAATAATTTGAGTATTATCAAAAATAGAATAATATTCATCAATAGTTAAATAATAAGTTCCTTGTTCTAAAGGAAATTCAATTTCTAAAGTTTTTTTTAAATCATCAGTCCATTTTTCACTTTCTTCATTATATTCTCCTTTCCATTTCCATTCTGGATCATCAAATAAATTTTTCATATGAATTAAAACAAAATCTTCATTTAATTTTTTATTTTCATATTTTTTAGTTTCTATAATTGAATAATAATTACCTTTTATTATTCCATTATTTGATTTATTTTTATTATTATTATCATATTCATTTGTTGATGATAAAATAATTAAATTATCTTTTCCTAAATTATTTTCAAATAATTCTAATAATTTTTCTTTAGGAAATATTTTTTCATTATGTAAATAAATATCATAAGGAAAACCACTAAAAGTAAAAATAACTTCTTCGCATTTTCCTCCCATAATATTAGAATAACCGCCATTTACTTTTGCCCAAGCTTTTTCTAATAACATAACCCACATATTATTTTTTTTCGGTTTCGAAAATATGAATTCTTTATTTATTTCATCATAAGGAAAATAATCATCTAAAAAAATAATTTGCCATTCACCATCTATAAATAATATTATTTCATAATAACCTATTTGATTAACAATATTCAATCTAAATTTTTCTTTTATTAAATATGGATATTTTAATAATAAACGAAGACTGTTAAAAAAATAATTGTTATTTAATTTTGCTTCTGAAAAATCTTCTAATGATATTTTTTCTGGAAAAATTTCTATTTCCGATTCAATTTCATCTATTCTTTTCCATGTTATTTTTTTTAAATCTGGATATTTTTCTAATAATAACAACTTGTTATGTTCTCCATTAATTAAATCTGTGTATTCACCTCTTATATTTCTTGATACTAAGCTTGAATAATTTGGAGGAAAATATTTATCAATAAATTTTTCTTCCTGTTGTATTAATGAAAATTTTGGTGGACTTTGATTATGCCAATATTTTGTTATTGAAAGAGGATCAAGTAATTCATCCATTTTATTGTTTCAAAAATTAATTAATTATAGATTAATTATAAATGAATTAATTATTTATAATTAAGATAAAAATGTGAAGAAATTTGAAAAAGATATGTTTTATTAATTATAAATACTATTATTTAAATACTATATAGAAATACAATAATTCTATTATTATGACAATTTTTATATTAAAAAAAAGATTTTTTTTTTTTTTCTAAATTATTTTAATGATTTAATATTACAATCTTATTTTCATTATTTGAAAATGTATCCATTTTTCTTTCATCTTTTTCCATTTCAGAATGCTCACTAAGTAAACAACTTTTAAAAACTCTAAGATTTTTCTTAATTAAAGATTCAATTGTCTTATTTGAATTATCATATTTTTCTAATTCTTCATAATAAAATAAAGTTATTTGTTCAACCAAATTAATTATTTTTTTCCCATCTTCTAAAATAAATTTATTAATTATTTTATTTAATTTTTGATTATCTTTTATTAAATGTTTGGATAAACAAGTCAAAAATAGTTTAATATTTTTAATTTCTTGATTTACCTTTTCATTTTTGGATTCTAAAGGAGTTTTATATTCAATTTCCATTTCATCATCTTCGAAATTATAATAATTAATATATTTTGAATATTTTTCTTTTAATTCTTCTTGAATATAATCCCTAATTAAAGATATTGATTTCTTCATTATATTAAATTGAGTTCTTGGAATTATTTTCAAATTTTTTTCATCATCTAAAGAGAAAGATGAGGAACAAAATTCTTGATATGAAATTAAATTTTTTAATTTTGAAAAATCTTCTCCATTTTTTATTTTATTAACTATCATATTTGAAATCTTATAACCTATGATATTTTCACAATTTTCATAGTGTTCATTAATATTTAAATCAGTATGTTTAATATAATTTGAGTTGAATTCTCCAATACTAAAATCAAGAATAGCATTTGTTATACTTTCAATTAAAGATTTATTATCTTTAATTTCTTCATCTTCATCATCTAAAATAAAATTTGAATCCACAGTAGTATCATGATCATTAGAAAATGAACTTAAATTCATTTTTTCATCTAACAAATTATCCATAGTAAATGATAAATTTTGATTAATATCATTTTCTAATATTAAATAAACATTTCTATACCAAATGCTAAGAATCATATTATAAATAGAAAATTTTCTCCCTAAATTTTGAGTATTAAAAATATCTAAATAAAGATAATTCATTGTTACATTGATATGTTCATATTCATCATTTAAATATAATGCAACATCAATTAGTGAATTATGTCTATTAATATATTCATTTAAAAAACGTCTATTATCTTTTTCATATTTATAAATATAACCTAAATGTAATTGGCAATAAAAATAGATTATTTTTTGTAACCAAAATACAAATTTTAATGGCTCACTATTTATTTGATTTATAGTTATGTTAACTTCATTTAGGTAGTTAAATAATTTTTCTAAAACAATTAAATCCATTTTATTACTCTTAATTTGGTTTGAATAAAAATGAAAATTTTCTAAAAAATGTCCAAAAGGTAATTTTGGGTTTTTTAATTTTTTTTCATTATTTTCTTTTCCCAAATATATATTATAATATTGATATAATTCATTTTCTTCTTTGATTGCATCATAAAAATGTTTTTGATGTTCTGAACTAAAATCTGATTCTATATTTGGTATTGTTTTCCTAATTTTTGGTAAATAACAATGAACTAATAATATATTAAAAATATCTTTAGATATTTCATTTGAGATTATTTTTTTATAAGAAATAAAATTTAGAAAATTTTCTTTCCAATCAATATTCATCCCTTTGTCATTTTCATTTATTTCATCTAATGGTTTTTTTAATTCATCATCTAAATAAAAGGCTTTATTACATTCTTCTCTCCATAAATAATTGATTTTATTATTATTTTTATTGTTAAGGATTGAATTTAATTTTTTGTTAGTTTGAGAAAGATTAATGATATCTTTTATTGGTAAAAATGATATAATGCAGTTCACTAAATTTTGATTTTGCATTTTTTTTTCTTAATATTTTATATAAATAATTCTATATAATTATTTATATTATTTTTTGAAGATAATAAATAAATAGATTTTATCATACTTAATAATTCTATCATATTCTGGAACAATTTTTTTTTCTTTAATTATTTATTAATGGAATTCATCAGAAAAAGACAAAAAAATAACATATATTTGAAAGATTTTTTTTGAATTTTTTATTAGTAAATATTATTTTAATGAAATAGAGTTATTAAATATATAAAAAAATTTTATTTTTATTTTAAATCTTTTTTATTCTATTTATAAAGGAATAAATTAAAAAAATATTTTATAAAAAAAATATATTTAATAATTTTTTTAATTAATTAATTTAAAGAATGAATAAAAAAATATCATAAAAAAATAATTTAAAAATGGATTCCGATGAAAATCAAGATAAAGAGGAAAAAAAATATTCTTCAAACCAAAAATTAAAACTCTCATTATTTTTCTTTTCATTAGGAATAATAAATCATTTAGGAACAACATTAGTATTAACAGGAGGTAGAATTTTATCAAAAGAATTAAACATGTATTCATATTTATATTTTTATACTTCTGCCTCAACATTATTTAATATTTTAACAAGATTTATTAATTCAAAATATTTAGCTCATGTTCCTTATAGGAAAAGAATTATTTTTTTATGTTTTTGGATGGGAGGAGGTTTTTTGATAATGTATTTAATTTTAATAGGTCATGAAAAAAAATTTATTGGAGGAGAAAAAGCGAATATTATTTTTTTTTTATTAAGTTTTATTCCTAGTTTTATTTTAGGTTCTTCTTATGCTTTAGGTGAAAGTGCTATTATTGCTTATTTAAATAGATTTCCTAAAAACTTAGTTGGTGGATTTTCAAGTGGAACTGGATTAAGTGGTATAATAAGTGCTTTATTAAATTTATCTACTCAATTAATAAGTGGTTTTTCTATTAAATTACTTTATTTAATTTTAAGTCCAATTGGATTCTTTTATTTTCTTTTTTTTTCATTAACTGAAAAAATTTATAATGAAGTAAATGAAGAAAATCAAATAATTGGTTCTTTATTAGTTGAAGAAGATGTTAGTAAATTAAATGATGTTGGTGATTTTAATACTAATCATGAAAATAGTGAAAGTAATACTCTTAAATCTAAAATTGATATTGAAAAAAATAAACCAATGTCTTGGGAAAATTTTAAACATGTTATGTCATGTGTTGGTAGAATTATTTTAAATTTATTTTGTATTTATTTCACACAATTTTATACTTTAAATGGATTACTTATTAAAATTATGGCTAGAGTTGATATTCAATTTTTACCTATTAAATGTACACAAAATGTAAATGGAATAAATGAAAGGAAAGGAAAATATGAATTTATGACTTTATTTTTCCAAATAGGAATGTTTAGTGCTAAAAGTATGTTATTTATTGCAAAAAAAATAAAACCAATTGAAATATTATCAGGTACAGTTATTTCAATTTTAATTTTTTATATTTTTGAATATTTTTTCCATTTTGTTGATTATTACATTTTTTTCCCAATTGTTTTACTTCTAGGATTTGTTGCAGGAAGTACTTATGTTGCTGCATTTTATAGTATTTTAAAAAATGAAAATTTAGGAGAAGAATATAAAGATGTTGCAATAAATTGTGCAACAATTGCAAATGATACAGGAACATTTTTATGTGGAATTATCGCATTAATTACTAATAATACAATATTTAAAGGTGAAAAATTATATGAAGAGTATGTTAAAGATACATCACTTTTAAGTCCTAATAATTGTTGTAATAATAATACTCGATGTCCTTATCCTAATTCAACAAATTTCTTCTTATTGAATTATTTAAGGTAATTTTTTATAAAATAAACTTAAAAATAAAATATTATATTTAACAATTATATAATAAGGGAAAGATTTATAATTTATTTTTTTCAATTTTAAAATTATTATTTTTTATTGTTTAATGAAATTGTTGATATTATATTTAACATTTCATTTTATTTTTTCAAAAAAATTAATATTTGTATTAACTCATTTTAGACATGGAGCAAGAGCACCAGTTTCATTAGATGAAAATAATTATGATTTATTTAAACAAAAATGGTTATATCCAGGAGAATTAACAGTAGTAGGTCAAAGAATGCATTATTTATTAGGACGTCATAATCATGAAAGATATATTAATCAAATGAATTTTTTATCAAAAAATTTAAATTCAAATGAAATTTATATTTTATCAACTAATTTTAATAGAACTATTCAAAGTGCTTTAGCACAATTTCAAGGTTTATATTATTTAAATTCTAGTTTTAATGACAGAATTAATGATAATCAGAAAAATTTTTCTAATCCTCCTATTAATATTACTAAAGATATTCAAAATGAAATTAATAAATTAAATTTAATTAATTCTGCTTTACCTCAATTTTTACAAACTATTCCTATTCATATTATAAATAATACTGAACATGAAATGGAAATTTATGATGTTTCTTATTGTGTTGATAAAGTTATTGAATATGCAAATATTAATTTTGAAAGTGATTTATTTAAAAATTTTACAAATGATTTTAATAATAAATTTTCTAAAAGTTTTAATAAATTACTTAATCAAATTGGAAATTATAGTATACCTTATATAATTGATTTATGTGATCAATTTATTAGTGACATATATGATGGTAGAAATTTAAATTATTTAGAATATTTTTATAATATTAAATTAAATGATTTAGAAAATTATTGTTTAGAATTTGGAAGAATTAACTCTTTTTTTTCATTAATAACTGATAATGATACTAATTTATTGTTTTCAATGATGACTCCTTTTTTTAGAGAGTTATTAAATTATATGAAAAATAGAATTAATTTAGATATTAATAATAATACAAATGATAATTCGACTTCTAAATTTGTTATGTTTTCTGGTCATGATGCTTCTTTAGGTAATATGGAAATTTTTATTATTAAAGCTTTTAATATTACTGATGAAAACTTTTTTGTTAATCCTATTTACGCTTCAAGTTGCTTTTTTGAAGTTTATAAAAATGATAATTCATCAAATAAAAAATTTTTAGATTATTCTGATTATATTGTTGATTATATTTTTAATGATAAATTAATGAAAAGTTGGAATTTTAATGAATTTTATAATACTATAAATTCTAAATTATGGAGTAGACAACAAATATATAATTATTGTGAAAATAAAGAATCAAATAATGAACTTGAAATTACATTAAAATATATTATATTATTATTGTTAATTTTGATTTTTGGATTATTTGCATTACTTTTACATTTAATTATTAAATACTTAATAAGTGATGATTCAAAATTAAATAAATTATTATAAAATAAAAATATTAAAAATAAAAATATTAGATAATTAAAATTTTATATATTATCTAATATAATTATTAAAAATTATTTTAATAAATTAATTTTATCATTATTCTCATCATCATCACTTAAACAAAAAAATAATTTATGTTTTATTTCATTTATAAAGCAAATTTTATAATTACTTTTTAAATCAAAAGATAAAATATAATTATAAAAATGATGTTCAGAAATAATTTTTAAATCATCAATACATAATTGATAAGTTAAACATCCATTTAATAATAACATTCCAAAAATTTTAGATATAAAAATACCATCAATAGGTAAATTTAAATGATAACAAGTTTCAATTTGAAAATTTTTACAATCAATACAAATTAATTTTTTAAAATCAATACAATAAATCTTATTTTTATAATAAGCAATTTTATTTTTATCTATTTTATCAATAGATTTAAATTCTTTTATAACTTTTCCATTATTTAAATCCCAAACACATAAATTTTCAGAAGATGAAACTAAATAATTATCATTTATTTCAATAATAGAATAAAAAGGTTTAGTTCCAATTAAAATATTTTCAATAGAAAAAGTTTTGCAATTTCTTTGAATAATATTACATTGTTTTGAACATGATAATATTTTTCCATTTCTTAATTGAATAATTTGATTTATATCATTTGATTGTGAATTAATTGTTAAATCACATTTATTTGAAAATTTTGTTATTGTCCATATTTTCATTTCTTTTGAATCACATGATATTATTCTTTTATCTTTTAATTCAAATAATAATGTTATTTTCCTATTATGATTTTCTAAAATCATTTCTTCTTTCAATTTATTCTTTTTTTGTAATTCATATATATAAATATTTTTATTATTTTCTGTTTTTGATAATGCTATTCTATTATCATTTAATATTATTAAGCAATTAATGGTTGAATTTATTTGTTTTTCATATTTAATTTTCATATCTTCAATTTTAAAATTTTTTAACTTTATTATATAATCATTTTTATAATAAGAAAACACTCTCTCTATTCTTTCATTTAATGTATATTTATGATTGTTAAAATTTTTCATATCATTTACTTTAAGTAACTTCTTACATATTTTTTTTGTGAAATTTTCAATTTTTGGAAAAACTTCATATGAATTTGAATTTAAAAAAACATTTATTAATTTTAATAAATTATTATTTTCTTCAATAAAGTTCTTATAATTGGTTTCAATTTTTTGTATTAAGATATTTAATTCATTTATTATATTTTCTTTATATTTGAAAACAAAATCATCTATAAATTTCTTTTTATTTTCAATATCTTTTTTTAATTCTTCAAAATCAAAATTCAATTTTCTTAAATCAATTGTATTATGAAAACTATGAATTTGTTCATAATTACAAGCATGACAAAAAAATTCATTACAAACTTTACAATAGAATTCTAAATTTTCATTATGACTCTTACATTTATCAATTTTTTGTAAATTTTTATTATTAATTTCTCTGTAAAAATAACGAAAATAATTCATAATTGATATTGTATTCTCTTCACATTTACATTTATAATAAATTAAAGGTTTTTCTAATGAATAAATATCAATTATATTTGGAAAATTATTACACTTATTACATAAAAAATATTTCATTTAATTTAAAAATATTATTTATTTAGATTTTTTAATAAAACCAATTTTAAAAGATTCTAAAAATTGATTAATATCAACATAATTATGGAACATATTAAATAATAAAGTAATATCTTTTCCAGCTCCCTTTAAAATAATATCTCCTCCAGGATGATAATCAATATACATTGTAATATCATATACATAATCATTATATACACACCATATTGATGGTTTTGAATTATGTTTTGATATTTCTTCAATTGAATATTCTTTTAAACCATTTTCTTTTATATTAAATGGATCTGGATTATCTTGTAAATATTTTATAAAATCATTATATGACATATGATTATTCATTATTTTAAAATTTTTATTTATTTAAAAAAACAATTGAAT
>JAEEGL014839578.1_pt1 | contig 13667 bp, 7 predicted proteins | sample 9134231 | NCBI WGS metagenome assembly JAEEGL01 (sample SAMN16246548, study PRJNA631951) | gut metagenome | biome: gut microbiome; feature: rumen; material: fiber-attached | host: Bos | place: Iran: Karaj | collected 2018-10
GAAGCTGCTATCCTTATCCAGGGTTCATGGGCAATCGGACAGATCAATGGTGAGAATCCAGAATTCGAATCAAAATGTGGTGTATTCCAGTTCCCAGGTGTTCAGAGACTTATCGCAAAATCTGATTCACTTTGCATGAGCTCATCAACAAAGAATCCTGAAGCTTGTGCAGCATTCATGAAGTACTTCACAGATGACACAGCTCAGAAGTACACAGCTGAGGTTGGTGGAAAGATTCCTGTAACAAAGGTTGAGTACGATGCTTCAAAGGCTCCTGCACAGCTTGCTTACGTTATGGACATCTTTGAGAACGCAAAGGGTACATTCGGATTCTACAACGAGTCAATGCCTACAACAGAAACAGGTGCTCACTTCGATGACACAATGGTTTCTGTATTCCTTGGTGACATGACACCAGCAGACGCCGCTAAGGACATGGAAGAATATTATAACGCAAACTGCAGATAACATTCTTTTTCTTTTAATACCTTTATTGTTTAAAGGGGCGCACTTGCCTGCGCCCCTATCTTATTACTAAAATCACAGCTTTTAAGGAAGATTAGTTATGGATAAATTATTACGAAATAAAAAAGCCATATTCATCTTTATGGCTCCTGCATTTATATTATTTACTTTTATTCTATTCATTCCAATTTGTCAGTCTGTGTACTATTCGTTCTGTGACTATAATGCACTGACTCCTGCGAAATTCATTGGATTGAAAAATTATCAGGGATTGATTCAGGATAAGACACTGAAAATTGCATTAAAGAACTCAGTATTCTTTCTTATTTATTCCTGCGTAACTCAGCTTATTATGGGTCTGTTTTTAGCAGCTCTTCTTACAAATATAGATAAAGGAAGAAACCTTTTTAAAAACATCATCTATCTGCCATGCGTACTTTCATCAGCAGCACTTGGTTTGCTATGGATGTTCATCTTCAGCCCAAAGCTTGGTATCAACCAGCTTTTACAGAAGTTTGGAATTGAAGGTCCATTATGGTTGATGGATACAAAAGGCACAATCATCCTTCCAATGTGGGTAATCGCCTTTGTTGCTTTATGGCAATATGTTGGTCAGTCAATGATGCTTTACATGGCTCAGATATCAGGTATCAGCAAATCATTATACGAAGCAAGCTACATCGATGGTTGCAGCAAGGCAAAGAGCTTTAGATACATCACTCTTCCACTTGTTCGCCCTATGGTTGCAACAGCAATGTCGCTCAACGCCATCGGTTCACTAAAGTTCTTCGATATGATTTTCAACATGACCGAAGGCGGTCCAAACCACAAGACAGAAGTTCTTGCAACACACCTTTATCAGCAGGGCTTTAAGTATTTCAAATATGGCTACGCCAGCGCAATCGGTGTACTTCTATTGGTACTTTGTCTCCTCGTAACATTATTTATTAACAAGGTAGTTAAAACCGAGGCGTACGAAATGTAATATGCATTAAGAAGGGGCCCAGCTTGCTGGGAAGATTTCTTAATGCCACAGCGCACCCATTGCCGTAGGCAATCTTAAATGTGCGCTTTCCCGTAATATTCATAGATGAGGCAGTAGCTAACAAGCTATGATAATTCTTAAGCGAATCATCAGATGAGCGTAGATTTATCATGCTTGTGAGCGTAACGGCCGGACTAGGAGATTATGCAATGAAAAAAATATCTATTTGGAAAATAATTATTTATATCTTTTTGGTGCTTATGGCAGTGCTTTATCTAGCACCACTACTTTGGACCTTTAACGTGGCATTCAAAACAAACAAGGAGATTTTCACAGCTCCATTTGCTTTACCACAGAATCCAACCTTTGAAAACTTCACCTTTGCCTGGACAGCTGGTAAGCTTGGCATCGCAACACTTAACTCATTCATCGTCTGCGTTGTAACACTTATCCTCAGCATGATTATCGGCTCCATGGCAGCCTTCGGCATCGCTAGATTACGCTGGAAGTTTTCACATGCAGCACTTGTTTATTTCCTCACCGGAATGATGATTCCTGTACACTGCGTATTGATTCCACTTTTCACACGCTTTGCAAAGGTTGGCTTATCAAACAGCCTTACAGGTTTGATTCTTCCATATTTGACCTTCTCTCTTCCAATCACAATCTTCATCATGGTTGGTTTTTTCGAGGGAATGCCAAACGAACTGATTGAAAGTGCCTGCATCGACGGCGCATCAATTTACCAGATTTTCTTTAAGGTATGTCTTCCACTTGGAAAGACAGGACTTTTCGTTACAGGCCTTATGACATTCGTAGGCAACTGGAACGAGCTATTACTTGCAATGGTATTTATATCTGACGATATGAAGAAAACACTTCCTGTTTCTCTTTCAAAATTCGTTGGACCTTATAATACAAACTACTCACAGATGTTTGCAGCCATCATCATCGCAATCATACCAACAATCATCGTATATTGCGCATTCTCAAATCAGATTGTAGATGGCCTAACAGCTGGAGCCGTTAAGGGCTAAAATTTATTTTAAAACAGGAGATTTTACAAACATGAAAGCACAAAACAAACCCCTTATCACCAAATTATTCACAGCAGATCCTTCTGCTCACGTGTACGAGGACAAGATTTACATCTATCCTTCACACGACATTCCTCACAACGGAGAGGACAACGACAACGGTGATGAATACCAGATGGAGGATTATCACATCTTCTCTATGGATGAAAACAGCGACGAAGTTACAGACCACGGCATGGTATTACATCAGGATGATGTTCCATGGGTTAGCACACAGATGTGGGCTCCAGACTGTGTCTTCAAAAACAACACATACCACTTAGTATTCCCAGCAAGAGACAAAGATGGAATCTTCAGACTAGGTATCGCTGATGGCAAAAAGCCATACGGACCATTTACTCCAAGACCTGACTACATCAAGGGAAGCTTCAGTATTGACCCTTGCTCTTTCATCGATGATGACGGACAGGTTTACATCTACTTCGGAGGACTTTGGGGCGGCCAGCTTGAAAAGTATCGTACAGGTACATTTGATCCAAACGGCACAGAGCCAGAAAAGAACGAGCACGCTGTATGGCCAAAGGTTGCTCCTATGAAGGATGACATGTCAGAATTTGCTAAGGCTCCTTCAGATGTAGTAATCCTTGATGAAAACGGCAACGAGCTTCTCGCTGGCGATGAAGACAGAAGATACTTCGAGGACCCTTGGATGCACAAGCACAACGGCAAGTATTACTTCTCTTACTCAACTGGTACTACACACTATATCGTATATGCGATATCAGATAGTCCTTACGGACCTTTCACATATCAGGGCCGCATCCTTGAGCCAGTACTTGGTTGGACAACACACCACTCTATTGTAGAGTATCATGGCAAGACATATTTGTTCTATCATGACTGTGAGATTTCTGGCGGCATCAACCACCGTCGTAATGTTAAGTACTGTGAGCTTGAGTACAATGCTGATGGTACAATTAAGACTATTACACCAGAGTATAAATAAAAAAAATGTTTATAAGAGGTTAGCGGGTTGGCTAGCCTCTTTTTTTGTGTTCAACCTGCTGATGAGAGGGTATGGCAGGCCGCCACCGCGTTTTCAGGGATTCAGCGGGCTGTGTGGCTTTGGGATTTGTGGGGCTACAGCAATTTGCTATAAATAGGTGCTTTTTACCGTAATATTTCGCTGATATTGGGCTACTTTTCTATTATTCCTCAATTTTACTTTAGTTAATTAAAGTCTATTCCGCTATTTTTAATATATGTAGCCTAGTTACGCCACACTATCTAAACTCATTACAGCACATATTCATGTTCTTCCTGTTTTCATGTAATAAGCCATATCCGCTACTATCTTTTTACCACTGTATACCACCATTCTAATTTCACAGTGGTAATCCTCCACACGCAGAGCAGTGCTAGAAACATTTTTCTCTCCAGCACTGCCTTCCTAAAACAATTTGAAAAAATAAGAGGCCAGCACATCAGCTGGCCTCCTATACTTCCTATAATCTCACTCTATTCAGTTTCCTCAGAATCCTCTTCAGACTTCTCAGCCTCTGCATCCTTAGCGTCCTCTGACTCGTCCTCCTCAGGCTCATTCTCATCAGAATCGTCATCATCTTCATCCTCAGACTCATCTGAGATGTTAACCTCTAATCTACCGCCGTCCCAAGCGTCGTTTCCGTCTGGGTCGATGGCGAAGGTGATTTGGTCGTTCTTCTTAACCTCATAGTGCTCGTCGAATGTAACTGTTCTCTCATCTGAGAAGTTGCCTTGAGTTACACCACCAAGCCACTTCTTTTCAACTCCGTTTAAGAAGATTCGCATGCAGGTTCCATTTGCTTCTGGGTCAGCATTGTTGGCAAACTTGGTGTAGCTTCCCTGAACTCGGATACGTCCATCTTCTGCAACTACCCATTTGTAAGCTGCGTTTCTGCCATTGCCTGGCTCTACAAAGTCAGCCTTAAGCTCTGGCTTGCCGTTGTTATAGTATCTACCCATTTCAGCATCATAGGTGAGACGTTCAAAGTTCTTGCCATCCCAGTCGCACATTCCGTAATACCAGCCGTCAGAACCCTGCTCACCAAATGCGCTGCTAAGATTTGTGTTGTTCTCTCTAGCTTCCTCCTCTGGAGACTTGTCCTTTACAGCATAGATGCTTGCAGAAAGTCTTCCTGCATCCCAGGCATTGTTAGCCTTAGCATCGATAACAAATGATATCTTGTCTCCTCTTGCTACCTCAAGCTTAGTAATCATAAGCTCTAGCGTGTTGTCGTTACCGTCACCTCTAAAAGCTTCTACATCCTGCTCTAGCAAAACATCGTTGTTCTTGTAGACGCTAACCTTTACTCCATCTGGTAAATTTGGATTAGCATCATTCTGTCCAAACTTTACATAGTTTCCAATAATATCAATCTTGCCATCTTCATAAGCTACCCACTGATATATTGCAGCCTTGTCCTTACCTGGATGAACGTAATCCTTCTTCATCTCCAGGCCTTCGTTTTTGGTAGACATGTAGGCTGTTCCATCAGCATTCAGATAAGTAAGCACCTTAGCATCAGCAGGTGTCTTACCATCTAAGAACCACCAGCCATCAGTGCCCTGAGCCATAGATGTAAGGGCGCCAAGCACTGTGTTATTTGTACGCTCTTCGTCACCTACAACAACCTTAATTTCATTTGAATCTGCAATATCAATATTGAAACGTCCGCCGTCCCAAGCATTGTTCTTGTTGCAGTTTACCTCGAAGGTAAGAACATCACCTGCTCGTACATTAAGCTTCTTAATATTGATTTCTTTTGATCTGCTTTCGCTTTCACCTCTTGGGCATGCAATTGTTTCATCTATAATGTTGTGGCGATTAATGTAAACACCAAATCTAGTTCCATCAGGCCAGTTTACATTAGGGTCTTCATTACCGAATTTTGTGTAATCTCCAGTGATGTCAATCTGACCGTCTGCTGCAACTACCCATTTGTACATTGCATTTGCATTAAGTCGTGGCTGAACGAAATCCTTCTTAACCTCTAGATTGTTCTGTTTTCTAGAAATGTAGCCAGAACCATCTGCTGTCTTTTTAGAAAGCATCTCGTAGTGCTCAACCCCACGCCCTTCGCAGTAATACCATCCGTTGCTTCCCTGCTCACCAAAATCAAGCGCAAGGTTTGCAATATTCTTACCGCTCTTATTTACCATAGGAATTGTCTTAAGCTCTGCATCTTCAACTACGAATTTAAAATTACCACCATCGTATGCTGTGTTTTCCTTGCCATCTACCATAAGAGTGACGCAATCACCAGGCTTAACCATAAGACCATATACAGATAAGTCCTTGTTTACTTCTCGTCCTACTACTGGCGCAAAGTTTTCCTTCTTAAGCACCTTATCGTTCTTGAAGATATATACATCTACGCCGTCTGGCCAATCAGGATTCTTATCCTCGTTTTTGTGCTTTGTGTAATCAGCCATAATGTCTACTGGGCCTTCCTGATTTGCAACCCATTTAACAATAGCTGAACGGCCCTTGTTACCAGGCATGATGTAGTCACGCTTAATTTCTACGCCATCGATTGTTGTGTATTTATCATCCTTCTTGTAAGTTTCAAGGTTAACTGCGTAGTTAGGATTTAGATAGTATCCAGACTGATAGCAATATCCGCCTTTACCCTGGCTGCCGAAATCCTCCTGAGTAGAGCCATTGTTTGTACGCTGGCCACCAATGTAGGTTACATCCTTTTCTGTCTTACCAACCATTGGTGTGATTCCCTTAATAGAGAACTCGTACTTTCCGGCATCATAAGCATTGTTAGATTTTGGATCTACAACCATTGTAATGAAGTCGCCCTTCTTAACATCTACCGATGCCACATCAAGACGCTTTGTGATTTCTCTTAATCTGTCTGGGGCAAAATCTTCAGTTACAAGGGGTTTGTCATTATGGAAGATTGTTACGATTGTTCCATCTGGCCAACTAGGGTTCTTATCCTCGTTCTTAAGCTTGGTATAAGCCGCATCAACCTTTACCTTGCCGTCCTGTGCAACCTTCCATTTAATAACTGCAGATTTGCCCTTACCTGGATTAACGAAATCTCTTTTGATTTCCAAATAGCTAGGGTCGAAATATCTATCCTCTTCCTTTTCGAAGTTCATAATGTTGTAAGAATTAGTTGCCTCGCTGGCAAATCCATCCTGATAGAACCAACCATTCTTACCTTGCTCGCCGAAATCGTATTTTGTATCAGCGAAGTTTTGTCTCGTTTCTGTCTCATCGATAGCCACATCAGCCTCTGTCTTAGCCCCTGTTCTATCAACGATGTCGATATCGAAGCAGCCGCCATCATAAGATGAATTGCCACCTGCATCAACAACAAAATATAAATCATCTGCTGTTGTTACAGCTAAGTTCTTCTCTCTGAAGGAAATTTCGTTTTCGCCTTTTCTTGGGGCTGCCACCTTTTTGCTAAACAGCTTTTCATCGTTCTTGTAAACAGATACGATAACACCATCTGGCCAGTCAGGATTTCCATCGTTCTGCTCGAACTTCTTGTACTTTCCTCTTATTTCAACAGTGCCGTCTACTGCTGGCTTCCATCCTAAGATAGCATTGTCATTGATAGCTGGATGGATGAAATAGTGGCTCATCACAAGATTAGGTGATGTGACATTCATGTACTCCTCATTCTTTTCAGTAGAAACCAGCTTAGATGCCTTGCAGGATTTTCCATATCTATAGGTCCAACCGTTCTGTCCCTGGGCACCAAAGTCCTCAATGGAATTAGCATTGTTATTTTTTCTTGCCACATCATTGATGGCTGAAGGACCCTTAGCATCTACATCATTGATGGCTACATATAATGACCCACCGTCATAGGCATTGTTCATGTTTGGGTCAACGATGAAGTAAAGGCTTTCAAGCTCATCTACTGATAAGTTGCTTAACTCCTTTTCAACAACAGTTTCTCCATCAGTTTTAACATCTACCTCATATCTGCCGATGGCCTCATCACCCTTGTACACATATAATGTGACACCATCTGGATATGATGGATTCTTATCCATGTTTACATTCTTAACATAGGTAATATTTACATTTACCTGACCTTTTTTAGCAGCTCGCCATTCAAGGATTGGTGCAGTGCCTTCTGCAGTGTGAATAAAGTTGGATTTAATTTCCATTCCTGTCTTACCAAGCTGGAAATACTTTTCCCCATCATAATTTTCCATTCTTTTTGATGATGCAGGATTTGTAGCAGTACCGTATCTGTAGAACCAACCGTTGTTTCCCTGCTCTCCAAAGTCAGCCACATTGAAGGCATTGTTTGTACGGTTTTTGTCGTCTACAAATTCTGGCTCCACATAATCGTCTGCCATAAAAGACTGTGGCCAACCTCCTGCCAAGGCAACAATTTCATCTTTGATGATTATTGCATCATTCCCAGAAGCTAAAGCCAAGGCTCCTGCCACTCCTGCAGCAGCAACAACTACAACACCGCCTGTAGCAAGTAGCTTAACCTTACGGCTAGCAGCCATAAATTTCTTAAACATATTCTCCCTCCTCTACAACTACTTATAAAGCTTTGTATCCTTGAATGTCACAGGAGATTTGATACTAAATAATCCCCATTCCATACCCTGTGAAAGATACATTCTTGATGTAAATGCAACCTCATCATTTACATACATAACAACAACTCCATCAGAAATAACAGCCTTTATATTAAGCTCCCCTGCCTTAGATATATCGTAGTCTAAGCTAGACTGCGCTACTGTTTGCACGATGTCGCTGTTGTTGTAAAACTCGATTTTGTTTGTTGCAGCGTTAAATACGATGTTTAAGTTACCAACGTTTTCTGTGTTTGTGTTGAAGCAAATTCCAAACATGCCATTTTTGTCAAAATCTGAAACAGTAGTTTCGAATAAATAGCTTCCCATGATGTTCTTGAAGCCAACCATTTCATAATCGCTTCCGCTGAATGTGTAGCTATTGTCCTTTGGCTTAACAGATTCTGTCATCTTCGTTGGTGCAAGTGGACATTCATTTGTCATTATATTTGCAATGCTTGGATTAAGTACTGGGTTAAGTGTTCCATCACTGTTTTGTTTAAGAAGGTGAGTTACCATGTTTCCACCCCAGTCATACTCATCTCCATCCTGGTGATTCTTCTTTGTTCCACACCAGCCAACTACATAAAGGTTATCTCCATCTGTCTCCAGGCGACCCGCATAAAAGCCATTACAATCAAACACATCATTTGCCGGCTTTTCAAATGTGTCATTTAAACTATCGGATATACGATAATGAACCTGTCTGTTTGGCCACTGGTCTGAGAATGAAAGATACCACTTATCCTTAAACTGTAAAACTGTAGGACATTCCATGTTGGAATCGTTGCCCATATCATTTTCAAAGAAGATTCCCTCATCCTTCCATGTTCTTAAATCCTTAGAAGAATACTTTGCTATTACACCATTGTTGTTAGCTCTTGTTGTGATAAACATGAGATAGCATTTATCTTCCTTTGAATACATTACGTATGGATCTCTAAAATCGTCCTGTGAATAATTTCCGCTTCCTGTAAAGGTATCCTCTGGAATCTTATCCCAGTTTTCCATATCCTTACTTGTTGCATGCATTACTGCTTCCTTTGGTGAATAAGTATCATTATGTCCTGTGTAGAATGCATGATATATTCCATCCTTATCCTTGATTACACTTCCTGTACCAAGGGCAATATCCTGACTCTCAACTGTTTCACCGTAATTTATAACTACTCCCTTATCATCAAAATTGGAAAAATCCTTTGTCTGAATTAATCCCCAAGGATGATATCCCTGTTTGCCATTTCTCTGGTCAGCTAAATAGAAAACATTAAATTTTCCATCGTCATAAAATGGCATTGTATCACCAACAAATCCTTCAACCGAAGCTGGATAAAACACGTAATAACTCCACTCCTCTCCTATGTACTTTTCTTCATCCGCGCCTTCTACATTAGAACCTGCGCCACAGCCTACCGCATTTACGCACATGGCAGCCAGTAGAAGCATCAAAACAACCTTCTTCATATTCCCTCCTGTAAGGTGCATTTGCACTACCAATTGTTACATATAGTGTACATTCATGTTACATTTAAAGCAATATTATTATGCATTTGCACATTATTTTTGTGAAATATGCGATTAATCAAGGGTTTTCTTTTGGTGAAAATTACAACCAGCGCAACTTTGCAATGTTACATTTGACACATTGGTCCATTTTCAGTATCATTATTATTAGAATTTATTCAGGAGAAAATCATGGGAAATAGAGTTACATTACAAGAAATTGCAGATGCCTTGGGACTCTCTAGAAACACTGTTTCAAGAGCACTAAACAACACAGGAAATGTTTCTGCAGAAACCAGAAATAAAATATGTCAGACAGCCATGTCAATGGGCTACAAGCAGTTCAATATGGCAGGATTCACTCAGCCTGCTGCAATATCATCAGATGCACCTGCACCACTTAATAAAACAGAAATCGCTTTATTTACCCAGGCCTTTCCTGGCAGTTCTCACTCTGGAACTAAGCTGTTAGAGGCCTTTCAGCACAAGATAGATGCGCTGGGCTACAAGCTTTCTATAAACATCATTCGTGATTACGAAATCAATAATAAGTGCTTTCCAACCAACATCGACATTGAAAATGTTGCCGCAATACTTTGCATGGAGTTATTTTCAGAAAGCTACTGTGAATTTCTGTGCAAGCAGAATATCCCTCTTTTATTTGTGGATACTCCACTTAGCCAAAGATGCCCTCTAAAGGCAGATGTTATATATATGGAAAATCTTTCAAGCGTTCACCAGATGTTAGATACCATGATTGACAGTGGCTGCAAAAGGATTTCATTTATCGGCGATAGATTCCACTGCCAATCCTTTTACGAAAGATGGCAGGCCTACGTGTCAGTCCTTACAGACAGAGGCATTTCAGTAGATATGGATAGCTGTATTCTTGCAGACGATAGCAATCCCTACTCTGACACAACCTGGCTTAGCCAACAGCTCGCATCACTTAATCAGTTCCCTGATTTATTTTTCTGTGCAAACGACTTTTTAGCCATGTCTACTATCAAAGCATTGAAATTGTTGGGAAAGAAGGTCCCAAAAGATATTCGTATATGCGGATTCGATGATGCCCCTGAGGCAAGCCTGATGGAGCCTAGCCTTACCACCATCAAAATCCATTCCAGCTCTATGGGATATATAGCTGCAGATTTGCTTCTTGCTAGAATTGCAAATCCTGCCATGCCATACAAAAGAACATACATCGAAACAGATATTATCTATAGAGAATCAACAGCTGCTGAGTAATTACTCAGCAGCTGTTTCTCTTTTATGTATCCCGTCAAGTATTTCAATAGCATCACCTGACCAGGATTCCTTATGAAGTTCATACTGTAGTGATTTCTTCGCACTACGTTTTACATACAAAAGAGCCTCGCCGTAAATATGAATTGTCACATCATATTTTTTAGCAAACAGTTCTGACAGCTGTTTTTTCTCCTTTGAATCTGTTGTATCAAATCTTGTAGCACCAGTAACAATGAAGCTGGTGTTAATATGATAAAGCTTCAACAAGCGCTGAATGTATTCTCTTGAATATAGGCCTGTGGTGTACACCCAAATATCATAGCCATCATTTGCAAGATGATTGCACACCGCTGGAAGTCCCTTAAGCAAATGCTCCTTGTAAACCTTCTTAAACGGAAAGCCTAATTCCTTTTCAACATCCTCGCTTCCAGGTCTTTTAAACATTACCTCATCCAGATTAATAGTTACGCGCTTGTCGTATTTTGAATTATTTAACATCTGGAAAATATCATGGCTATTGGTAAGGTTAACGATGTGAATTGGAACCTTCTTTTTTCCAACCCTCATATATGCTGCCCAACGATGATGACCGTTGAGAATCATATATCCATCAGGATACATTTTTTCAACAGTAATGGATTTGTCCTCTAGTCCAGAAAACATTCCATCAAATTTATCTTCAACCATCTGCTGAACATATTCATTGATGATTCGATAACTAGGACCTACTGATGGTATACAAAATTCATCTTCTGGATTTGGATGAAGCTTTTTATAGCTAACCTTGCGCACCAAAGCCCGCTCTAAAAGACTGGCCTTCAGTGGAAATGCATTACCCTTATACTTCTCTACTTCTCCTGCAATAAACTTGTCGAAATCAGTCATTTATAATCCTCTCATGATTGCATTTAGAAAATGCATTACTTGGCTAATCAATGCCATTTACTATATTTTATAATAACTGAAATTTTATGTGTGATTTTTTTTAGAATTTTACAAATACATTGATTAGGCTTTACATATACTCATCTACTCCCTAAAAGAAAAACCTGTAAACAACTCATCTTATTTTTTATTATCCAATTGAAAACAAATCCCTTTACTATCAGCCAAAGGAACCATTGGTAAGCAGCATTCTTGCTGACATAACAATGGCGCAACCACATTTGTAGCTGCGCCAATATAGAAGGGAAGAAATGAAAAAACAAATTATTTGAAAATCTTAATGCTTAAAGCTGTAAGACCAGCGCCTGCCAAGGCAATTAAACCGATAACAGCAACAATAAATCCAACATTTGGCTTGCTGTCATCTATTGCTGTAGCATCATCAGCTTCTGCTGCAGCTGGTACTGTATCATCTGTGATTTCTGTAGTATCTTCAGCTGTTACATCGTTAACTGCTACATCCTGAGTATCATCTAATACATCAGTTTCATCTTCGACAGCTTCATTATTTCTTGTCTGCTTAGTAGTTTTTGTAGTGTTGTTTGCTACGGTATTTTTATTATTTGAAGCAGCTGTTGGAGTCTGTGCTGCTGGAATATTAACAGTCTGTGTTGTTGCAGGTCTGCTAGCTGAAGATGAACTGCTTGAAGATGGGCTACTTGAAGAGCCTCCACTACTTTGTCCTGAAGGCTTAGAGCCTGAGGATGTGTTGCCATCTGTCTTACTGTTATCTTCCTTGCTGGTCTTTTTAACAACAGCAGTGCTAGTTCCTACTAATGTCATCTCTTCTATACTTTCTGGAGAAACCGCCTCAGTAGGAATATAATCAGGATCTAGCTCCTCACTTTCCTGCTCCACTGTTTCTGCCACTATAGAAATATCATCTCCTAAGTATCCAAGGTGGAAGTCATCAATATTTGCCCATTTTCCTGAAGACATATTTCCCTTAATTCCGATTGTAAGAGTGCCATCAGTAACCTTTATCTTTACTGCATATAATTCGTATGGGCCGTTGCCTCTTGCGATTGTATCTGTATATGTATCACCATCACCGTTTGTAGCATAGAGGCATAGGTCATCATCTGAGCCGTAATCCCCATGTCCAAAGCCTGTTAGGACATAATATCCATTATCAAGGCCTTCTAGCTTCTGATAGGTATCAACCTTGAAATCACTATTTGCCCAAGGTGCAAGGTCATAGGTGCCGTGACTTTGATTCTTTCCAGTTCTGCATCCACCTGCATCTCCACCATTTGTCCAGCCACTAACTGACTTTCCATCGAAGGTAGGATTGTTGATAGTAGATGTCTTGTCATCTCCAAATCTAAGACTAATATCTATGCTTTTAGCGCTTGATACTGTGAGCTTTCCTGCTGTTGTTGGAAGTGAATCGTACTGCTTGTCAGGTGTAGATGTTGCAACGATTACATACTCTCCACCAGGCAATGATTCAAACTCAAAATGACCATCTGAATCTGTTCTTGCCTCATATCTATTTCCGTAATCTGCTTCGCTTGGACGAGCAATTACAAGTGCATCTGAAACAGCATCACCACTTGCGTTTCTTACTGTTCCTGCTACCTTGCCAAGCTCCTTGCCCATCATGGCATCAGATTTAACTGTAGTAAATCCAGCTGCCACCTTTGTCTCGGCTTCACCACCAGAAGCAAGTGAATATCCACTCAACGAATATTTCATTGAATAGATGCCTTGGTTTACATCATCAAAGCTATATTCACCATTATCATCAGTGGTAGCTTCAAATTCCTTGCCTTCGCCAGAAAGTTCAACCTTTACTCCAGCTAAGGCCTTTCCTTGTTTTGTTACTACTCTACCCTTTACAGTTCCTGTTGTGCTAATTGCCTTGATTGATGCCA
>JAEEGL015212934.1_pt1 | contig 13667 bp, 9 predicted proteins | sample 9134231 | NCBI WGS metagenome assembly JAEEGL01 (sample SAMN16246548, study PRJNA631951) | gut metagenome | biome: gut microbiome; feature: rumen; material: fiber-attached | host: Bos | place: Iran: Karaj | collected 2018-10
GAGCGTATGTGAGCCTTGATTTCTAACTTTTCGGGGCAATTTGTTTACATTTTTATCTCGACTGGCTTATAATCTCAAAAAAATCATCTAAATTTGCCATATTTAAACCACAAATGATGAAACAAACACTCTTTTCCTTTTGTCTGGCAACAGCCATCAGCGTACAAGCACAAAACTTCGATCACTTCATGACCACGGAGCAGCAGCCATGGCAAACAGTCAAGCGCGTGGCACTCTCGGCAAAGCGTGCGGCAGCACCTACGCTCGTTGTGACAGACACGGCACAAGGCCATGAGTTCCGTGCATGGGGCACGTGCTTCAATGAACTGGACCTCGATGCTCTGGAATTGCTGAAGCCCGAGGAACAGGAGGAGGTGATGTACCGCCTCTTCGCTCCCGACGGCGACCTGCATTTCACCCGTGGCCGCCTGACAATGAACGCCAACGACTACTCGCGGGCCTGGTACTCCTGCGACACGGTGGCAGGCGACTTCGCGCTGAAGTACTTCAACATCGAGCATGACAAGCAGAATGTCATCCGTCTCATCCGAAAGGCGCAGAAGTTCCAGCCGCAGTTGACCTTCTGGGTCTCGCCGTGGAGCCCGCCCGCATGGATGAAGATCAACCAGGACTACCCCGTGGTCAGCAGCCCGTTCAACACACAGCCCAAGGAGAAGGACTACCTGCTCTTTGACGACGGCGGGCAGCCCGATCCCAGCGAGATGCAGTTCCTGGGCGAGCGCCAGGGACTGTTCCCTCGCAAACTGGCATCGCAGAACTATTTCATTCAGGACCCGCGCTACTTGCAGGCTTACGCCAATATGTTCTGTCGCTTCATCGACCTCTATGCCGGGGAGAACATACCCATCGACATGGTGATGTACCAGAACGAGGCCTACAGCTACACACCCTATCCGGGTTGTGCCTGGACGGCCGAGGGCACCATTCGCTTCAACCGCGACTATCTGGCACCCACGCTTCAAGCGAAGCACCCCGAAGTGAAACTCTACTTGGGCACCTTCAACACCAACCGTCAGGACTACGTGCAGCGCATCGTGGAAGGTCTGAAGGGACAAGTCGAAGGGCTTGGCTTCCAATGGGAAGGGCGCGAGAACCTGGACTACATGCGGGAGCACCATCCCGACCTGCATCTGGTCAGCAGCGAGAGCGAGTGCGGCAACGGCAGCATGGACTGGCGCGCGGGCGAGCACACCTTCCACCTCCTCTGCGACTACATCGGTCGCGGGTGTGACGAGTACTATATCTGGAACTTCATCCTCTGCGACCAAGGGCGCAGTCCGTGGGGATGGAAGCAGAACGCGCTCATCCGTGTACGCTCTGTGGACCGCTCGTTCAGCTACCGCCCTGAGTTCTATGCCGTGAAACATTTCTCTCACTTCGTGGAGCCCGGCAGCCGTGTGCTGGCCTATACCAGCCGCGAGCAGACGGGAGGCACACCTGTCATCGTCTTCTGCCGTCCCGACGGTCGGCGCGTGGTGGTCACGGCTAACCAGACCGACGAGCCACGCACCATCCATGTCCGGCTCGGCCAGAAAAGTCTGTCCGCCAAACTTCAAGCCCACTCCTTCCACACCTTTATAGAAAAATAAAGATGCTGTGAACTGGCATGCCCTCTCAACACGTTAACACGGCTGCGCCGTTAACACAGTAACACATTAACACGTTAACTTTCAACTTTAGCTTCGCTGACTTTTGTCACGACTCGGCCAAACAAGCCAGCTTGATGGCGCTCGCTGCTCCAAAAGTTCAACTTGTCAACTCGTTCAGACGCTGGAAGTGTCTCCGCTCTGTAACCGAGGGTACTAGCGTAGCGAGCACCCCCGGACCTGTGGGTGACCCAGTGAAACAGCACTCTGAAAGAGTGCCCGAACAGGCAGCTGGGCGACCCCTCCAGGGTCGATTTACAGGGAGCACCACAGTCCGGGGGTACTGTGCACCCCCGGTTACAGAGCGGAGACCGCGCTGCGGTCTTGGTGGTATGAGTGCGAATCATCAACTTTCAATTTTCAACTTTAGCTTCGCTGACTTTTGTCACGACTCGGCCAAACAAGCCAGCTTGATGGCGCTCGCTGCTCCAAAAGTTCAACTTTCAACTTTCAACTTTCAACTTTATTCCTGTTGCGTGGCGCTGTCTGTTGAGAGCTCGAAGTCGGATCGTGGCCGTATGCGTGAGGGTGTGCTTGCGTGTTTCCCGTTTGCCGGGCTTGGGGTGATGGCGGAGGGGTGTGCAGCGCCGCGGTAGTAGTTCCATCGCTGCAGGATTTGCCTGACGTAGTCGGAGGTCTCTGTGCCTCGCAGGTACCCGTTCTTGACCGCGGGGTCGCGGTAGTAGCGTGGTTCTGCCAAGCGGAGGATGTAGGTGTCAACGTCGGCCCAGCGGTGACTGTCGTTACCATGTTTTGCAGCGAGTGCCATGGCATCCCTCACATGGCCTACGCCGCCGTTGTAGGCTGCCAGCACGAAACGGATTCGTTCCGACGGATGGGGAATATCGGCAAAGGATGCGTTGAGTTCGCGCAGGTAACGGGCAGCTGCGGCCACGTTCTTTTCGGGTTCAAAGACATCGGATGCGTCCAGCCCGAGATGTGCGGCCGTGCCCGGCATGATTTGCATGAGCCCTTGTGCGCCAGCCCATGAGACAGCTCGTGGATTGAAGGCCGATTCCTGATAACATTGTGCCGCCATGAGCCGCCAATCCACTCCGGCGGTAGCGGCGTGGCGGATGAAGAGGTTGTCATAGGACGAGATGATGCCGCTGGCACGGGACAGCATGGGTGGCCGCAGGAGACGTGTTACCGGCGCGCGTCGTGCGGATTGTAGGCGTGCCTGCTCTGCTGCCAAGAAACGCTCTCGGGTATCTGGTTTCCACCAACGGCAGATGGCCGCCGCCAGTTCCGGCGAAGTAGAGCGGACTTTCCAATGTGTGGCGGTGTCCAGTTCCAAGGCGATGAGGTCGGCCTCACCGGCGTTGAGGCGATGCAGGAGTTCGGCGGTGTCGGGTGCCATTTCCATGCGCAGGCGCGTCCCGATGCTGCGTGCAAAGGCTTGGGCCATCTCGAATTGCAGCCCGAAGCCGCGACCGCGGTACTCATAATAGGTGTCGGGTCCGGAGAGGGTGACGGCGATGAGCTCTCCTGCCGCCTGTATATCGGCGAGGTCATAGTCTGCCGATGCCTCCACTTCTGCCTGCCCGAACATGACAGAGGGGGTGTGCTTGTCGCGGTGGCAGGCGGTCAGCAGGATGCAAAGTGAAAAATGAAGGATGAACAGCGGGCGCTTCCTCATGGTTTGAGGCGATGTACGATGTAGGTGCGCATGATGTCGATGGCCTTCTGGTTGTTGCCGCCCTGCGGGATGATGAGGTCGGCGTAGCGTTTGGTGGGTTCGATGAACTCCAAGTGCATGGGCTTGAGGACATCCACGTAGCGGTCCATCACCATCTGTGCTGTTCGTCCGCGCTCTACCATGTCACGGGCTATGACACGCATGAGGCGGTCATCCGGGTCGGCATCCACAAAGAGTTTCAGGTCCATGAGGTCACGCAGCTCCTTGCGGCAGAGTGCCATGATCCCTTCTATGATGATGACTTCGCACGGTTCGATGTGCACGGTCTCGGGCAGACGGTTGGACTCGATGTAGGAATACGTGGGCTGTTCGATGGCGTGTCCTGCCCGCAGCTCGTTGATTTGCTGGATGAGGAGTTTCCAGTCGAAGGCGTTGGGATGGTCAAAGTTGATCTTGCGGCGCTCCTCCATGGGGACGCCGGTGTTGTCGTTGTAATATGAGTCTTGCGGAATGACGGCGACTTTGGAGCCGGGTAGGGATTCTACGATTTTGCGGACGACGGTGGTCTTGCCAGAACCGGTTCCGCCTGCGATGCCGATGATGTACACGGAGAAAGGTTTTTAAAGTTAGAAGAGAAAATAATGAACAGGACGCACCTAAATCTCTAAGACGGTGAAGCTGTAGGCGGGCAGGGTCATAGGTGCTGAGAAGTCAACGGGTTCCGGTTGGGTGGGACGGGCTTGCCGGTCGTCCCATGCGCCGGAGAGTGTGACGCGGGTGGCCTTCCCGGAAACAGGCATGAGGGAACCGAGTGCCAAGGAGGTGATGACAGGCACGGGAAGCAGGTTGACCAGCTTGATATAGGTCTTGCCGGAAGTGGTGTCATGAACGGTGGAAACGGCCAGGCGGTTGTTGACCTCAGGATTCTGGCCTTCGGCAATGAAAGTGCTGGCGAGGTACTGGTTGCCCTGGGATTGGCCGCACATGCGTTGTACGTAGTAGTCCACCGTAGGATAAACGTGCTCGTTGTCGAAATAGATGAGATCGGGGTTCCATTGTGTGTGGCCGTGCTTGGCCAACAGGGGAGCGTAGCTGCTCATGTGCACGATGTCTCCGTTGCGCTCGAGACCACAGATGTGCATGGCGCAGGTGAGTGCGGTCTCTATGGTGGATTTGCGTCCGGGACCGTGGCTGGCGTACTCTCCCAAATAGACCTTGGAGGCCGACCGGTCGTATTGGTCGTAGAAATCCTGATTGTGGAGATACCAGCCCGGCGAGACATAATAATGCTCATCCACCATGTCTATCTTGTTGTCCTTGGCCAGGCGCCAACCCTGCTCATAGTCTGCACCTTCGAAGAAAGGACCCGTGGTGCCGCAAACAGTAATCTCAGGGTGGCGTTCCTTTACAGCTTGGATGAGGGGCAGGTATCGCTCGGTAAAGACTTCGCTGATGAGGTCTTCATTGCCGATGCCAATGTACTTGAGGTTGAAAGGCTCAGGGTGCCCTGCATCGGCTCGCATCTTGGCCCACTTGGAGGTCTTGGGGTCACCATTGGCCCACTCAATGAGGTCGAGGATGTCCTGTTTATACTGTTCGAACTCAGGGCCGAGGGGGATGCCACCTTGCTGTCCGCCTCCGCCCGTGCTGCTGTTCTGACAGGGTACAGCTGCCGGCACCACAGGCAGGGGTTCACATCCGAGGTCCTCGCACATCTGAAAGAACTCGAAGTAGCCGAGGCCCCGTGTCTGGTGATACCCCCAGATGTTGCGCAAGGGGCGGCGTTCCCAGAGGGGGCCGATGGTCTCTTTCCAATGATACATGTTTCCGAGTCCGTCGCCATGGGCCACGCAGCCTCCGGGGAAGCGCATGAAGCGCGGATGCAGGTCGGCGAGGATCTGTGCAAGGTCAGGGCGCAAGCCATTCTTACGGTTCTTGAAGGTCTTTTGCGGGAAGAGGCTAATGAAATCGAGTGCCACCTCTCCTGCGGCTGTGGGAACGATAGCGAGCGTGGCATCCTTGGCATCTTCCTTAGCGATGATGACGCCCTTCACCTGCTTCCACGTCTTGCCTGGGGCTGCAAGTGTGGTCTCGCCAATGACGCGGTCTGCCTGGCGCAACTGGATGCGGAACTTGCCGGCTTTTCCAGCGAGTAGGCGGGCAAAGAGGGTGATGTCATACTTGTCACCTTTGCGAAGGACGATACCATCGAAACCGTCGTTGACGAGAGCGGCACCGGGCCGCTGAATGTTGAGCACGGCATAGTGCAACTGGTTGGGGTTCAAGGGCTCGTCGGTGGCAATAGAGAATGTGGCTCCGTCGCCCAGCAGCGTCCAAGAATTGGTAGGTGTCCAGTTGGGTTCGCGTCCACGGTCCGACTCCAGGTATTCAAAGTCGCGGTTCTGTAAAAGTTCTGCGTAAATGCCGCCGGCGGCGCTGTAGTTAATGTCCTCGAAGAAAATGCCTATGAGCTTGTCTGTGATGTCCTTGCGGGCTTCGGGAAGGATGGTCACGCGGGCGTTCACCCCTTTGTTATGGAGGTAGGCAAAGCGGCCTTGGGGCTGGTTTACTGCGTGCATAGGCGTGGCACCTGCTGCTGTGGCATCAGGTGTACCAGACCAATGGGCATCATCGGCAAGGGATTCGCTGTTGAGTTGTGCGCGTCGGGCTGCTGCCTGTTTGAAGTTCTCCATAGCTTCTGCTTCCGCGTAGGTGATACGATTGATGCACCCGCGGCGCAGTTCACCTTGCACAAGCGCCGTGTGCAGGGCGCTCTTTTCCATTGCGCCAAAGAAAGCTTTTACAGTGGCTGCGTCCTTCATATATGGATAGTCTTGTGGCTTCCAATGTATGAGGTCTGGAGACACGCAGCGGGCATACTGGTTCACATGGTCGTTGACACGAAAAAGCAATTCCCACAGTCCTGTGTCGGTGCGGTGAAGGATGGGTGTGTGCATTTTCTTTTCTGCTCCCCAGGTACCATAGTCGCTACTCACGAAGGATGCTCCATCGGCAATGGTTTTCCAAGTGTGGCCGTCGGCAGAATAGGCAAAGGATAGTCCTTGGGAAGGATGGGCGTTGAAGGAGAACAGGAAGACGGAGTCTGGCTGATTGGCGCTGACTATGAGCGCAGCCATGAGTGAAAAGGTGAGAGTGAGGAGGCGTAACATGGTTGAAACTGAGGATTAAGATTATTCCACTTTCAAGCGGCGTTTATATTGCAGCAGAGGAATGCGGTCGGTGACGCCGCGGGAGGTCAGCAGGAGCGTGTCTCGACGGTCAACGTCGGTCGATTCATAGGGTTGCAGGTCTATGCGAATTGTGTGGGTGCCGGCGGAACCACTGTTCTGTGCCGGAGTCGCCCATTGCCCGTTAGAAAGTGTCCAGCTGTCAAACGTTGTGAATGAGATGCTGTCAACCGTCACAAAGGCACTATCTGCCAATGGACCGAACTGAATGACCTCTAACGTATTGCTGTTAATGATACGCATGGGACGTGTTACCATGAGGAACGGAGTCTGTGCAAAATACGCACCGGCGCTATAATCTCCAGCATTGATTCTCACGGAACCGGTGCGGAATTGCCCCGTGGTATTCGGTTCGAAAAGAACGGGTATTTTCAAATCCCAAAGGAAATCGTCCTGGAACTTGATTGTAGAGATGATGTCATCAACAGGTCGGAGCCAGCTTGCACTGGCTGTGAGGGTATGTCTTTCTGTAGTGCGGTAACACAGCGTGGCCGAAAGCTGGTCTGCATAAATGAATGCTGCACCATTTGGACTGACAATCTGGGTTAAATGATTGCCTTCATCTTTCATGCAAGATCCCATCAGCAATGCGATGGACAGCAGGGGTAGAAGAATCTTTTTCATGTGGCTATCTGATTGTATTTATTTGTTTATAGTTTTATTTAGCTGATATCAATACCATTGCAACTGGTTGCTGTAGCTGCTCTGCTTGCGCCATTTGAGGGCATCGGCCAGCGTGGAAGCGTTGCAGGCAAAGTTGAAGTTGAAAGAGGTATAGGGCGAGAGCACCATGCTGCATGACATGTTGAAACAATGGAGATCTCTTTGTAGGGAGGCTGTTGTCATAGAGAGTTTGTGGTAGTTAAAATCGTAGCCCGAGGACCACGAGATATTCCAGCCCTCTGCAATCTGCAGGTTGCCGGAAAAGTTGAGCGTGTGGGTGAGCTTATAAGGATAGCGCATTCGCTTGGTATTGAACGTCCCCGAGGTGTTCTCACGCATGGAGACACCATAAGAAATAGAGACAGACCATGGCAGCTGGAAACGAAGGTAACCGTCCTCGTCGAGTTCGCCGCCAGCATTGGCCTGACGTTTGGCGCCTCGTTGTCCTCGAGTCATCTCGGGGTCCAAGTTGGTGTCGTTGACGTCACGGTCCTCGTCTTCTTCATCTTCTTCCGCGTCATTGTCCTCATCCTTGTCTTTGTCCTTTCCGAATAATTTTTTGAAGGTCTGATTGTTGAAAGTGTAAGAGAGGTTCTGACTCATGCCTTGGAAGCGTCCAAAGCGTCCGTAATGATACTCCGTCTTGTCGCCCACATAGACACGGCCGTTCTCGTCAATTTCATAGGCGTAGGTGGCAAACTGAGCGTTCATGGAGAAGGTGTAGCTCTTGGATAGTTTCAGACGGAGTCGCGTGTTAAGGTCACTCCAAGGCCGTGTCTTTGCAGCCATATTATAGGACATAGATGCCCCCAGCTCATCGATGATGCTGATTTTCTTGGTGGAGTCGTTGTCGGTACGCAGCTTCATTTCTATGTTATTTCCAATGTCGAGTGAAATGCTGCCCGTCATGCCGTTAGAGGGGACTCCATACATCATACCTTGATAGGGCGAATAGGAAACAGTACTCACGTTTCCGTTGCGATCGGTTTTCACATACGTGTCATAATATCCGTAGCGAGAGGCGCCGAAGTCGGGTGAATAGGAGAAACTGAGAGTAGGTGTGAAGACGTGACGAATGGTCTGAATCTTGTGGCCGATGAGGGGTGTATAGAAGCCATAGAGCTTGGTGGACGCGGAGAGACTGAGGTTGTAATCATAGACGTTGTTGAAACCCCAGACTGTGTCTCTGCGTTCGGCTTGTGCCTGTTCATTCCAACTTCGTTTGACTTTATAGGTGTACATGCGATCCTGGAAGTTAAAGGAAGGCGTCACGTTGATGTAGTTGAGCACAGAGAAAGAAGCCGAGACCGGGATTTTATGTTGCATGCCGTTTTTCCAATCTTTGAGAAGACTGGAGTGCATGAGTTTGTCCTCCTTGGTGGAAATGCTGTTAGAGAAGGTTCCCGTGTAGGACATGGCTATTTTCTCATACCATCGTTCTTTGCCCACTGCTTTTTTCCGCTTGAAGGGATTGAAGCGTGCCAGGGAGATATTGAGTGACGGTAGTGTCATGCTGATGCTGCTGTCTCGCATGTTCTGAGACATATTCATGGTAGTCGACAGCGTTAATCCGATGTCAGCGAATGTGCGGCTATAGGACACGGAACTGGTTCGGGTACTCTGTGTATAACTTTGCGGGTTATACATTGATGTAAGGTTTTTTCGCTCAAAGCTGGAGGTGGCAAAGTTCACGCTGGCAGAGAACGTTTGTGCGGGGTTAGCTTTGGCATCTTGACGGTGGCTCCATTGGATCTTGAAACTTTTGGTGACCGAGTAGTCTGGCATGTTCTTCTCGCCCTCGACGGTATTTTGGTAGGCGGCATTGATGGATCCGCTGAATCGGTAGCGTTTCTTGTAGGTGCTTTGGAGGTTCAGACCCCAAGAGCCTTTGGTATAGAGCTCTCCCAGGGCTTTGACATCAATCTTATCGTTGATGGCAAAGTAGTAGCCGCCGTCCCGCAGATAGAAGCCTCGGTTGGTCTCGTCGCCATAAGTAGGCATGATGATACCGCTGCTGTAACTGCTGGTGAAGGGGAAGAAACCATAAGGGATAGCCAGCGGCAGGGGCACGTCTTCCAGTACGAGATAAGCAGGGCCAAAAACCACGTCCTTGCCGGGCCGGACCTTGGCTCGCGTGAGTGCCAGATAGAAATGGGGGTGCCGGGCATCACAAGTGGTGTATTTGGCATTAGCCACATACATTGTACCAGAAGAGTCACGCTTGCTGTCGTTGCTGGTCATGAAACCTTCGCCCTGTTGGGTATAAACATTGTTAATGAATGCCTTGCGTGTGCGAAAGTTGTAGGAGATGCGGTCGGGTTCATACTCGTCGCTGCCTTGCTTGAAGACAGGAGGGACGGTGACTTTTCCCAGCGAATCCTTGGTGCCCAAAGCATGGACGATACTACTGTCAATACTCATGTCCATGCGATCGGCCGTAAGTTCCAGGTTGGTGTATTTCACTACGGCGTTACCATAGAAATTGACGCGGTTCGCTCCATAGTCAAAGACAATGGAATCCTTGACCGAAAAATCCACAGGAGCATCCAATGCACTCTTGCTCTGTTTGGATGAATCAATGGCCAGCGTATCGATACCCGTGTGTCCACCGCGGCCCAGATAAACGGTATCGCCATGAATAATCATGAAGCGGGCGGTATCACCTTCGTTGTAGATGGTGTCGGCGGCCAAAGAATCAAAGAGAGCGATGGCTGGGCTTGACAGCCGACGTACAGCCGATGAATCATCATCAGCCACAACTCCAAAAGAGCTTCTGCCACGTGAAGGCGTGGACGCAGAAGCCAACAACAATCCCATGAAGGCGGCCAGCAGACCGAAAATGATATGTCGTCTGTTCACTGATTCGTGTGCTCGCACGGCAAGGTTGCCGCGTTAACGGCTGCAAAAGTACAGCAACTCGCGCGCAAAAACAAATAAATTCAGTTTTATTTGAACTTTGAAGGCTTTTTCGACGTAAGTTCTGTCTTTGTTAAGCAAATTTTTGCATCCATTGCTGCATCTTCACCACACCTTCAGGACCAAACTTCTCTAAACTGCGCAGTACCTGTTCCTGTGTTTTCTGTTGTTCAAGGCGAGACTTAGAGAAGAACTTGTCGGCATAACAGATGATCTGCTCTTCGATGGTTTCTGGAGAGAAATCCTGCCGCGGCAGTGGCAGGTGTTGCCGACGAATGGTCTCGACGGTCAGCCCTGTGCCGGTGTGTCGCTCTGCTACGCGGGCGTGTTGGGGGTAACCCTCGCGGCGCAAGAGCTCGCCGCCCAATAGGCCGTGGCAGATGTATGGTTCTGTGCCATAGCATTGGATACCGGGTGCGTCTGTGAGGTAGATGCCGATGTCGTGGAGCATGGCGCCCTCCCATAAGAACTGACTGTTTGCTCCGAGTTCGGGATGCCGTCGCGCAATGTCTGTCGCCAGTTCAGCGACACTGCGGCTGTGGGTCACCAAAATATGACGAAGCAGGGCCGCGTGTGCTGGTCCTGCCTCGGGATAGTACTTGTCAATCAGTTTTTCAACCATTTCTTTCCGTTTTGGATGATGATTCCGCGTGAATGGCTGGTGGCACGTCGGCCCTGCATGTCAAACCACGGAGTGGGGTAGGAGACAGGTGGCAGCGTAGGAGATGCGATGTCCGAGGTAGCGGGTGTCGTGAAATCCGTCTGAGCACACACGGCCCACGGGCAGCGTACCAGCAGCGTGTAGTGGGTGGCAGGCTGCAGATGGGTGAAGATCACTTCCAACGTCTCTGCTTCTCCACCCGGCAAGGCCATCACGGTGAAATGTCGCGTGTCCTCTTCCTCCATGCCGTCGGCATAGAGACAATAGCAGACATGGTCCGCCGCATAACCACCTGAAGCAAGGTTACGTACGGGAATGGAGAAACGGTAGGAACAGATTCCGGTCTCATCGTCGCTGTCGATGAGCTGAGCCGAAACTTCGCCCCATTCCAACTGGGCGCGTTGACCCTGCACAATGGTTACCGGCATCTGGAACGGGATGGTCACATCGTCGTGGGAAATGCCGAACAGACGATCACCTTTCTCATAGAATCGCAGATAGTTGCGCATCGTGCGATGCTCGCCGGGAGCCAGCGTCAGGCCCGCAAGTCCCACGTAATCTGCCTGATAGAAGATGGCTGTGTCTGTGGGTAACCACGTCATGACCTCGTAGGTGTAGGTGACGCTGTCACGGCCCGTATTCACAAAGTCAAAGTCGGCCTGCACATAACCCATGATATCGGGCTGACGCAGGAAGGTCACGTTCTCCAGAACAACGCCTAAGCTGTCCAATGCCAACGTGTCGGGTTCCAGAGGCTCGGCCCATGCAGAAGGGTGCATGAACAGAGCACCTTGATTGCAGAAAAAGCCTACGTTGTAGCCGTTCTCCGTCCTGTCAAAAGGTTCCCATGGATTCAAGAGATCTAGGTCATACCAACCGTCATAGTAGCCGTTATATCCCCAGTTGACATGAAAGAACCCGCTCGCATCGACACCGTCAATATTGAAGGCGTGCCCGCCCAAATCCATGTTGTGACCTGCATAGACAATGGGTCTTCCTTGTTCCAACTCATGGCGGAGCATGGCATTCCAGCGGGCTGGGGTATAGAGGATGCGGTCATAATAGCGGACCATGCCGTAGCCCATCGCACGCTGCAATGGTTCCAGGGCACGCCACACACTGGCACCGGATGAGCCGAGGCCATAGTTCATGTGGACCGCCATGCCCGCTGCCAACGAGGGCAGGGCTATGGCCAACCCTTGTTCCTCTGTCCACCCTCCGCGATAGTCTTGCAGGTAGTTGTCCCAGTCAAAACGCGTGCCAGGCAGCATGTCTGCAATAACATAATTGTCTGTACTCCAACCAAACAAGGTGTCAATGAGCGCTTCGGGATAGCGATAGTATGCCATCACCTGCTCGATCGCGGTAGCCACACAGCCGCTGAGGCAATGTGCTTCGCTGGTCACGCCATTGGCATCGGTCCAATGGGGACAGAGCAGGTTGTAGGGTTCCTCTTGAGCGCGGATAGAGGACAACAGGGGACCAATGGTCTCATAGGATGTATGAGCCATAGAGTTCTTAGTGGGGCTGTAGGCCATACGCTTCACTTCATCTTCCGCAGCAAGTCGCCAAGACCGTCCTTGTAGCATCTGTTGCAAAGCAGGGGGCATGACACCTGAGACTTGCACATCATGTGCTGTCACACGCCCATCAACCACTAACGATGTTTGTGCAAAGATGGGAATATGAAAGAAAAGTAAGAGGACAATAATCAGACACTTGTTATGCATGAGATGAAGTATTGCTTAATGGCGTTTCATTTTGATCTTTATGTTGACGAGTTGATAGTTGACGAGTTGACGAGTTGACAAGTTGATAGTTGACGAGTTGATAGTTGACGAGTTGACGAGTTGATAGTTGACGAGTTGATAGTTGACGAGTTGATAGTTGACGAGTTGACAGGTTGACACGTTAATTCTCTATTTTCATCTTTCACCTTTCAATTATCAGTACTGAAAAACAGCAAACCGTCTGTTGTGAGAAATGATTTCACTTTATCGATAGGCAGAGTGACCCAGGGGCATCCGTATGCGTAGGCAGTAATCTCATATTGCTGGTACAGGAAGTTGACCCCGTCCCGTGTAATCCATGGTTGTGTGGCAGGCAGTGGCAGGCCAAACTCCAGCTCGTTCTGAGGCGTGTCCGGGTTGTCGAAGAGCAACAGGTTATCATAGAGTGCGGAATCTGTGGTGATGGTATTGTCACCATCGCCGCTGAAGTAGGACATGAGTCCCTGCTTCAATAATTCCACCAGCTCTGCACGCTTTTCCATGTCGAAATGCTTCCAGCCAAACTGCTGTCCGTCGCTCTTTCTGAAAGTGACACCTTCCGTGAAGAAAAGACCATGTGCCCCGCCTGTATATATCTCGTGGCCCAGAGACATCGTCAGATAAGAAATTGTATCTTCCAGCAATTCGATGGTCAGATAATTGTTGTAGCTGTTCGAAAAGCCTTCCTCAGCTATCTCGCGCAAATCAGATTCCATGTGTTTCAATCCCAGACGACCGTATGTCGTCACTATGTCTTCGGCAAAAGTCTCAGCATCAGCTTCTACATGGATGGTACTGTCTATGGGAGTACCTTCGTAGTTGGGAAAACAGCGTCCGCGCACTTCCTCGCAAAGCCATTCCAGCACGCTCTGAGAGACGGTAGAGGAATCTTCTTCTGCGGGGAAATCGACATCTAATTTCTGATAGATCATGGCGTCGTGAACGCTGGCACTATCTTCAAAAGTGACATTACAGAAGTGGGGGGCAGAGGAGGCTTCGTCTTGCGAGTGTTCTTTCTGTTGGAACCATTCGCAGGAAGCGAGACTTGTGCCCACGACAGCGAATAGGATGGCAGACTTGATTAGATTGTTAACTGATTTCATA
>JAEEGL016828122.1_pt1 | contig 13667 bp, 8 predicted proteins | sample 9134231 | NCBI WGS metagenome assembly JAEEGL01 (sample SAMN16246548, study PRJNA631951) | gut metagenome | biome: gut microbiome; feature: rumen; material: fiber-attached | host: Bos | place: Iran: Karaj | collected 2018-10
ATGGTCTCAACAGCCTTGAGGGATGCGGGATACTTAGTCAGACCTGTATTCGCGAATACCCAGCTTTCCATGGTTTTGACAGCTGAGCCTCCTTCAACTTCCTTAAGATCCCAGCAGTTGGTGAAAGCTGTGTTGCCCATCTCAGTAACGCTGTCCGAAATGACAAGCTTTGATATCTTGCAATAATTCTTGCTGCTGTTCTTATCATAAACATTTGTATAGAACATAAATGCCGGTATACGTTTCACTCCGGAGCCGAAGGTAACCGTCATTCCATCCGGTGATCCGGCATTGTAAAACGCCATACGTGAATCTTCGTAACGGGTAAAATCTCTGATTTCCCTGGCATTAATAGTCAGAGTTTTTATTCCGGTACATCCCGAAAATGCGCCTTTGTTTATGATCGTGATGCCTTCCGGTATAGTCACGTCAGTAATACCGGTTTTATCTCTGAAACAATCGCTGCCTATACCGGTTATAGGATTTCCATCCGGATTCTTATCGGGCACTGTTACTGTAGGTGAAGTGCCGATATAATTCGTTATATAGTAAACTCCACTATCCTCGCCATACTCAAAATCCGACAGGGCTGATCCCGCATTTTCCACAGCCGTCTCTTCGACATAAGCTTCCGGCTCTGTCTCGTCCGCATCATCCTCTGCGATGCGGTTCTCGGACTGGGATACCTCCTCAGCCTTAGTTCCCTCACTTCCTTCTGCTGCTGCCGGCATGTACGCCGTGCCTGCTATAAACAGGCTCGTCAGCATCGCCAGCACTCCTGTTGCAATACGCCTTTTCATTGCTGTCCTCCTTAACATGTTCTTCTTAATCCGTAAATGCCTCAGCATCTGCCGAAATCCTTTTCTTACGGATCCGTTCAAGCAGGTATGATATCACAACCATACACATTCTACAATAAGCAGTGTTTTGCCCTAAAACGATATTTTTCATTTTTTTTCGAATTACCTCTTGCTTTTTATAGCAGAATATGTTAGATTATTCAAGTGCGTGACACATGGCTCGTTGGTCAAGCGGTTAAGACGCCGCCCTCTCACGGCGGAAACAGCGGTTCGATTCCGCTACGAGCTGCGAATAAAGATCCCCGGACTTCCCTGATACAGGGCGCCGGGGATTTTCTTTTTCTTAAACTCCTGTCTTGCTGCGCCTTATGGTATTCTCATCTTTCTTTTGTACTGTATTTACACCGCGACGCTCTGCAGTCTGCTTTTTATCCTTCACAGGCTCCTTGCCTATCAGTTCTTTGGAATCTATCTTGCGGTGACGTTCATCCACCGCATTAAGCTTTTGCTTATATGCTTTCTGTTGCTCAAGAGCCGCTGTCATCTGCTCTGCTAAACTTAAGTTCAGTGAAAGTATCTTTCCCGAGGTCTTACTCAGATGATTGTATTTTCACTGGAATAAATCTTAAGGTTTTCACACAGCTTATTACGTTCTTCATCCTCCTATATAAATCCTGTACCCTAATAATAGGATATTCTTCGATGCAAAAGTGTAACAGATAACAAAAAAACCGAGTACCCGTTAATTACGGATACTCGGGAATCTTTTGTTTAAATTATCAATTGCTAATTGCTGCTCTCTACCAGATCCTCAAGTTCATCACGGACTTTTTCCACGGTCTCAGTAACCATATCCGTAGATTCGGCTATACGCCCTGTAGATGCTGCCAGCTTCTGTACACGTTCCTGCACGCCGTTGACGATGTCCAGCAGATCCTTGGCTTCCTTGGTTATAGAATCGATGGCAGTCTGTATGCTCTCGTTGGCGGAACCGCTGCTCTGTGCTGTCTCCTTTGAGTCAGCTGCAAGAGTATTGATCTCTCCCGCCACTACCGCGAACCCGCGTCCGGCTTCACCGGCTCTTGCTGCCTCAATGGAAGCATTCAGTGCCAGCAGATTGGTTTGGTTCGCTATATCCACCACCTTGGTGTTATTGGCTGTGAGGGCTGCCAGGTGGCCCTGTATCTCTATCATCGAATTGTTCAGTCTGTTACAGAAATCCGTAACGTCGCTCATATCCGAAGAAATGGCCGAGCTCTCATTTGCGTTGTCGCTGTTGCCCGCTGCCATGGCATTGATGGATTCGTGCAGGCGGTTGAAGTGTTCGTTGATATCCCCTATGGTGCTCATGATATCGGCACGCTGTTTATCAAGCATTGCGCTTTCATGTTCCACCATACGCTCAGCTTCCCGCTTCTCTTCCTCTACCATATCCTTAAGGTAGTGTACGCAGTTATCCTTATGGTTAAAGCCGTTATAGATTGCAGTTGCCATCTCGCGGCAGGTCTCATATCCGCAGCAGGAGCAGTTGATCTTTCTGGACTCCGCATCCGGTTTCTTCATCTCAAGGAAGATCTTATTAAGTTCCGCCTCCGTAGGTTCCTTTATCCTGCACTGTGCGGACCTGTCAGTATACTTACGCAGGTAATCGTTGAGATTAAGGTTTGCAAACTGCTTGTTGAGGGCCGCCATTCTCTTTTCGGGAGTAAGACCTCTTGCCCAGGCAGTCTTCTTTCCGTCTTTCTTAACGCTCTCCTGAATATCATGAAGGTGATACAACGGATCGTCGCCTCCGGTGATCTCAGGATCGGTTCCGGTACCGCTGATGCAGCCGTTCTCGCAGTTCAGGGCATCGATGAAGAGATAGGGGGTCTTGCCGCCCTTTATCCTTGCGGCGTTCTGTCTGAGATAATGGTACATGCGGCTGTTGCCTTCCATCTGACGGATGAAGGCATCGCTTCCCAGCAGCCAGTATACATTCTCCTTAAGTCCGCCGGGCATAGGATAGATTGAACCGAGACCATACTCTATCTCATCGCTTACCGGCTCACCCATCAGCTTATGCTCTTTCATATATTTCATCAGATGAAGGAAAGTAACGTTATAATTTACATAGCCCTTGTTATTGGGATCATCTATCTCCAGCTTCTTGGCTATACAGGGGCTGATGAAAGCAAGCTTGTCGCTTATGTGCATCTCCTTATGCGCATAAATGGCCGCACACATCATCGGCGACTGTACCGGGAAGAGTTTAGGTAAAAGCTCCGGCACATATCTTTCTATATAACCCACTACCGCAGGACAGGGCTGGGATATGCCGCCAAGGAAATTGTTCTTCTGTATATAGTTGATATAAGCCCAGGTCGTGATATCAGCGCCGAATGAAACGCTGATGATATGATTAACACCGAGTTTCTTAAGTCCTCCGAGTACTCTTTCATATTCATTCGGATAATCCGCCTTGAATGCGGGCGCAAGGAGCAGTGATATCTTCTCCCCCTTCTTAAGATCGGCAAAGAATCTTTCCGTATCATCATTGAACTCCCTGGCATTATGCTCACAGGCTTCAAAGCAGGCGCCGCAGGATATGCAGCGTTCTCCGTCTACCTCTATCCTGGATCTGCCGCTTTCATCGGGCTCCGTGGATATACAGGCTCCCATGCAGCTGCAGGCGCTGATGCACTTGTTACAGCCCACACAATTATCATTAGTGAATACCAGATTTTTAAACTCGTTAGCCATACTGTCTCCTCTTTCCGCTATTCCTTATTTATGTAAGAAATTATCAGTTCTCTGATCTTTTCGTCAGGATCCTCTCCAAGTTTCGGTATATTCTCAAGCGCTATGAGTCCTCCTGCCATAAACGGATGTCCTCCGCCCGTACCCAAACCTTTAAGAGCCTCCGATAAAAGGCTCGCAGCATTGACCCTTTCGGGTATCTCACTTCTGGCTGAAAACTTGACACCGTCTTTTCGTTTGGAATATACCACAGCTACCTCTACCGCGTCAAGGGAAAGGATGAAATCCGCAACAATGCCTATAAGCGCATCCGGACAGCTGAAAGGTATCATGGCCATGCCGACATTGTCAAACATCTGTATGTTCTCTATTGCCGTTCCATAGGCCTGCAGATCGGAGTATTCCATATTGTCATGTTCAAGCTTGGTGAGTTTCGCTTTATCGCATCTGCCATGCAGGTAGAGAAAAGCCTCGATATCTTCCCTCTCCACGCCTCTGGTAAAATTCAGCGTATCATTCTTAAGACCGTAGAGCAGCGCCGTGGATGTTACCTGATCAGGTTCCACTTCAAGTTCACGGTAATAGGAAGTAATGATGGTAGCGCAGGAACCGACTCTTCTCACATCATGGAAAACCAGTCCCTCTACCTCATGGAATTTGTGATGGTCTATACAGGCTATCTCATCACCCTTAAGATCCCTGATATTTCCTGTGCCCTTCTGGGAATCCACACAGATGATCGGGTCCGATTCCTGCATCTCATCCTCGATCTCACTGTTGGAGAACATCTCTATCCCGCACAGATCGGTCATCTTCTTGGTGCTGAGTCTGTCTATCTTCCCTACATAGCAAAGCGTTGATGAAACACCGAAATGCTCAAACAGCTTCTTTAAGCCGTAAGCGCTTGCTATGGCATCCGGATCCGGAAAGTTATGGGTCTGGATATACAGTCTCTTTCCTCTGCAGTATTCTATCAGGTCCTTTATTGTCATCTCTCTTCTCCTTTATTTACAACATGTCAAATAAGCTTATCTGGTTGCTCTCGGTCATTCCCTCCAGTATTCCGAGTCTGCTCATGGTCTCCACCAGTGTCTGGGATGTTTTTGTCCGCTTCGAAAAATCTTCTTTGCTTAAGAACGCGCCCTTTGCAGCTTCATATTCTATCAGCTCCGCATTCTTATCACCCAGGCCGTCAATTGCCGTAAACGCCGGCATTATCTTCCCGTCCACTATGGAAAAATATTTTGCCTGGGCTTTATAAAGATCGATAGGCATGAAATTGAAGCCCCTGGCATACATCTCCTGTACTATCCTCATATCTTTATATGCGCCTTCATCCTTGGGCGATGCAGTCTTATCATCTATCTTTTTCTTTATTACCGCCATGTTCTCCTCGAGTCTTGCCTTGCCCTGACACATCAGTTCATAATCAAAAGCCGAGGCTCTTATGGAGAAATATGCCGTGTAATATGCCAAAGGATAATTGATCTTGCAGTATGCTATCCTCCAGGCCATCATAACGTATGCCGCCGCATGCGCCTTGGGGAACATATATTTTATCTTCGCTGCCGAATCTATATACCACTGGGGCACGTTATGAGCGAGCATGTCTTCTTTCCATACCGCCCACTGCTCATCTACCTTATGACCTGCCACCTTTCCTTTACGTACATTTTCCATGATATTAAAGGATTCGGCCGGATCAACGCCCATGCCTATCAGATAGGTCATTATATCATCTCTGGTGCAGATCGCGGTAGATATGGTAGCCGTTCCGCTCTTTATCAGATCCTGGGCATTCCCCAGCCACACGTCCGTTCCGTGGGAAAGACCTGCTATACGCACCAGATCCGAGAAAGACTGGGGATCTGCATCTATAAGCATGCCCATGGCAAAATCCGTTCCGAACTCAGGTATACCCAGGGCTCCCAGCTTCGTTCCTCCTATATCTTCCGGAGTGATGTTAAGTGCATGGGTATCCTTGAACAGGCTCATGACCTCCGGATCATCCAAGGGTATCTTTACGGGATCAATGCCTGTCAGATCCTGGAGCATACGTATCATAGTAGGATCGTCGTGTCCGAGTATATCAAGTTTTAAAAGGTTATGATCTATGGAATGGTAATCAAAATGGGTTGTTACCGTATCCGTTGTCATATCGTTGGCGGGATGCTGGGTCGGCGTAAAGGAATTGATGTGTTCGCCCACCGGAAGCACTACTATACCGCCCGGATGCTGACCGGTGGTACGCCTGATCCCGACCATCTTTGAACTCATGCGCTCCACTTCCGCGCTTTTCTTCTCTATGCCTCTGTCCCGGTAATAACCCATTACATAACCGTATGCCGTTTTATCCGCCAGGGTTCCTATAGTGCCGGCCCTGAAGGTCTGGCCCGCACCGAAGATCACTTCAGTATATTTATGCGCCTTTGACTGATACTCGCCCGAGAAGTTAAGGTCTATATCCGGCTCCTTATCACCCTTGAATCCCAGGAAAGTCTCAAAAGGTATGTCAAAGCCGTCCTTCTTAAGCTTGGCCCCGCATACCGGACAGTCTTTATCCGGCATATCGCAGCCCGCTTTGCCGGCATATGCCTTTACATCCTCGGAATCAAAATCGGAATAATGACATTCCGGACAGTAATAATGGGGCGAAAGCGGATTGACTTCGGTTATCCCGGCCATGGTGGCCACAAAGGAAGAACCGACAGAACCTCTCGAGCCTACCAGGTAACCGTCCTCAACGGACTTCCACACAAGTTTCTGGGCTATGATATACATCACGGCAAAACCGTTGCCTATGATGGATTTAAGTTCTCTCTCAAGTCTCTCTTCCACCACTTCGGGAAGCTGCTCTCCGTACATCTCGTGAGCCTTGTTATAACATATGGTCCTTAAGGTCTTGTCCGAATCGGGTATCACCGGCGCACACTTATCCGGCCGCACGGGCGATATAAAGTCGCACATGTCGGCAATAAGATTACTGTTTGTGATGACCACTTCATCAGCCTTATCACTTCCGAGATACTCGAACTCCTTGAGCATCTCCTCGGTGGTATGGAAATAAAGATTGCTCACATCATTATGAACCTTGTCCACGCGTCTGCTTGACAGCACTATTGATCTGTAAATAGCATCCTCCGGGTTCAGATAATGTACATCTCCCGTTGCGACCACAGGTTTTCTGTGCTCTTCGCCCAGACGTACTATCTTTTTGTTGATCTCTATCAGATCTTCCTCAGTCTTAAGTGTGGGCATCTTGCTGTGTTCCAGCATCCAGATATTGTTTTTTGCCGGCTGTATCTCCAGAAAATCGTAGAACTCCGCGATCCTTGATATCTCTTCATCCGTCTTATCTTCCACCAGCGCCTGATACAGTTCACCTTCAGAACAGCCGCTGCCTATTATCAAGCCTTCACGCATAAGAGCAAGGCGGCTTATAGGAATCTTGGGCACAGGTCTGTTGGGATTTAAGCAGAAATATTCCAGATGGGATTCGCTCACCAGCTTATAGAGATTACGCCTGCCCACCTCGTTCTTCGCCAGCACTGTAGCGTGATAAGCAAAAAGATCGGCTATCTTTTCCCGGTCAAGTTCCGCCTGTTCGTTCAACTGTGCAAGCGTAGATATCTTGCGCTCCTTAAGCATTTCCAGTTCTTTAAGGAATATATGCGCTGTTGCCTCCGCATCATCCACGGCCCTGTGGTGATGGAAAGGCGGTATATTAAGCTCCTTTGCCACATGATCCAGCTTATAATTGGAAAGCCTGGGAAGCAACAATCTTGCCAGTTCTATTGTATCCGTATGAGTGAAGTCATAGCTGAGTCCCAGCTTTGTTGCGTAATGTTTTATGAAAGAAGTATCAAACTTCGCATTGTGTGCTACCAGAACACAGCCCCCGCAAAAGTCCAGAAACTTCGGAAGTATCTCATCCACTGTCCCTGCACCTGCAACCATCGCATCAGTGATACTTGTAAGCTTTTCTATTTCAAGCGGAATCGGACATTCGGGATTAATGAATTCCGAAAAGCGATCCGTTATCTTTCCGTTCTCAACCTTGACCGCGCCTATCTCGATGATCTTATTGACGGAAGGTACAAAGCCCGTGGTCTCGATATCAAATACTACATAAGCATCATCGAGACTCTGGCCTTTCTCATTCACCGCCAGCTTTTTGGTATCATCCACGAGATAAGCTTCCAGTCCGTATATGACCTTGAAGCCGTCCCCCTTTTTCAGAGCATGGAAAGCTTCCGGATAGCCCTGCACATTGCCGTGATCAGTGACCGCCACTGCCTTATGTCCGAAGGCCTTGGCCATTTTAACCAGTTCATCTGCCCCGCAGATGCCGTCCATATCGCTCATCTTGCTGTGGGCGTGAAGCTCTACTCTCTTTCTGTCCGAGTAATCTTCCCTGGAAGTGACAAATGCCGGGATCTTCTTTATACCGTATATATTACTTATCCCCAGCTCCCTGTCATATGTATCCATAGCGACACGGCCTTTAACTTTTATGAAATCTTTTTCTTTGACTGCTGCCAGGAATTCCTCATCCAGTCCCTCATCAAAGAATGATTTGACCGTGATGGCATCTGAAAAATCGCTGACCGAAAGCTTGATTATCGTTGCGCCGCTCTTTATGGTCCTCGTATCTATCTTGAGCACCTGCCCGTGTATGATAACGTCCCCGATCTCCTCTTTGATGTCCTCGATGGGAGTGATCACACCTTCAAAATCCCTGCCGTATAATACATCCGGATTATCCGACATCTTAAGCTTTGTGCGTTTCTTCTTTTCTTTTCCTTTTGTCTTATCCTTTTTCTCCTGCTTTTCGCTTTCAGCCGGCTTCACGCTTTCCGGCTTCTTTTTCTTCTCACCGAGCATTTCATCCTGCATCTCGTTTTCTGCAGGTTCTTCCTGCGTGCGGTTCTGCCGCTCATCTATATCTCTTTTTATTGACTCCAGTCTGTGGCGCGCCCTGGCTTCGTTTTCTTTTCTGAAATTAGACTCTTCCACGGAGCAATATTCCACCTTCAGACTGACATCAAGATGGAAACGTTCTTCAAATATCTTATCAAATACGTTCAGTATCTCTTTTTCTTTCTGTCTGGCGAGAAAACTGTCGGGAAGACTGATTATGATAAAACCTTCATCCACCCTCGGTGTCTGCTTCCTTAATACCGTATGCATCAGCTTATCATTCCTGTCCACTTCCATCAGCAGACTGTCATAATAGTTTTCCACCACATAAGCCGCATCATAACGGTCTGAAAGACGGTAATCCTCGATTATCTTTACATCCAGTCCCTTGGGTCCGAAAAAAGACCGTCTCAGTTCACCTTCGAGGGCATAGATATAGCGTTTCGGTATGAGCCGGTCATAGCTTATATATACATTTACCAGGTTCATGCTCTTTTTCAGCATCACCCGTTCAACCGTAACATCGGCGAAGAAGTCTTTTAATCCCTGATCCATCACTACTTCGCCGAAAGCTTCCTTAAAGCATGCTGCACTATCCATTCCAATGCTCCAATTCGTATCTGAGTGCATCCAACAGCTCGTTTTCGGGCAGCTTTCTGATGATCTGTCCGCCCTTTATCAGCAGGCCTTCGCCGTCTCCGCCGGCTATGCCTATATCCGCTTCCTTAGCTTCTCCGGGACCGTTTACCGCACAGCCCATTACCGCCAGCTTTATGGATGTTCCGGCCGGCAGCTTTATCTGCCTTGTCATCTCTTCCACCCTGCCTGCCAAGCCTATCAGATCTATCCTGGTACGTCCGCAGGTGGGACAGCTCACAACTTCTATGCCGCCGCTTCTTAGGCCCAGGCTCTTAAGTATCAGCTTGGCGGATCTTACCTCTTCCACAGGGTCTCCGGTAAGGGATACACGTATGGTATCGCCTATTCCTTTATTAAGTATCACTCCTATACCTACAGCTGATTTTATATTGCCTGAGATCAGCGTTCCGGCCTCAGTGATGCCTACATGCAGCGGGTAGGGAGTCTTCCCTGCTATCAGCTCATGAGTCTTTATGCTCATGGCTACATCCGAAGATTTAATGCTGATGACGATGCGGTCATAATCACAGTCCTCTATCATCCTCACCTTATCCAGCGCGCTTTCCACTATGCCTTCCGCCGTGACTCCGTGGTACTTATCCACCAGGGCTGCTTCAAGGGAACCGGAATTGACACCAACCCTTATGGGTATATCCTTTTCCTTTGCGGCAGCAACTACTTTCTTGAGATTTTCCTCACCGCCTATGTTGCCGGGATTGATCCTGATCTTATCCGCTCCGTATTTAATAGCCTCCAGCGCGCAACGATAGTCAAAATGTATATCCGCAACCAGCGGTATGCTGATCTGCTCCTTTATCTTGGCAAGGGCCTCGGCGGTTTCCGGCTTCGGCACCGTACAGCGTATGATATCGCAGCCCTCTTCTTCCAGTTCTTTTATCTGTCTTACGGTAGCTTCCGCATCTTCCGTAGGAGTATTGGTCATTGACTGTATCAGGATCGGATTTCCTCCGCCTATCACTCTGTCTCCTATCTTTATTACCTTGGTTTCATCCCTGTACATCGTCTAAAAGGCACCCTTTCTCTTTTTCCGTATACACTACATTCCATTCTCTTTTTACGATAAAACCGCCTCTTCTCTCCCTCATGGATCTGAACAGACGCCACCCGGCTATTATACCACATAATGAGAAAAAAATCTTCTCCTCCCCCATATATATTTCATTAAGACTCACAGCCCTTATCATCAGCAGGCCTGAAGCTATAGCTGCCATGAGAAGCGCTTTGTATAAGCCCCCCAGAAATACTCTGAGCCTGACATGCTGTCCGGGTCTTATCTTTTCCAGTTGTCGAAGCATTATTCCCGCATCCTGAGGACGTTTAGCCGGGTCCGTATCCATACATTCCATAAGTAACGTCCTTAGCCCCGCTGACATGTTCGGCCATTCCCTCTCACAAGCCGCATGATACGGAGGTTTCAGCGGATCTGCTCCCGTCAGCATATAAACGGCAGTAACTCCCAGCGCATATACATCAGATGCTGCGCTTACGCTTTTTCCGGCCAGCTGTTCCGGAGGACAGTAACCTGCCGTTCCCGAAAGCCTGCCTCCTCTTATCTCCCCATAAGCTGAAAGGGCCGAACCGAAATCGATGAGCCTGATCTCTCCTTCCGGGGTAAGTATAAAATTATCGGGCTTTATATCCCCGTAAATGACCTGCGGATTCTGTGCATGCAGGTATGCAATAAGCGCCGTCAGTTTTTTCAGTATATCCAGGGTCTTTATCTCATCAAACGGAAGGTGCTTTTTTATGTACATATTCATAGGTACTCCGGTAACATATTCCATGACCAGAGCGCTTACTTCCTCTTCCTCAAAATAATCCACGAGATAAGGATAACGCCTGTCATCCAGTTCTTTCATCCTTTCCGCTTCATTCTTAAGCTGCAGCCGCTCCCTGCAGCCTTCTTCCCCGTAACAGAGCTTCATTGCAAACTTCTTTCCTATGTTCCTCCCTTCCACAAGATATACCTTACCCATACCTCCTTCACCCAGTTCTTCAATTATCCTGTATTTCGAATCTATCTCTCCCATATTCTACCTCACCAGTTTTAAATATAACGCCGATATGTTGTCACCCTCGCCTCTGCCAAGGGCTGTCTTTACCAGAGTATCAAGACCTTTTCTGATGCTCTCCCTGTCCTCCCCGGCGCCTTTGGCTGTCACACCGTGTATGTCCGACTCCGATACTGTACCTGTCAGTCCGTCACTGCAGATAAAAAAGCCGCCGTTAGCCGCCCTGCCGCAAAGCACATCCGCTTTTTTGAAGCTACCCATGCCAAGACAGCGGCTGATGCCTTTACCGGAAATATGGGGTCTGGTCAGCTGTTTTAACTTTCTTCCGGTTCTGTAGACACGTGTATCCCCTAGCCAGAAAACGACATAAGTCCGGTCAAGTATGAGCACTCCGCTTACTGTGGTTCCCAGCTTTATCTGCTTTTCTTCGCCATACTCCTTAAGCCTTTTGTGAATGCGAAAAAGCATATTCTGTATGGATGCCTGAAGAACCCTTCTTTTCCTGCCTTTCATGAGTCCGGGCAGCACATCATAGAACCAGGCGCTTAAGCGTTCCACTGCATAACCGCTGGCATTTTCTCCTTCATGATGGCCGCCGCAGCCGTCACAGATAAGGGCAAGCACTGCCTCCCCTGCTTTTGTATGTATCTTATGGATAGCGAGGGAATCCTCATTTTTCTCCCGTTTTCCCTTTTCATAGGCGCAAAGATAATATGCAACCATAAAAAAATCTCCTTTCGATCTCAAACTCAGATCCAAGGGAAAACTACGAAAAAGAAAACGAGAAAAGAATGCGCATAAAGCGCCCGGAGCTTATGCTCCGAGCAGCTTCTCAACGCTTACAAGTTTAACACAGAGAACAAAGAGTTTTGCTGCCGTTTCGAGTTCGGCAACGGGAGGGAAAGTAGGCGCTATACGTATATTGGAATCTTTGGGATCCTTGCCATACGGCCAGGTAGCGCCTGCGCCGGTCATCACCACGCCGGCTTTCTTGGCGCGGGAGACTATCTCCTTTGCACAGCCGTCCAGTGAATCGAAGCTTATGAAGTAGCCGCCTACGGGCTTGGTCCACTTGCCTATCTCCAGACCGCCCAGGCCTTCTTCAAGCACCTGTTCCACCATTTCAAACTTAGGACGGATGATAGCCGCATGCTTTCTCATATGCTCTACCATGCCGTGTATATCCTTAAAGTATCTCACATGACGCAGCTGGTTCACCTTATCATGACCTATGGTCTGGTTCTTCAGCTGTTTCTTTATATCCTCCAGGTTATTGAGGGAAGTAGCAAGGGCTGCTATTCCGCTTCCGGGGAAGGTTATCTTCGAGGTTGAAGCAAACTTATAAACCATATCGGGATTGCCGGCTTTCTTACACTCCGCAAGTATCTCCACCAGGTAATCCTGCCTGTCATCATAGAGATGATGTATGCCGTAGGCATTATCCCAGAATATCCTGAAATCATGAGCCGCGGGCTTGAGCCTTGCAAAACGCCTTACCGTATCATCGGAGTAAGACGTACCTGAAGGATTTGCGTACTTAGGCACGCACCATATACCTTTAACGGCTTCATCTTCGCTTACCAGCTTTTCCACCATATCCATGTCCGGTCCGTTCTCGTAAAGCGGCACGGGTATCATTTCTATGCCGAAATATTCGGTGATGGCAAAATGCCTGTCATAGCCGGGAACCGGGCATAAGAATTTTACCTTGTCCAGCTTGCACCATGGAGTATTTCCCATAATGCCGTGGGTCATGGCTCTTGCCACCGTATCGTACATCACGTTGAGCGAAGAGTTACCGTAGATGATGATATTGTCGGGATGGTTCTCCATCATATCACCGATCAGCTGCTTTGCCTCGGGTATACCGTCCAGACAACCGTAGTTACGGCAGTCTGTACCGTCCTCACAGCGCAGGTCCACCTGAGAATTCAGCACATCCATCATACCCATTGAAATATCCAGCTGTTCCTTACAGGGCTTGCCCCTGCTCATATCCAGATGCAGGTTCATCGCCAGATACTTCTGGTATTCTTCATTCAGAGCCTTCTGCTCATTAAGCAGCTCCTCTTTTGTCATATCTTTATAAGCTTTCATATACTTCCTCCAATAAAGCCAGAATCTATCCGCAATAATCTATCATATTTTTTCTTATTCTGCAAGTTTGCCATATTATATATTCTTAAGTGTAGCAAATGTGTAGCAAAAAAAACACAAAAAAACCACGGGGAACTTCCCCGTGGTTAATATCATTTTTTAACTCTATTATGCGTTTACGATCTGTCCGAAATCAGCCTTTAATGAAGCGCCGCCGATAAGTCCGCCGTCGATGTTGTCCTTGGAAAGGAGCTCTGCAGCGTTGCCTGCGTTCATTGATCCGCCGTACTGTATACGTACTGCATCAGCTGTAGCCTGATCATACATGGAAGCAATGACCTCACGGATCATCTTGCATACTTCCTCAGCCTGATCAGCGGTAGCTGTCTCGCCTGTTCCGATAGCCCAGATAGGCTCGTAAGCGATAACAAGGTTCTTA
>JAEEGL010015609.1_pt1 | contig 13666 bp, 13 predicted proteins | sample 9134231 | NCBI WGS metagenome assembly JAEEGL01 (sample SAMN16246548, study PRJNA631951) | gut metagenome | biome: gut microbiome; feature: rumen; material: fiber-attached | host: Bos | place: Iran: Karaj | collected 2018-10
GCAAAGGCAAAGTCACTCACACCCCCCATGCCGGCTGCGGCGGCAACGTGATCGTCATCAACGCCGGCAAGGCCGTTCTGACCGGCAACAGGCTGGAGCAGAAGTACTACCGCACCCACTCCGGTTGGGTGGGCGGTCTGAAGGAGACCAAGTACCGCATCCTCATGAAGGATAAGCCCGAGCTGGCCATGCGCGTGGCCGTTCGCGGCATGATGCCCCGGAACACCGTCACCAAGGACTCCCTGAAGCGCCTGCACATCTACGCCGACGAGAACCACGGGCATCAGGCCCAGAAGCCCGAGCTGGTCAAGTAAGGAGGAGAAGAAGAATGTATCAGCCCAAGAATATGTATATGTACGGCACCGGCCGCCGCAAGTCCTCCGTGGCTCGCGTGCACCTGTTCCCCGCCGGCACCGGCAAGATCACCATCAACGGCCGTGATATCGACGATTACTTCGGTCTGGAGACCCTGAAGATGGTCGTCCGTCAGCCTCTGAACACCACCAACACCCTGGGCAAGGTGGACATCGAAGCCACCGTCGAGGGCGGCGGCGTGTCCGGCCAGGCCGGCGCCCTGCGCCACGGCATCAGCCGCGCCCTGCTGCTGGTGAACCCCGAGTTCCGTCCCCTGCTGAAGAAGGCCGGCTTCCTGACCCGCGATCCCCGCATGAAGGAGCGCAAGAAATACGGCCTCAAGGCCGCCCGTCGTGCGCCTCAGTTCAGCAAGCGCTGAGTTTGCGTCCCCCTTTACAGCACCCGCTCCGGCGGGTGCTGTTTTTTTTTCGCGGCGGGCGGCCTATGGCATCTTTCGCGGCTGCCGCGTCAGCGGCGAGCGAAAGGCCATCCTCTCCGGAGCGCCGCGCAGCGGCGTCTCCGCCCGTCGCGCCCCCCAGTTCAGCAAGCGCTGAGTTTGCGTCCCCCTTTACAGCACCCGCTCCGGCGGGTGCTGTTTTTTTCGGCGGGCGGCTGTTTTTTGCGGGCGCGGTTCCGCTCTTTTTCGCGTTTTTTCGGAAAAACGACGGTGATTGGGCCGCCGACCCACCAAATCGGCGGGCGGGAATGGTACACTTGTGGTAAGAACGGGGGAAACCTCGCAAAAACAATCAGACGGGAGGATATTTCAATGGCAACAATGGAAGAAAAGATGGGGGCTTTTATGAAGCTCATGCAGGATGGGATTCTGACCGCAGATGAATTTGCGCGTGTTGTTGCGGCTTTGAATGGGAATTCTGTCGCAGAAGTGCCGACAAGGGAAAAGAGCCCTTTGGAAAAGCAGTATGATGAGGTGTTTGCTGACCACATCGTAACCGCTTTCAAGTCTCCGGCTTCTTGCAAATGGCCTGAGTTGGATTCAAACATGATTAAGAAAGGCTCGATGAAGATCAACAGCAAGCTGACGGACTGTACATATATTGAAACATATATCGATGCACCTAATTCCTATGGAGCGATGCTTCGTCAAAAGCTGAGACTGGTAATCGATGATGAGGGTAAAATCACTCGGGCTCTTCAGGAACTCCAGACAAGTGGTGTAACTCTTCTTGGCGTAATTGCAAACGCGGCAAATAAAGACAACTGGACGGATATCGTTAAGTTCTGACGTCAAACTGATTTTTGCAGGGGAAACCGATGATATCGGTTATCCTCTGTGAACCGAAATATAAAAGGTGGGATCTAAAGATGTCTGTTAAATGCGAAAAGTGCGGACATGAAGTAGACGGAAATAGTCCTATTTGCATGTATTGTGGTGCGACGTTGCCTGATACAAGCATAAGTCAAGAGACTAAAGAACGTTTGAAGGCTGAAGAGAAGGATTCGTATACTTCTCCCAATGCATCATCGACGAAAGCTATTGGGGCTGTCCTCATGATCCTTGGAATACTTGCAGATGTTATTTCAATGTTTCTGATTTTCTCTGACGAATACGGTTCTTTCGGAGCAATAACTATAGGTGGTACCATCTGTTTTCTGATAGGATTACTGCTGTTTAGTAACGGTTGACTTTCAACGCGTAGGTCATTTATTGGAGATGAATGCTCTTATTGAAGCGATTGCTTCTTTGTTTTTCATTGTCCTGCCGGTGTAAGATTACGCGTTAAGGATGGAACATGTCCCGATGGAGAGAAGGAAAGCCGCTTGCAAAAGTGTTTTTCCCTTCCGCCGGAAAGGATTTAATACTTTTGTAATAGTTTCTTGCGGGATTCTGTAACAACCTCCTGGTATCCTATACTTGCAAGAAACAAAAACTTTTTTCATCCATCTTCCTACCATTTTAAGCGGAAGCCGAGGGCCGGCTTCCGCTTAATGGTGTCTATGGGGGAAAAGGGGGCGGTCCGCCGGGGCCGCCCCCTTTTTTGCGCCCGGGAAACGGGAGCGAAGATCACGCCCCGCCGGAAGACGGGAGCGAAGCCGCCGCCCCGCCGGGAAGCGGGAGCGAAGCCGCCGCCCCGCCGGGATTGCCGGGATATTTCCGGCGGCCGGGGCATAGGGTGAGGGGAGAACGACCCGGGGAAGGGGGAGGATCGCCGTGCGCCGTGCCGTGATTACGGGACTGCTGATGGCGGCGCTGCTGTTCGTGCCGCCGCTGTTTTTCGCCGCGCCCGAGGGGGACGCTCCGGCGCCGCCGGAGGGAACGGAGGCCGTCCTGCCCCGGAAGCCGGAGCGGAAGGAGGAGAGCGCCGACGCCGCCGTGACGCTGCGGGTGCTGATCGGGGAGGAGACGGAGGAGATGACCCTGGCGGAGTATCTGCCCGGCGTGGTCCGGGGGGAGATGCCCGCCTCCTTCGAGCCCCAGGCCCTGGCCGCCCAGGCGGTGGCGGAGCGGACCTACATCTGCTACCATCTGCGGCAGGGGCGCAAGACCGCCCACCCGGACGCGGACGTATGCGCCGACCCGGCCTGCTGCAGCGCCTGGACCTCCCGGGAGAAGGCCCGGGAGAAGTGGGGCGACCGGTTCGAAGAGTACGAGGCCCGGATCGAGGCGGCCGTGGCGGAGACCGACGGCCAGGTGATCCTCTATGAGGGGGAGCCCATCCTGGCGGCCTTCCACTCCTCCTCCGCCGGCGTCACCGCCAGCTCCGGCGACGTGTGGAGCCGGGATCTGCCCTATCTGCGCAGCGTGGCCAGCCCGGAGGACGCCGACACCGTGCCCAACTACTACAGCGTGGTGACCGTCCCCGCGGAGGAGTTCCGGGCGGTCTTCCTGGCCGCCCACCCGGAGGCGAAGCTGGAGGGGGACGCCGCCGGCTGGATCGCCGACGTGAAGGAGAACGGCTCCAGCCGGGTGGAGAGCGCCTCGGTGGGAGGCGTGAGCGTCCGGGGCACGGAGCTGCGGAGCCTGTACGGCCTGCGCTCGGCCTGCTTCACCGCGGCGGCGGAGGACGGGAACGTGGTCTTCCGGGTCACCGGCTACGGCCACGGCGTGGGCATGAGCCAGTACGGGGCCAACCGCCTGGCGGCGGAGGGGAAGACCTGGCGGGAGATCCTGGCCTGGTACTATACCGGCGTCACCATCGGCCCCATGCCGGGCTGAAAAAACTGTACAATTTCCAAAATGTGTGATAAACTAAAGTGTCAGCGGGGCGAATTCACAGAAAGTTCAGGAAAAACGCCCCGTTCCGGCTATACTGTTGACAACGACGATTCACCGAATTTGGGAGGACGACCATATGGCACGGAACATTCTGGTGGTAGAGGACGACCACAACATCTCCGATCTGATCCGCATGTATCTGGAGAAGGAGGGCTTCGAGGTCCGCATCGCCTACGACGGCGGCAAGGCCGTGGAGGAGTACGACGCCAAGGCGCCGGACATGGTGCTGCTGGACATCATGCTGCCGGTGATGGACGGCTGGGCCGTCTGCGCCCACATCCGGGAGAAGGGGAAGACGCCCATCATCATGCTGACCGCCAAGGGCGAGGTCAACGACCGGATCACCGGCCTGGAGATGGGCGCCGACGACTACCTGGTCAAGCCCTTCGAGATGAAGGAGCTGATGGCCCGGATCAACGCGGTGCTGCGCCGCAGCGAGATCCCCGACGACACCCGCAAGCGCCTGACCTTCGACAAGCTGGTGATCGATCTGGACAGCTACGAGCTGATCGTGAACGGCAGGAGCATCGACACGCCCCCCAAGGAGCTGGAACTGCTGTACCACCTGGCCGCCACCCCCAACCGGGTCTATACCCGCAACCAGCTGCTGGACGAGGTCTGGGGCTTCGACTATTTCGGCGACAGCCGCACCGTGGACGTGCATATCAAGCGCCTGCGGGAGAAGGTGGAAAACGTGTCCGACCAGTGGAGTCTGAAGACCGTGTGGGGCGTGGGCTACAAGTTTGAAGTGAAGTAATGGAGCGCCTGAAGAAGTTTTCGGGGCGCTTCCGGAGTCTGTACTGGCAGCAGTTCATGCTGACGGCGGGCATGGTCCTGCTGGCGCTGGTGCTGCTGGGCGCCTCCTTCTACGCCCTCAGCTACAACTACACATTGACGGAGAAGCGGGGCGAGATGCGGGACCGGGCCCGGCTCATCGCCCAGATGTCGGCGGACTATCTCCAGTCCCAGGGGGAGGACGCCGCCGACCGGGAGAACACCCTGCGGAGCATGGCGGGCCTGGCCTCTCTCATGTCCGACGCCCGCTTCCTCATCTGCAACGACCGGGGCAGCGTGCTGCTGACCTCCGACGAGTCCCTGGTGGGCCGCGTGGTGGAGGTGCCGGAGGACATCCGGGAGCGGATCCTCCGGGAGGACGGCCTGTACGAGGGCCGCAGCACCGTGGGCGCGGTCTATGAGAAAAAGCAGTTCGTGGTGGGCGTGCCCGTTCTGGCCCGGGGGGCCGACAAGCCCGTGGGCATGGTGCTGGCGGTGATGGACCGCAGCCAGCTGATGGAGATGTGGCGCTCGTTCATCGCCCTGTTCTTCATGACGGCGGCCATCGTGCTGCTGATCGCCTTCGTGGCCAGCTCCCTCACCTCCATGCGCCAGATCCAGCCCATCGCCGAGATGGTCCAGGCCACCCGGGCCTACGCCGCCGGCAACCTGGACGTGCGCATCCATGAGGACGGGCGGGACGACGAGATCGGCGAGCTGGCGGCGTCCTTCAACCTGATGGCCGACTCCCTGGTGGAGACGGAGCGCCAGCGCCGGGATTTCATCGCCAACATCTCCCATGAGCTGAAGACCCCCATGACCACCATCGCCGGCTATACCGACGGCATCCTGGACGGCACCATCCCGCCGGAGAAGGAACGGCACTATCTCCAGATCATCTCCGACGAGAGCCGGCGGCTCAGCCGCCTGGTGCGCCGGATGCTGGACATCTCCCAGATCCAGTCCCAGGAGATGAAGAAGGAGGAGTTCGACCTGTGCGAGAGCATGCGTCTGGCCCTCCTGAGCATGGAGCAGAAGATCAACGACCGGCAGCTGGACGTGGAGGCCGACATCCCCGAGGACTCCGTCCTGGTCCAGGGGGACAACGATCTGATCACCCAGGTGATCTACAACCTGCTGGAGAACGCCGCCAAATTCGCCACCCCCGGCTCGTCCCTCTATCTGGGCCTGCGGGACATGGGGGACAAGGCGGTGGTGTCCGTCCGCAACCAGGGCCACACCATCCCCGCCGAGGAGATCCCCCTGCTGTTCGAGCGGTTCCACAAGTCGGACAAGTCCCGCAGCGAGGACAAGGACGGCTACGGCCTGGGCCTGTATATCGTCAAGACCATCCTGACCCAGCACAAGGAGAAGATCACCGTCACCAGCGAGAACGGCGTTACCACCTTCAGCTTTACCATGCAGAAAACCCGCGCCGCGCACACCGATTGAGAGGTATTTCAAGATGACAGAAGAGAACAGAAAGGACCTGCCGGAGGAGACTCCGGCGCTCCGGGAGGAAGAGCCCCGGGAGGTGGTGTCCTATTTCAGCCTGCCGGTGGAGGAGCCCCGGGAGGTGGTGCTCACCTACGCCCAGCCCCGCAGAGAGCCTGCGGCGGCGGAGGAGAGCGACCCGTGGTATATGCCCCGGGAGGAGACGGACAAGGCGCCCGCCCTGCAGATCAGCGTGGGGAGCCAGCCGGAAAAGCGTGACGTGAGCGTGTGGCGTGAGGCGGCAAAGAAGGAGAAAAAGCGCCGCCGCCGCGGCTGGTGGATCGCTTTGGGCTGCCTGGCGCTGGTGGGCCTGGTGATCGGCGGGATCATCTGGGCCGGGAACCGGGACAAGCCGACGGACGACCCCCTGACCCCCGACGAGGGGGATTCCGCCAGCAGCATCGTGGACATCTTCAAGCCCACGCCCCAGACCACCATCCCCAAGATTCAGGGCGACCCCGCCGTCCGGCTGATCATCAGCGACCGGGAGGGCGAGGAGCTGACGGCCGCCGAGGTGTACCGGAAGGTGAATCCCTCCGTGGTCACCGTGGTGGCGGAGCAGACCAGCGGCGCCTCCGTGGGCACCGGGGTCATCATGACCGCCGACGGCTATATCCTCACCAACGCCCACGTGATCTCCGGCGGCAAGAGCTGCTGGATCGCCCTGGACACCGGCGTCACCTATGACGTTCAGCTGGTGGGCTTCGACGAGACGGAGGACCTGGCCGTGCTGAAGGCGGTGGACGCCCGGGATCTGCCCGCCGCCGAGTTCGGCGACTCCGACAAGCTGGAGGTGGGCGACAAGGCCTACGCCATCGGCAACCCCCTGGGCGTGGAGCTACGGGGGACCCTGACCGACGGCATCATCTCCGCCGTGGACCGGCAGATCCAGGTGAAGGACGGCACCATGACCATGCTCCAGACCACCGCCGCCCTGAACAACGGCAACTCCGGCGGCCCCCTGATCAACGCCGCCGGCCAGATCGTGGGAATCAACACCCTGAAGATGAGCAACACCGGCTGGGAAGGGGAGGCCACCGTGGAGGGCCTGGGCTTCGCCATCCCCATGAGCTCGGCCTGCTTCGTGGTCAACGACCTGATCGCCAAGGGCGAGTTCGAGGGCGTGCCCACCATCGGCATCACCGTCGTCACCACCCGGGGCGAGAACGGCGAGACCCGCCTGGAGGTCTACTCCGTGGAGCCCGGCTTCGGCGCGGTCGACGCCGGCGTGCAGGAGGGCGATATCATCCTGGCGGCGGACGGCCAGCCCATCACCCAGACCTCCGACCTGCTGAAGGTGCGCCGGAGCCACGTGATCGGCGACACCATCGTCCTGACCGTCCTCCGGGGGGAGGAGACCCTGGAGCTCCCCGTGGTGCTGTACTCCAACAAGGGGCGGTAAAATTATGTAAACCAAAAACTGCCGGACGGCCGTCCGGCAGTTTTCTTTTTTTACGTCTCCGGCGGATCCTTTTTCAGCAGCGTCGACACGCCGGCCAGCAGCAGGAACACGCCGAAGGGCCGGCGCAGAAGCGAGGCGTCCGCGGCGGAGGCCAGCCACGACCCGGCGGCCGCGGCGGCCAGGCCCCAGGGCACGGCGGCGGCCAGGAGGGAGGGGTCCAGCAGTCCGTCCCGCCGGTACCGGACCACCCCCATGGCGGCGGCGGGCAGGAAGTAGAGGAGGTTGACGGCCCGGGCGGCGGCCGGATCCACCCCGAGGACCAGGGTCATGATCAGCAGCAGAAGGGTCCCGCCGCCCACGCCCCAGGCGGAGAGGATGCCGGTGAGGCACCCGGCGATCAGGGGCAGGAGGACGTTCTTCACAGCAGATACCGGACGCCGCCGTAGAGGAGGAAGGCGGCGAAGATCCGCCGCAGCCACCGGACCGGCACCCGGCCGAAGGTCCTGCCGCCCAGGAAGCCGCCGGCTGCCCCGCCCAGCAGGTAGGGCCAGGCCAGGGCCCAGTCCAGCTGGCCCCGCAGCGCGCAGACCGCCGCCGACAGGGCGCACAGGGGCAGGATCAGGGCCACGCAGTTGGCTAGGGCCCGCCGCTGGTCCAGGCCGCACCACCGGTTCAGCAGGGGCGCCGCCGCCATGCCGCCGCCTCCGCCGAAGAGTCCGTTCACCGCCCCGGCCGCCAGACCCGTCAGCCGCGGCTTCCACCGCTGATCCATGATTCCCGCCTCCCTCTATGTAGGGGGCGCTCTCCGCCCCCGGACCGGCCGGCGTCCGGCCCTTACCGGTACAGCTTGAAGCTGCGGCAGTCGGTGCACTGATCCATGGAGGGATCGGTCTCGTGGGTGCCCACCTGGATGGCGTGGAGACCGCAGCGGTTCTGATCCTTGCAGTGGTGGGCGCAGCTGGTGACGGTGCAGCTGATGGAGCTGTTGGGCTCGCAGGGGCAGCCGTCGTTGGTGTGAGTGCTGTTCATGGTGTACCTCCGAAAAAAATAGAGTCAGGCGCGTTGCCTGACTCTATTTTGGCGCGAAAAAGCGAAATTATGCGAAGCCGGGCCCGGCTATATCCCCAGCAGGTTCTTGGCGAACTGGAAATAGATCAGCAGGGACAGGGCGTCCACGATGGTGGTGATGAAGGGGGAGGCCATGACCGCCGGGTCCAGGCCGACCTTCTTGGCCAGCAGGGGCAGGGTGCAGCCCACGAACTTGGCCACCGCCACGGCGCACACCAGGGTCAGGCACACGATGGCGGCCACCAGGGGCTCCAGGGAGGTGTTGCCCAGCAGCATCCGGTCCACCAGCATCATCTTGCCGAAGTTGGCCACCGCCAGCACCGCGCCGCACATGAGGGCCACCCGCAGCTCCTTCCAGATGACGGAGAGGATGTCGGAGAACTCCACCTCGTCCAGACTCAGGGCGCGGATGACGGTGACGCTGGCCTGGGAGCCGCAGTTGCCGCCGGTGTCCATCAGCATGGGGATGTAGGCCGTCAGCACCGGCACCACCGCCAGGGAGGTCTCGAAATTGGTGATGATCAGACCGGTGAAGGTGGCCGAGACCATCAGCAGCAGCAGCCAGGGGATCCGGGCCTTGAAGGTGTCGAACACGGAGGTCTTGAGATAGGGCTTGTCGGTGGGGGTGATGGCGGCCATCTTCTCGATATCCTCGGTGGCCTCCTCCTCCATGACGTCCATGGCGTCGTCGACGGTGACGATGCCCACCAGCCGGTTCTCCCGGTCCACCACGGGCATGGACAGGTAGTCGTACTTGCTCATGGCCTGGGCGACCTCTTCCTTGTCGTCCGTGGTGGTGACGGACACCACGTTGGTGTCCATGATGTCCTCGATCAGGTCGTCGCTCTCGGCCAGCAGCAGATCCCGCACGCTCAGCACGCCCAGCAGCCGCCGGGTGGTGTCGGTGACGTACAGGGTGTTGATGGTCTCCATGTCGCCGCCGATGCGGCGGATGCGCTTGAAGGCGTCCTCCACCGTCATGTCCTTCTTCAGGGACAGGAACTCCATGTTCATGATGGAGCCGGCGGAGTCCTCCGGGTACTTGAGGATCTCGTTGATGGACTTGCGCATCTCCGGCGTGGCCTTGTCCAGGATCCGGATGACCACGTTGGCCGGCATCTCCTCCACCAGGTCCACCGCGTCGTCCAGGTACAGCTCGTCCAGCACTTCCTTCAGCTCGCTGTTGGAGAAGCCGTTGATGAGCATCTCCTGGCTGTCGGCCTCCAGCTCCACGAACACCTCCGCGGCCAGCTCCTTGGGCAGCAGCCGGTACAGCAGGGGCATGCTCTCCTCGCCGCACTCCTCCAGCAGGTCGGCGATGTCGGCCGGCTCCATGGGCAGCAGGAGGTCGCGCAGGTCGGCGTACTTCTTACTTCGCAGCAGGTCCTCAACCTTCTCCTGATACTCCTCGAAATCGATCATGCGCTTCTCCTCCTTTCGGCCGTTCTGAAAATAAAAACATCCACAACCTCCGGTAACGGCGTTGTGGACGTCTCCAACAGGGGCGCGGCTGCGGCCCCCCACCGTTACAAGCTTTAGCATCGCCGGGCGGTGAAACTGCGTTAGATGATACCTTGGTTTCGATATCGCCTGTTCAAACCCTCTTATGGTGTCTCCACCATTTCGCGGCAGCAGTCCGTATCCCTGCGGTAGCCTTACCTACCGGATGTGATTCGGTTAACAAATATACTATATGATAAAACGCCAGTTCTGTCAAGTGCGGACGGGGCAAAACCGGGCGGCGGGAGAAAAATTCCCGGTACGATTCCGCTTGTAGACGGGGGAAAGGTGTGGTATAATAGTACGATCACGATACGATCGCGAAATGCGCCCGCGGAGGCGGGAGAGGGAGGACGTCTATGGGACTGCACGACGGGCATCGGGCCCGGAAAAAGGAGCAGTTTCTCCGGACCGGACTGGCGGGCTTCGCCGACCACGAGGTGCTGGAGCTGGCCCTCTTTTATGCCGTTCCCCGGCGGGACACCAACGAGACGGCCCACCGTCTGCTGGACCGGTTCGGCTCCCTGCAGGGCGTCCTGAACGCCGACGCGGAGGCCCTCCGGCAGGTGAAGGGCGTGGGCGAGAGCGCCGCCATCCTGATCCGGCTCCTGTCCGCCGTGAAGGAGCGGGCGGACCGGACCGCGGCGCCGGAGCAGATCGTCTGCTCCGCCGAGGAGGCGGGCTGGTACTTCCTCCGGCTGATGGAGGGGGAGAGGCGGGAGCTGCTGTACCTCCTGTGCCTGGACGGCAAGGGCAAGGTCCTCTCCTGCCGGTGCCTGTCCCGGGGCAGCGTGAACATGACCGCCGTCAGCGTGCGGCAGGTGGTGGAGCAGGCCCTGGCCGCCGGGGCCGCGGCGGTGGTGCTGGCCCACAACCACCCCAACGGGGTGGCCCTGCCCAGCCGGGCCGACCAGCATATGACCGCACAGGTGGCGGAGGCCCTGCGTCCGCTGGGCATCCGCCTGCTGGACCATATCGTCGTGGCCGATGGGGATTTCGTCTCCATGGCCGACAGCGGCATCATCACAGGATAAGGAGGGGAGGACCATGCCCCGTTTTCAGGTAGTATCCGACTATCAGCCCGCCGGCGACCAGCCCCAGGCCATCGAGAAGCTGGCCGAGGGCATCGAGAACGGCCTGCGGGAGCAGGTGCTGCTGGGCGTCACCGGCTCCGGCAAGACCTACACCATGGCCAAGGTCATCGAGCGGGTCCAGCGGCCCACTCTGGTCCTGGCCCACAACAAGACCCTGGCGGCCCAGCTGTGCGAGGAGTTCCGGGAGTTCTTCCCCCACAACGCCGTGGAGTATTTCGTCAGCTATTACGACTACTATCAGCCGGAGGCCTATATCCCCCATACGGACACCTATATCGAGAAGGACGCCTCCACCAACGATGAGATCGACCGGCTGCGGCTCAGCGCCACTTGCTCTCTGCTGGAGCGGCGGGACGTGATCGTGGTCAGCTCGGTGAGCTGCATCTACGGTCTGGGCGAGCCGGACGACTTCGCCAGGATGATGATCTCCCTGCGTCCCGGCCAGACCATGGAGCGGGACGAGCTGCTGCGGCGGTTGGTGGAGGACCGGTACGAGCGCAACGACGTGGCCTTCCAGCGGAACGTGTTCCGGGTCCGGGGGGACACGGTGGAGCTGTACCCGGCCTACTACAAGGACCGGGCCGTCCGGGTGGAGTTCTTCGGCGACGAGATCGACCGGATCACCGAGTTCCACCCCCTCACCGGCCAGGCCATCCGCACCCTGAACCATATCGCCGTCTATCCCGCCAGCCATTACGTGACCCCCAAGGACAAGATGGACGCCGCCGTGGCGGAGATCCGCCGGGAGCTGGAGGACCAGGTCAAGTTCTTCCGGGACCACGACAAGCTCATCGAGGCCCAGCGGCTCCGCCAGCGGACGGAGTACGACATGGAGATGATGCTGGAGCTGGGCTACTGCTCCGGCATCGAGAACTATTCCCGCATCATCGGCCAGCGGCCGGCGGGCTCGCCCCCCATGACCCTGCTGGACTTCTTCCCGGAGGATTTCGTCCTGTTCGTGGACGAGAGCCACGTGACGCTGCCCCAGGTCCGGGCCATGTACAACGGCGACCGTGCCCGGAAGCAGAGTCTGGTGGACTACGGCTTCCGCCTGCCCTGCGCCTTCGACAACCGGCCGCTGAAGTTCGAGGAGTTCGAGGGCCGCATCAACCAGGCGGTGTACGTGTCCGCCACCCCCGGCGACTTCGAGCGGGCCCGGGCCGACCAGGTGGTGGAGCAGGTGATCCGCCCCACGGGCCTGCTGGATCCCCGGGTGGAGGTCCGCCCCGTGGAGGGCCAGATCGACGATCTCAGCGAGGAGATCCGGGCCCGGGCGGACCGGAACGAGCGGGTGCTGGTGACCACCCTCACCAAGCGCATGGCGGAGGACCTGACCGCCCACTTCCGCTCCGCCGGCATCCGGGTCCGGTACATGCACTCCGACGTGGCCGCCCTGGAGCGGATGGAGATCATCCGGGACCTGCGGCTGGGCGAGTTCGACGTGCTGGTGGGCATCAACCTGCTGCGGGAGGGCCTGGACCTGCCGGAGGTCAGTCTGGTGGCCATCCTGGACGCGGACAAGGAGGGCTTCCTCCGGTCCGAGACCAGTCTGATCCAGACCATCGGCCGGGCCGCCCGGAACGCCGACGGCCTGGTGATCCTGTACGCCGATACCGTCACGCCCTCCATGCGGGCGGCCATGGACGAGACGGACCGCCGCCGGAAGCTCCAGAGCGATTTCAACGCCGCCCACGGCATCACCCCCCGGACCATCCGCAAGGGGGTCCGGGAGCTGGTAGAGATCGGCCACACCGCCCAGGAGGCGTCGGAGCTGACGAAGAAGAAGCTGTCCGCCGCGGAGCGGCAGGCCGCCATCGCCCGGCTGGAGAAGGAGATGAAGGCCGCCAGCAAGATGCTGGAGTTCGAATACGCCGCCGTCCTGCGGGACCAGATCATCCGTCTGCGGAGCGAGGAGTGAGGGCCATGAAGCGACCGTTCGGCATCTCCGCCTTTACCTTGAAGTGCATCGCCGTCGCGTCCATGTTCGTCGACCACATGGGCTATACGCTGTTCCCCGGCGCCATCTGGATGCGGTGCGTGGGCCGGCTGGCCTTTCCCATCTTCGCCTTCCAGATCGCCGAGGGGGCGTACCGCACCGGGAGTCTGGGCCGGTATCTGGCCCGGCTGGCGGCCTTCGCCGTCGTCGCCGAGGTGCCCTTCAATCTGATGTGCGCCCGCGGCGTCACCGATCCCGCCCACCAGAACGTCCTGTGGACCCTGCTGATCGGCCTGGCCGCCGTCGGCTGCGTCCGGTGGGCGGAACGGCGGGAAAAGCCCGCTTTGACGGCCGCCGTCTGGGCCGCCGCCGCGGCGGGCGGCTACATCCTGGCGGAGTGGGCCTCCACCGACTACGGCGGCTGGGGCGTGATCACCGTGCTGGTGTTCTACGCCTGCCGGGAGAGGAGATGGGGCCCGCCGGCGGAGCTCGCCGCCATGATCGGCATCCACGCCTTCGCCCTGAGGGGCTACCGGCTGAAGCTGCTGGGCCTCCGCGTCCCCCTCCAGGCCCTGGCGGTGGGGGCGCTGATCCCCATCGCTCTGTACGACGGGCGGCAGGGCCCCCACGGACCCGTCCTCCGGTACGCCTTTTACGCCTTTTATCCCGTCCACATCCTGCTGCTGGCGCTGATCGCCATGTACGTCCGATAGAGAGGTAAGCCGTATGGCAAAGCACAAAGAGGAAAAGACCAACGTGATGCGCATCCTGGACCAGAAGCGCGTCGCCTATACCCCCCACGCCTA
>JAEEGL011569251.1_pt1 | contig 13666 bp, 4 predicted proteins | sample 9134231 | NCBI WGS metagenome assembly JAEEGL01 (sample SAMN16246548, study PRJNA631951) | gut metagenome | biome: gut microbiome; feature: rumen; material: fiber-attached | host: Bos | place: Iran: Karaj | collected 2018-10
AATGATGCTTGGCGGCGTAGGCCGTGAAGACCGACGTCACACCCGGGTCGAAGCCGCAGCCGAGGATGGCTGTCAGTCCGGCCTGCTCAAAGCGCTCGCGGTAGGCCCACTGCCATGAGTATTCGAAGTGTGCCTCGTCCTTCGGCTCATAGTTGGCCGTGTCGAGATAGGAGCATCCACAGGCCAGACAGGCGTCCATGATGGTCAGGTCCTGATAAGGCAGGGCCAGGTTGACCACCAGCTCAGGCTTGTAGTCGTTGAAGAGCGCCTTCAGCTGCTCCACGTCGTCGGCGTCCACCTGGGCCGTCTTGATGTCCATGGTGTAACCCTTGTCGTGGATGGCTTTCACCAGTGCGTCGCACTTAGCCTTGCGACGGCTGGCAATCATAAACTCAGTGAACACGTCGGCATTCTGCGCTATCTTGAACGCAGCCACCGTAGCGACGCCTCCGGCGCCAATCATCAGTATTCGTGACATCTTATTTTGATTTGAGGTTTGAGATTTGAGAATTGAGATTTGGATTTGAGAATTGAGATTTGGATTTGAGAATTGAGATTTGGATTTGAGGTTACTGCACAATCTTCTCGCCGTTGATGGTGACGTTGTTGATGGTGAGCTCGTCAATGGGGTTGTTGGTAAAGGCCTTCTCCTTCGCGTTGTCCTTCACGTCGACGTCGTCGAAGCTGAAGCGGCACAGGTCATACTTGTCCGAGCCAATGACATGGAAGAAGGTGCCGCAGTCCATGCGGATGTTGCGGAACGACACGTCGTTGCATTGCGACAGCGGCATGTCCCCGCGCTCCTGCTTCTCGTAGAACTGCGTCCATGGGCGGATGAGCAGGAAGCTGCGGCAGTGACCCGTGAATCCCTCCACATGCACGTACTCATAGTGCTGTGGCGTGTCGGGACGCATCTTCAGCCACAGCACGTTGTTCGTGTCGTCGGCGTGGCAGTTGCGCATGATGACGTTCCAGTCGTGCAGGCTCTCCGAACCCAGAGTCATGCAGCCGTGCACCGTGCCATAGTGGCAGTTCTCCACCAGGATGTTATAGCACGGGCCGTTCTCGGGAGCCTTGTCGGCGAAGGTGCCCTTGCCGCCCTTCAGCACCACGGCGTCGTCGTTGACGTTCATGTAGCAACCGCGTACCACCACGTCGTGGCACACGTCGATGTCGATGGCGTCGGTCGAGGGACCCTTGATGCCTGTGGTCGATGAGTAGATGTAGAGGTCGAGGTAGCGCACGTGGTCACAGCGGTAGATGTGATTGGTCCAGAATGGCGAGTTGATGAGCCGCACATCCTGTATGGTCACGTTCCTGGAATTGGAGATGTAGGTCAGCCTGGGGCGCTGTGCATCCTTGTTCGTGCACTGGCGGTTCCACTCGCGGCGTATCCAGAACTCCTCCCAGTAGGGCTCGCCGTTGCCGTCGATGGTGCCCTGTCCGGTAATGGTAAAGCCGTCCAGTCCGTCAGCGTTCACCAGTGCGGTGAAGTATTTGCAGGTCTGGCCCTCGATGCGTGTCTCGCGTATCTCAAAGTCGTGCACGCGCTCGCTGCCCTTCAGTACGGCGCCTTCCTGCAGGTGCAGGTGGGTGCCCTGACGGAAGAAGAGGCTGCCAGTGTAGAAGGTACCCTTGGGCACCACCACCACGCCGCCGCCCTCCTGTGCGCAGCGGTCGATGACGGCCTGTATCTGCTTCGTCTGGATGTCGGTGGTGCCCTGCCGCACGCCGTAGCTCGTCAGTACAAACTGTCGGCCCAGCGTGCTGACGTCCACCTTCGTGGTGTCAGTGAACCAAGCGTCCATCACCTCGCCGTTAGGCCATGTCTCTTGTCTCGTCACTTTCTTTTTGGCCATGCCTGCCGTGCAGAGCATCAGCAGCGCCAGCGCCAGCCATAGTTTCTTGTCCATCTTTCCTATAGGTTTACAACACGGCGCAAAGTTACAAAAATGTCGGCGAAAAACAAAGAAAATCATCCCTTTTTTGTTGAAAAGCACCATCAAATACGCTAAAGCTTTAGCGTTATAGCTGCCTGCTGCTTTATGGGTTGGCCAGCGTGACGTTCTGGTTGTTTCTTGTCACGATGCCGTTCTGCTCCATTGCCGACAGCACCTCCTTGATGGTCTCGCTGATCTTGGCGCCTGCCCCGGCAAAGCCCAGCTTCTTTGCGGCCACTGAGGGAATCTTGTCAGGCGGCAACGAGAACTCCTCCTCAATCACCTCCCTGATGGCATTGGCTATCTCCACGGCGGGAATCTCGGTGATGGTGCGCGCTGAGGGCGCCCTGTAGCCTTCGAAGTGGTCAGCGCTCGCCTTGTCGGTCCAGTAGCTGTTGATGCCGCCGACGGTCATCGGGTCGCGGTAGAGCTTTGTCGCGGCATGGGCCACGGCCCGCTGTATGTTAGCCCCCGCATGTCCAAAGCCCAGGGCCTTGGCCAGCCGCTTGCACAGATAGCCTTCGGTGGCCGGCTGCTCGTCCTTGAGGATGTTCTTGATGATTCGTACGTTCACCTCGTCGAGAGAATTGTAGGCATCCTTGTCAATGGCGATGGAATCCATGACGCACTCCTTATAAGGGTGCAGCCCCTTGTTGCGCGTGATGCTCTCGTCTATGCCCGATGCCTTAATCTTCTCCGTGTCAAAGACGTGGCTGGCCTTCAGCACCTCTGGCTCCGCCTGCTCTTTCCCCGCTTCGGCATCCTTCAGTTCGTCGATAATCTGCGACAAGGCCCGCTCGCGGTTCTCATACCAGTCGATGGAGTACACCCGCATCACCCTCCAGGAGAGCATGCGCAGCACGCCGGGCTGTACTATCTCCCTGTCGCGGGTGGTCTTTGTCTCGTAGTAGGTCTTGCCGTCGCACAGTATTCCGAGGATGTATTTCTCTGGCTGCTCGCGTGTGGCCACGGCAATGTCGACCTTGAAGTTCGACCTGCCTACAAACGCCTCGGTGACATAGCCCTGCTGTTCCAGAGCCTTGCATATCTGGCTCACCATCACGTTCTTGTTGCCCTCGTCGGTGGGTGCGGCGGTCAGCGGCAGCCGTCCTGATTCAGCAAACTCAAGGAAGCCCTTCAGTCCCTCCACGCCCCTGGCCTGCGAGCGCCGTAGGTCAATCTGGCTGGACTTCAGCGTTGAGTAGACAATCATCTCATAGCGCGCGCGTGTCACGGCGACGTTCAGGCGTCGCTCGCCGCCGGCGTTGTTCAGCGGGCCGAAGTTCATCGACACCCTTCCATACTTGTCGGCACCATAGCCAATGGAGAAGAGAATGACGTCGCGCTCGTCGCCCTGCACGTTCTCCAGGTTCTTCACAAAGATGGGCTCGTCGCTGCCCAGCGCCACCTCCTTCAGGTCAGGCCGCCGGTCGAGGGCCTCGGTCAGGTCGTCCTCTATGCGGTCGCCCTGCACCTTGCTGAACGACACGATGCCCATGCTGTAGCGGCGCAGCTCTGGGTCGGATAGCCTGCGGATGACCTCGTCGACGATGGCCTTCGACTCTTCGGGGTTGCTCCTCGTCCGTCCTTTGTCGTAGACGCCGTTGACGGGCACCAGCCTGACCTTTGCCACATGGTCGTCGGTCGAGGGGAAGGTCAGCAGATGGTTGTCGTAGTACTGCGAGTTGCTGAAGGCGATGAGGCTCTCATGCTTGCTGCGGTAGTGCCAGTTCAGCTGGTGCTCACAGAGCGAGAGCGTGATGCAGTCGTCGAGGATGCTCTCCATATCGTCGATGTCCGACTCTTCCTCGTCCACCTGCGTGGTGGTGAAGAAGCTTGTCGGCGGCATCTGCTTGCTGTCGCCCACCACGATGAGTGCCTTTCCGCGCGCTATGGCGCCCACGGCCTCGCTCGTCGGCATCTGCGAGGCCTCGTCGAAGATGACAAGGTCGAACTTCTCATTGTTCAGGTCGATGTATTGTGCCACTGAGATGGGGCTCATCAGCATGCAGGGGCACAGGCGTGGCAGCAGCGTGGGGATGTTGTCGATGATGGTGCGTATGGAGTTGCCCCGTCCGCCGTTGGCAATGTTCCGCTTCAGGATGCTCATCTCCGAGCCTTCGGCGGTGGCGGCCGACGACGAGGGCACCCTTGAGGCCAGCTTGCTGTACAGCTCCTGCTTGCTCAGCTCCTGGAAGCGTGCCGTGTCGCGTTTGTATTTGTCTATCTGCTGGCGGAACTTCAGTCCGTTGAACATCCTCAGGCTCTCGTTCTCGTCGATGGCCCTGCTGATGAGATGGTGGAAGATGGCCTTCAGGAACGTGTTCATGGCCTGTGCCGGGCGTGTGCCCTGCTCGGTCATCGTCACCACGGGCAGCGCCTGCATCTGGCACAGCTCGCGTTTCTTGTCCGTCCAGTGGTACCAGTCTCTTATCTGGTCATAGCCGTCCAGCCATTGCGTAGCGCGCCTGCCAATGTCGCCCTTGCTGTTGGCCCGTGCCGTCAGTCCATGTAGCCTTGCCGTCAGTTCCGTCAGTTGCTTGTCCTGACTGATGACGGTGCCTGCATCCAACAGAAACTCTGAGCCCTTGCTCCTCATGCCGTTCAGGAACCTGTTGTAGGCCTCTTGACGCTCCTGGTGGCTGAAGCCGTTGGCATGGGCGAACGACACCATCTCCTCCTCCTGCTGCTTCAGGCTCTTGTTCGTGCGCTGGTATTCGTCAACCGTGCTGAGCATGCCGTCAATGCCCGACTCAAAGACCGGACCATAGACCTGCAGCGACTTCAGGTAGCGCTTCTTGGCAAAGTACCTGGGCAGGAACCACTTTGACCTGACCTCCTCCCACTCCCTGCGGAAGGCGCCGACGTCCATGCGCAGGATGCTCTCGTTGTACGACGACAACAGCTGTTCGCGTTGCTCGTCGGCCTTCTGTCCTGTTGCCACATGGTTGGCAAACAGCGCCAGCCACTCCAGGTCGGCCTCGCTCTGCAGACCGAAGCCTGTGGCGGTGTTCAGGGTGCTCAGGCTGGCCGCGTGCTCCTGGCTGGTGTCGTGGAACGACTGCAGCACCTTCTGTATGGACTCCAGGGTCTCCTGGCGGTTGTCCTTCGGCTCCAGTCCGAAGAGGGCGTGCTGGCTGGGCTGGCCCACGATGTCGAGGATGGCGTCCATCTGTTCCACCTGCTCGCGGCACTGGCTGATGTACTGTGCCGTCATTTTCTCCTTGGACGGCAGCTGCAGTTTCTCCGAACCCTCCTCGCTCAGCGCCAGGTACTCAGAGATGCACTCATAGAGGCTCAGGCCGCTCGGTCCCTTGCGGTGCAGCGCCTCCATGTAGGCTATCAGCTTCTGTCGCTCGCCGAACAGCTCCTGCGATTTCTTGGCATACTCCTCAGGCGCCTTTATCTTCGTCACCTTCAGCACCTGGTCCATCTGTTCCAGGAAGTGCTTCTTCGTGGCCTTGTTCGAATGCAGCTCCAGGCAGAACGGGGCCAGGTTGATTTTCTCCAGTCGCGACTGCACCACCGACAGGGCCGCCATCTTCTCAGCCACGAACAGCACCCGCTTGCCCTGATACAGGGCATTGGCTATCATGTTCGTGATGGTCTGCGACTTGCCCGTTCCGGGAGGGCCGTGGAGGATGAAGCTGCGTCCGCGGCCCGACTCCACGATGGCCTCCATCTGCGACGAGTCGACGTCCAGGGGTATGGCAAAGTCCATGGGGGTGCTGGCCTTGTCAATGTCGCGTGCATCCACGCCGTCGGTCACCGTCTCCTGCTTGTCGTGGTTCGCTATGAGCGAGGCCACCACCACGTTCTCCTTCAGCTTGTCGGCGTTGCTGTGGATGTCGTTCCACATCACGAACTTGTTGAACGAGAAGAGGCCGAGCATCGTCTCCTCCAGCACGTTCCATTTCTTCTGCTCTATGATGGCGCGCCGGAAATAGGTGAAGATGAGCTTCACGTCGACGCCGCTGTCGTCCTTGGGCAGTTCCTTCAGCACGTCGAGGTTGATGCCGAAGCTCTGCTTCAGCAGTTCCACTAGCGTGATGTTCAGGATGATGTCCTCGTCGCGCTTCCTGATGACGTAGTTGTTGCCGCTCTTGCGTACCATGTCCACGGGCAGCAGCAGGATGGGTGCATAGCGAGGCTGCTCGCTCTTGGCCGTCTCATACCATTTCAGCATGCCCAGCGCCAGGAACAGGCTGTTGGCACCGTTTTCCTCCAGCGACGTGCGCGCCGTTCTGTAGACGTGTTTCAAGGCGTTCTGCAGCTCAGTCTCAGACAGGTAGGAGGCTATCTTGTGGTCGCTGATGAGCTCCGACACATACTGTTGGTGCTCGGGGGCCTGCTGGGCTGAGTCGTACATGCCGTCGGCGTTGGGCTCCACCTTCTTCCCCGGCGTCGGCGTAATGAAGTAGTCTTCGCCGTTCTGCAGATGGTCTTCCAGGTGTTCTATCTCAAACGAGATGAACGGCACCACCTTACGCCCCAGACGGGTGTTCAGCAGGTTGTTGCGTAGCGAGAAGTCCAGCAGCTTGCGCTCCCAAATCATCTGCTTGGTCACGGGCTTCCCCGTGTCCTCCAGTCGCAGGTCGTAGTGGCTGAGGCTGTTCACCCCCTCCGTCGCCTTCTGGTGCTCAATGCCCTCGCTGGCGAACGTCCACTGCCCGTCTTGCATGATGCGCTGGGGCAGGGGACGGATGTTGCCCAGACGGCAGCGGTGTATGTCGATGAAGTACATGAACTGGCTCTCGTCGCTCAGCTTCTTCGCGGCGCTCTTGACGGCATCCTCAAAGCTGATGGGCGCTGAGGCCGTGATGGCCGTCGACTCCAGCAACACAATGTTGTGGTTGCCGTCGGCCGTCTCCTTCAGCAGGAAGCTGGCGTCGTCGCACACCATCTGCGGGAACATGTTCTGCGTCAGCCAGGCACCCACCATAGCGTGGCTCTTCATGATGATGACGATGGGGTAGATGCCTATCTCTTCCAGACACGATGCTATCAGCAGACTGGTGTCCAGACAGGTGCCCATCTTCTCTGTCAGCACCTTGTCGGCCAGGCGTATGCGCTGTCCGTTGGCCTCGAAGCTGGCAGGCGGTGCCGAGTAGATGATGCCTTCGGTGCGCAGGGCCTCGTAGATGGCGGCCACCTGTGCCCGCACGCGGTTGCGGTCTTGTGTCTGGTACTCGTCGAACGAGGCTGACCCCGTCCATTTCTCCAGGAACCGGGCGGCCTTCAGCTTCACGGGTGCCAGCAGCGGGTTGTTGGGCACCACGAAGGAGGCCAGGTGCTCAGGCATGACCGACGAGCCGGCCCACTCCTCAAACGACAGGAGGGTGATGGGGTAGTCGTGGCTGAACACCGTGTCGGTGCCCACCGTGACGGTCAGCGTGAACGCCGTCAGCACCGCCTCGGTGGTGTCGGTCAGCAGCTTCAGCTCAGGCTCAACCTTGATGCTGCTCAGCTGGATGGCCTGCCCTTGGCGCAGACTCTCCAGCAGGCATTGGCAGTCTTTGAAATATTCGCCGCTGACCTTGATGCTCACTTGGTTCCAGTCGCTGTCGTCGTGGTTCTCCAGGACGAGAGCGTTGCACACCTCTATCCCATTGTTCAGCATGGAATAGTTCACCTTTGGCAGATAGTCAATCTTCAGTATTGCCCGCTCTTTCCCTTCGTCTCTTGTCGTGTTGTCCATAAGTCTTGTCTGTTGAGAGTGTAAAGTTAGTGCTTTTGTTTCACTTACCACACCATCCAGCCGTTTTTTTAGGGATTATTAAGAGAACGGGCTACTAATAACGAAGAACTGCGACCCTCACGAGCCGCAGAACTTACAAGCCTATGTTTAACTAAAAATCCTTTTCTCTTAAAGAAATTTTAGCCCACGTAGGACTAAAAGTTCGAAAGTTTAAATGGGAGCTTCACAGCGACCACCTGTTACCCGCAGTTGAAAACTTTCTTTTACCAATAACTAAAAACCTAAAACTATAAATATTACTACTAACCTAAAACAATCTATTAACCTTTTGATGGTGCAAAGGTACGGCGAAAAACCATTTCTTGCAACTTTTCTCGCGAAAAAAACGACTAAATATGCGCTTCTCTTGATTAAAATCAATTCTTGTGCACGAAAACAATGTGCTTTTTCCACTTTTTTTTGTTCCCTTCGCTGTGCTTTCTCGCAGAAAAACACTACCTTTGCAGACCATTTATTCATACCGTATGAAGATATTCTGTGTTGGCATGAACTATCCGCAGCATGCTGAGGAGTTCGATAAGCTCTGTCCGCCGTCTACGGCAACGGCGGAGGACAACCGCCCTGAGGGGCCAGTGATTTTCATCAAGGCCGACTCGTCGCTGCTCAAAGACGGCAAGCCCTTCTTTGTGCCTGACTGGTGCGAGCGTGTTGACTACGAAGCTGAGCTGGTGGTGCGCATCTGCCGTCTGGGCAAGGGCATTCCCGTGCGCTTTGCACATCGTTATTGGGACGCCGTGACGGTGGGCATCGACTTCACCGCCCGCGACGTTCAGGAAAGGGCGCGCCGGGAGGGCCTGCCTTGGACCATCAGCAAGGCCTTCGACGGCTCTGCAGCCATTGGCCGTTGGGTGCCCAAAGATGGTCTTGGCCTGTCGCCCATCCCCTTCCACCTGGACAAGAATGGGCAGACCGTGCAGCAGGCTGACAGCAGCGGTATGCTTTTCTCCATCGACGAGACCATCAGCTATCTGTCACGATTCTTCACGTTACGCACTGGCGACCTGCTGTTTACCGGCACCCCCGTCGGCGTTGGTCCCGTGCAGCCCGGCGACCATCTACAGGGATACATCGGCACCGACAGCGTGCTCGACTTCTTCTGCCGTTAGGTGAGAGGTGAGTGGTAAGAGGTGAGTGGTGAGAGGTGAGAGGTGAGAGAATAGCTTGCATGCACAGATAAGAATGCTAACAAATGAGGTGGAAGAACTATCCTCTCACCTCTCACCTCTTACCTCTTACCTCCACAAAGATTTTATATATAAGGGCAATAATAATGGCCCCAACAGCGTTATAATAGAAACGATGAGGCAACGATTGTTCCTTCTTGCGCTGCTGTGCTGTGTGCTACGAGCCGCTGCACAGGAGTTTGTCAACCTGACTGCATCTGAGGTCAGGATTGACTCGTTGTTGCCCGTCTACAGCTGTAACATTCCCTTGGGCAAAGGCTATGCCGACTCCATCTATACGGTCAGCATCGAATACCCGGAGTTCATCGACATGAGCGAGGCTGACATCCAGCGCTACGACAGCATCAGCGGCGGACAGCCCTTGCCTCCCATGCCCGAGGTGCACCAGTACATCGGTGTGAGCCGTCGTCAGGGCACCCTCTGCGTGTCGTTCATCCCATTAGTTTGCCGCGACGGCAAATACCAGAAACTGGTGAGCTTCAGATTGAGGACCCTCCCCCAGCCCCTCCCTATAGGGAGGGGAGTGGATAGTTCCGACTCTTGTGGTGCTGTATCGGTACGAGCTATATACTCCCCTCCCTACAGGGAGGGGTCGGGGGTGGGTCTTGGCCTTTACGCCGCCCACTCCATCCTTTCTTCTGGCCGTTGGGTGAAGATCAGCGTGCCGTCGACGGGCGTCTACCAGCTGACGGAGCAACTGGTGCGCCGTGCGGGTTTCAGCAGTCTCGAGCGCGTGCACATATATGGTTATGGTGGCGCCCTGCAGCCCGAGGTGCTCAGCAACGACTATCTGGCGGCTACCGACGACCTGCCTGAGGTACCCACCTGCACGGTAGGCGGACGGCGCCTGTTCCATGCCATCGGGCCTGTGGGGTGGAGTAGTGCCACGGCGACTGAGCGCACGCGTAACCCCTATAGCGACAAGGGCTGCTATTTCCTTACTGAGAGCGACAAGCCGCTGCTGACTGTCGACAGCGCCGCCTTCGTCTCGGCGTTCTATCCCACCACCAACGACTACCACTCGCTGAGCGAGAAGGATGAGTACAGTTGGTATCACAGCGGGCGCAACCTGTATGAGGCCACCCCCGTGCCCACCGATGGCTATGCCAGCTATGAGCTGCCGTCGCATGCTGACAGCGGCATCCTCACCGTGGTGATGACCTCCGACGGCGCCGCCACGGCGAGCATCACGGTGAACGACTCGCTGGTGGGAACGCTGGTCTTTAACGGAAACCTGCCCGGCCAGTCGAAGGCCATGCAGCAGGCGCGCCAGTTGCAGTTGGACGGTGTGCTGCGGGCGCAGAACACCGTGCGGCTGAGGCAGACATCGGGCAAGGCGGTGATGCGCCTCGACTATGTGGCCCTGACGCTGCCCACGCCGGCCCCAGTGCCGTCGCTCACCACGGGTGTCTTCCCCGTGCCGTCCATTGAATATGGCATCACCACGCAGGACCATCATGCCGACGGTGCCGCCGACATGGTCATCATCATACCCACCTCGCAGAAACTGCTGTCACAGGCTGAGCGGCTGAAGACGCTCCACGAAAAGCGCGACTCGCTGCGCGTGCGCATCGTGCCCGCCGACGAGCTGTTCAATGAGTTCAGCAGTGGCACACCCGACGCCAACGCCTACCGCCGCTACCTGAAGATGCTCTACGACCGTGCCACGAGCGACGCTGACATGCCGCGCTATCTGCTCTTGTTCGGCGATGGCGCCTGGGACAACCGCATGGTGAGCAGCAACTGGCGCCAATACTCGCCCGACGACTTCCTGCTCTGCTATGAGAGTGAGAATTCGTTCAGCGAGACCATGAGCTATGTGTGCGACGACTTCTTCTGCATGCTCGACGAAGGCGAGGGCGGCAACCTGACGAAGCGTGACCGTACCGATGTCGGCGTGGGCCGTCTGCCGGCACGCAGCGAGGCCGAGGCCAAGGTGCTGGTCGACAAGATTGTGGACTATGCTACCAACGCCCATGCCGGCGGCTGGCAGAACACGGTGTGCTTCATGGGCGACGACGGCAACGGCAATGTGCACATGCGCGAGGCTGAGGCTGCCGCACAAGCCGTCATCGCCGACCATCCCTCGCTCAATGTCAACAAGGTGTACTGGGACGCCTATGTGCGCGTCAGCACCTCTACCGGACACCGCTATCCTGACGTGGTGAGCAAGATACGCCAGCAGATGCAGCAGGGCGCACTCGTCATGGACTACTGCGGCCACGGCTCTCCCTACACCATCTCGCACGAGCGCGTGCTTAACCTGTCGGACTTCGCTGAGGCCACGTCGCTGCGCCTGCCGTTGTGGGTGACGGCCTCGTGCGACATCATGCCCTTCGACACTCAGGAGGAGAACATCGGCGAGACGGCCATGCTCAACCCCCGTGGCGGCGCCATCGCCTTCTTCGGCACCACGCGTACCGTCTATACCGGCGACAACCAGAACATGAACTGCGCCTTCCTGAAGTTTGCTATGGGCAGCACCGACGGCAGGCGCAACTCCCTGGGCGATGCCGTGCGGCTGTCGAAAAACGACGTGCGCTCCATCGGCGACGACCCCAGCGACAGGACACGCTCTGAGTCCTATCCCGTCAACAAGCTGCACTACACGCTGCTGGGCGACCCCGCCCTGGCGCTGGCCGTACCCACGCCGCGCCTGGTCGTCGACAGCATCAACGGTCAGGCCGTGAGCAGCGCCACCATTCAGCTGCCCATCAACAGCGAGGCCCGGGTGGCAGGCCATGTGGAGGGAGCCACCGACTTCAACGGTGTGGTGTCGCTGACGGTCAAGGATGTGGAGCAGACCGTAAAATGCCGCCTGAACAACACGGGTAGCGACGGTGCCGAGGAACCCTTCACCTTCACCGACCGGCCCTCCACCATCTACAACGGACAGGACAGCGTGCGCCAGGGCCGCTTCAGCATGACCTTCGTCGTACCGTTTGACATCAGCTATTCAAACGGCAACGGCCGCATGACCCTCTATGCCGTCGACAACCAGCGGCAGCGCACCGTCAATGGCAGCACCGAGGCCTTCAGCATGGTCAGTGCCGACGTGGCCACTAACGATGGCATCGGCCCTTCCATCTACTGCTATCTGAACAGCACCGACTTCCAGAACGGCGGCAGGGTGAACACCACGCCCTACTTCTTCGCACAGCTGACCGACAAGGACGGCATCAACGCCTCAGGCAACGGGCTGGGCCACGACCTGGAGCTGGCCGTCGACGGCGACCCCACCATGACCTACAGCCTGAATGACCATTTCCAGTTCGACTTCGGCAACTATCGGTCGGGCAGCGTAGGCTATAGCCTGCCGGCACTCAGCGAGGGCGAGCACCGCCTGACCTTCCGTGCCTGGGATGTGTTTAACAACTCGTCCGTGGCCGAACTGGTGTTCCAAGTGGTGCGTGGCCTGGAGCCCAACTGCTTCAGCGTGGAGTGTACCCGCAACCCGGCCACCACCAATACCAGCTTCATCATCAACCACGACCGCACGGGCAGCCAGATGGATGTTGCCCTGGAGGTGTTCGACACCTCAGGCCGTCTGCTCTGGGCCAAGCAGGAGACGGGCGTGAGCACCGACAGCACCTACACCATCGACTGGGACCTGACCACCAGCAATGGCAGCCGTATGCAGACGGGCGTCTACCTCTATCGTGTGCTGGTCAGCAGCGATGGCAGCAAGAAGGCGTCGAAGGCACAGAAACTGATTATTCTTAGAAAATAGTACATACCCATGAAGCATACACATATTATATTATATATAAGAAAACTCGTGCCACTGCTCCTGCTGGCGCTGTTGCCCCAGCGCTCGGCGGCGCAGATGGCCGACGACCTGCCCTTTGCCACAGGCCGGTGGGTGAAGATATCGGTGCCGCAGACTGGCATCTATGAGCTGAGCGACTCGCTGCTGGCCGCCGCCGGATTCACCGACCCTGGTCGCGTCAGCCTCTACGGCTATGGCGGTGCACTCCTGCCCGAGGCACTCAGTGCTGACGATGCGGCGCTGAAGCGGGCGCTGCCTCAGGTGCCGCTGTGCACCGTGGGTGGCCGGCGCCTGTTCTACGGCGTAGGGCCTGTCAACTGGGCCACGCCGCAGTCCAACGCCCGTACGTATAACCCCTACAGTCGCGTGGGCTGCTACTTCCTCACTGAGGGCGACGAGGCACCGCTGACTATCGACAGCACCGCTTTTGCCGATGCCTACTATCCTTCGGCCAACGACTACCACGCCCTTTATGAGGTGGACGACTACGCCTGGTACCACGGTGGGCGCAACCTCTTCGACAAGCAGCTCTTCGGTCATGGGGTGGCCCACACCTACCGACTGCCCACACAGGGCCGCAGGCAGGGCATCGTCAGCATCGTCATGTCCTACGCCGGCGAATGTGATGCCACCGTACACCTGGGCGACTCGCTCCTGGGCAACATCCTGATTAACAAGTCCACGTCGCTGACCAAGCAGACACTCGATACCTACATGAAGGCCGCCTCCGACGTGTGGCGCTTCGAGGTGGACAACCTGCCGACTGACAGCGCCGTCATCACCATCCGCCAGGTGTCAGGCACCGCCATGCGGCTCGACAACATAGAGCTGCGCTTCTTTCAGCCCACGCCCATGCCTGCGCTGGCCACGGCCCCCTTTGCCCAGCCTACCATCGTGGGAACGGTGGCACCCCAGCAGCGGCGTGCCGACGGGCCTGCTGACATGATTATCATCGTGCCCGCCTCAGGCCTGCTGACCGAACAGGCTGAGCGACTGGCACAACTGCACCGCGACG
>JAEEGL011608589.1_pt1 | contig 13666 bp, 11 predicted proteins | sample 9134231 | NCBI WGS metagenome assembly JAEEGL01 (sample SAMN16246548, study PRJNA631951) | gut metagenome | biome: gut microbiome; feature: rumen; material: fiber-attached | host: Bos | place: Iran: Karaj | collected 2018-10
ATATAACTAATTTCATCGACCACCGTTACAATATGTTAGAAGCTGTTTCTGCTGCTCGTGATGCTAGTGTTGATCTTTACTTGACTGCACAAGCTGCCTATTACCAACAGATGAATGGTTATGTGCGTGATGAATACGTTACAACCGAAGAAAAGAATGCACAGTTTGATGATGATTGGTTATCAGGCGGTGATGAGGATGAAGAGTTTGAAGAATAGTTGTGCTTCAGAACGTGCTGAAACAAAGATTATGGTAATCGCAATCCTGATGGGGATTGCGGTCCTCTGGAGCGTTGGCACTGTTGTGGCAGGTTGGATGCATGATGAAATGCTTGATCGTTCAAAGAAAGGTGAAGAGCAATTAAGGCATTATGGCAAACACCCTAGACGAAAACCTGATACCGAAAGACCAATTCGTGGGCAAACGTTGAGATTTTGAGGAAGTTAAGTCATGAAGCGGGTAATTAATTATGAAAGAGGAAGTGGTGGTAACTTTGTGTCACTGCTTCTAATTGTTGTTGGTATTGTGGTCGTGTGGCTGATTTGGGAAGCGATTACCAGTGCGCTTGGTAGTGGAATTGAGGAACAACGTAGGCGTGATCGTGAGATGATGCAAATGGGGTTAAAAAACAGAGCAACTCCAAGACCTGTAAATCATGGTGGTATAAAAAATCGAAATGTAACTTTCTAAGGGAAAGATGATGGAGATCTTTAGAAAAGCTTTTGAAGATTCAATAAAGGTTCGTGAGAAGATTTTTGCTGACAACGATTTCCAGAATAAGTTAGCAGACACAGCAAGGCTCTTAAAAGAGGTTACCGCAAAAGGTGGAACAATCTATTCCTGTGGTAATGGTGGATCATCATGTGATGCTATGCATTTAAGTGAAGAGCTTGTCGCAAGATATCACAAAGAACGCCCTGGAATTAAAGCGATGCACTTTGGAGATCCTGGAACTCTTACCTGTTGGGGGAATGATTATAGTTACGAAACAGCTTTTAAGAGGTGTGCGGAAACGTTTTGTACGTCTAGTGATGTCTTGATCGGTATTTCAACTTCTGGCAATTCAAAGAATGTCATCATGGCAGTAGAAGCTGCTAAGGAAAAAGGCTCTAAGACGATAGGTTTTCTAGGAAAGGATGGTGGTGTCCTTAAATCTAAAGTCGATATTCCGTTAATCGTTCCATCAGATAACACTGCCCGTATTCAAGAGGTGCATATTACATTGGTGCATATCTTGTGTGAGATGATAGAAGAAAAGTTATAAAGACGGGCGGGCAGGCGCTTAAGCGAATAAGACAAAAACCCAACGAAAGAACCAGTCCGACCGTTTTTACTTGCGCTTGGTTTCTTTGTTTTCTCCCAAACAGCTACCAGCTCTGAAATTTGGGACACTCATCAAAAGTAGTATTTTGCTGTTAGCGGTAAGCTGAATGCCGTTAGCTGTTTTCTGGAATCTGGTGACAGGAAACAGGTGATGGGGGAAGCCCTGTTACCCGTTTCCCGTTACCGGCTGTCCGCAACCAGCTACCTGATACCAGTTTTCTGCTACCCGCAACCAGAAAAACCCCACATCTATATAAAACGCTGTTCTATCTTAAGGGGTTGATAACTTGGCGCGCTAGGTTACAATCATAACCCTATACTTTGTTGTTAGGGCGGATGTTATGGCTGATGAAATTGCGGTTGTAAATTTAACGATAGATGGGGAAGCAGTAGAAGCTCGCCCCGGGATGAATATAATAGAAGCAGCAGCATTAATCGGGGTGGAGATACCTCACTTTTGCTATCACCCCTGCCTTCCAATTTCAGGAAACTGCAGAATGTGCCAAGTCGAAGTTGTTGGCGCTCCTAAACTTATGGCTGCCTGTCACGCTAAAGTTAACGAAGGAATGCAGGTTTTAACGCATCGCAGTAGTCAGAAGGTGCGTGATGCACAGGCTTCTGTTCTCGAATTCCTCTTAGCAAATCATCCACTCGATTGCGCTATTTGTGACCAAGCTGGACACTGTAAACTCCAAGATACCTATATGGAATATAGTCGCCGTCCAAGCCGCTTCAAAGAGGAAAAAGATAAAAAGGGAAAAGCTCAAGTCTTAGGTGACCATATTATTTATGATGCAGAACGCTGTATTAAATGTACTCGCTGCATTCGCTTCTGTAATGAAATTACAAAGACAGGTGAACTCGGTATGCTCGGACGTGGCTCTCGTTCCGCTGTCGGTATAGTTAAAGGTCATGAGCTTAATAATCCACTCTCTGGTAATGTTGCAGAGCTTTGTCCCGTTGGTGCTTTAACTCATAAAGATTTTCGTTTCAAATCTAGAGATTGGTTTGCAGTACACCGCAACACCATCTGCCCCAGCTGCTCCAAAGGTTGTAATTGCAGCATCGACACTAGAGGCCGTACCGTCGTTGGAGTCCATAATCGCGGCAATGAATGGATGTGTGATAATGGTCGCTACGGGACGGATAAATTTATCGCAGCAAAACCACTCACAAAGGCATACCTTAATGGAGAAGAAGCTTCTATCGATGCAACACTAAATGTTGCTGCAGAAGCTCTAACAAAACCTGTTGCTGTTTTCTTTGCACCACACCTAAGCCTTGAAACATTTTACGTTTGGAAAAAACTACTTGATACAAAAGCTAAAAACTATGTTGCAGCTGTTGCATACAGTGAACGCGAACTTAGCGATTTGGAAAAGAAATATGTTGCACCAGATAATGCTGCTAACTATAAATCTGCACAGTTTTGCGGCTTAATTGGTGAAGATCCTAGAAAGCATTATCAATATCTAATAGAACGCGTTAGGAAACGTATATATAATAGCATAATCTTTGTTGGTGACGGTTCTATCCTCGCAGAAGATTATGATGAAACATTTGTAAATATTTTGCACTCCGCCACAGAAAGAGTTGCATTCATTAGCGATGCAACTTCGCCATTAATGAAAGATTGTAATGCTGTTCTTCCAAGTCGCGGATTCTTTGAAAAGAGTGGAATGTTAATCAATCAAGATTGGCGTCTGCAATACGCAGAGCGTGTGCTTGAACCACTTAATGGTACTGCACCAGAGTGGGGGTACGCAGTGGCACTCTTTCAAGATCCTGAACTTAGCAACGCTATGAAAAATGAAGGGTTAAGTGAATATATCTTACAGAATGAGGCGCGACTTCGTGGTGTAACTCTTAATGAGATTAAAAATGGTGGGGTTTTAGGGAATGATGAGTAAGGAAATGAGTGAGCTTATCCTGCAAGGCCTAATAATGGGCTTTGTCTTTCAGGTGGCATTAGGCTTTGCTAGTGTTTGTACCTGGCTTGAACGAAAAGCTTCAGCTTTATTACAAGATAGAATTGGCTCAAACAGAGCAGGAACTCTATTTAGGCCAAAAAACTTTGTCTTTAAGCCATTTGCTTGGGTTTCATGGTTGCTTGGAATTTTTGGTCTTATACAAACATTCTTCTGCGACCCTGTAAAAGCTTTCTTTAAGGAAGATTTTGTTCCATCAGGATACAATAAATTTTTACACACTTTAGCACCGTTTGTTGCAGCGTTGCCTGTGTTTCTAGCATTCGCTGTTGTGCCACTTGCAGCGGAGTTTAGCGTTCCGTTCTATGATGGTGTAATTAATCTTCAAGTTGCAAAACTTGATGCTGGAGTATTGTTGGTCTTAGCACTTGGTTCGATCTCAACCATCGGTGTGATGCTGGCAGGTTGGGTATCAGCTAATAAATTTTCAATACTTGGTGCAATCCGTACCGCGGCACAGTTAATCTCTTATGAGCTTTCATTCGGTTTGGTCTTAGCAGGAATGATTGTTCTATACGGGACAACTGATTTAACTCAAATGGTTGATGCACAGGATGGGATCTTACACTGGGGAATCTTTAGGGCACCGTTAGCGTTTGTGTTACTCTTTGTTGTTGGTATGGCAGAAACAAAGCGTGCGCCGTTTGATTTGCCCGAAGCTGAGTCAGAGTTAATCTCAGGTTATGGTACAGAATACTCTGGTATGAAGTTCTTACTTTTTTGGCTGGCAGAGTTTGCAGAGATTGCTTTAATTTCACTTCTCTTAAGCCTTATGTTCTTTGGCGGCTGGCACTGTGGAAATATTGCAACACTTCTCGGTTTTGAAACGAACTCCTGGCAAGCAGCTTTGATTGGACACGTTGCCCTGTTAGGAAAGGTCTTTTTCTTCTGCGCGCTTCAGATCGTAATCAGATGGACACTACCACGTTTTCGTTTTGATCAATTGATGGATTTAGGTTGGAAGATCTTACTTCCTCTAAGTTTAGTTAATTTAGTTTTAATGGCATATCAAAGTTTATAGGTAATATGGATAGTGAATTACTTAGACAGGGAGCCTTCTTTACATTAGCATCAATAATGCTCGTCGGATCAGCTGGTGTTATATGTTTTAGACGCCCTGTATATTCAGCGTTAAGCTTATTAATTGTAATCTTGGGTACCGCCGCAATCTTTGCCTCTCTTGATGCGCACTTTTTGGCACTTGCGCAGGTTATGCTTTATGGCGGCGCTATCACAGTTCTGTTTCTGTTCTTAATTATGTTAATTGGCGCAGGCAAGGAACGCTTCAATATTATGAGCCTTTTTTATTGGAGTGTTGCGCTGTTGCTCACAATTGGTTTAGGGCTAATGTTGATGCCAGATATTGCCACTCTAAAGCTCGATGAGGGTACTTCCTTTGGAATTAAAGAGCTTGGTAACGCCATCTTCACAGCAAAAAGCAATTGGTTATTTGTACTTGAAGTTACGGGAGCGCTTCTTACAGCTTCAATGGTTGCAGCAGTGGTTTTAGCTCTTGGTAAAAAAGAGCCAACAATAAAGTATGTAGAGGAGAAGAAGTAATGCAGGTATATCTCGCTTTATCTCTAGTTATGTTTTTAATTGGGGCACTCGGTTTTCTTTTTAGAAAGAATGTTGTGGTGCTGTTTATGTGCGTTGAGTTGATGCTGAATGCAGCTAATATTGCAATCGCAGTTTTTAGTAGAGCGTACTTAGATGTCGATGGACAGGTTGCAGCGCTTTTTGTAATGGCGGTAGCTGCAGCAGAGGCAGCAATCGGTCTTGCTGTTATCATCGCATTCTTTAGGTCAACTAAGAGCCTTGATTCAAGTGATGCAGCGTTAATGAGGAGGTAGTTAGTGGAAAGTAATCTTTTGTTTTTACTGTTGCTACCTCTTATCGGAAGTGTTGTAGCTTTTGCTGCGGGAAAGGTCAGACCTACTTTGGCTGGTCCAATTGCGAGTATAAGTGCAATTTCAACCTTTATTGCAGTTTGTAAACTCTTTTCTGCGATAGCTGATGGTAATGTTCTAGAGCAGCAACTTTTTGATTGGATTACAGTAAGTAGTTTTAACATTCCATTTACCCTGCGTTTTGATGCACTGACCGCTATGATGTGTGCCACCGTTACAGGAGTTGGAAGTTTAATTCATATTTATGCAATCGGTTATATGAAGGGTGACCCCGACCAAGGACGCTTCTTCGCTTATCTAAATCTCTTTTTGTTTTTTATGCTAACCTTAGTATTAGGTGGCAACTTAGCTGTGACCTTTATCGGCTGGGAAGGTGTTGGACTTTGTTCGTATCTGTTAATCGGTTTTTGGTATGAGAACTCAAGCTTTGCATCTGCAGGCAGAAAAGCATTCGTTGTAAATAGGATCGGTGACTGCGGCTTTCTTCTTGGAATGTTTATTTTGCTTTCACATTTAGATAGCCTTGATTACAATGTTATCGCTACTGCAGATTTTAGCGTTCTTCCTGTTTCTGTCATCGCCTTGGCATTATTTATCGGTGCGGTTGGAAAGTCAGCTCAGATTCCACTCTTTGTTTGGTTACCTGATGCAATGGTTGGTCCAACTCCGGTATCTGCTTTAATCCATGCAGCTACAATGGTTACGGCAGGTGTTTATTTAATGGTAAGAATTAGTCCATTACTTGATGCTGCACCAACAGTTAAGAGTGTTATCTTGGTTATTGCATTAGCTACTGCTCTAATCGGAGCGCTTTCTGCTATCTCGCAAAATGATATTAAAAAGGTGCTAGCGTATTCAACAGTAAGTCAACTTGGTTATATGTTTGCAGGGGTGGCGCTTGCTGTGAGTAGCGCATCGTTATTCCATTTAGTAACTCACGCATTTTTTAAGGCCTGCTTGTTTATGGCTGCTGGTGCAATCATTATCGCCTGCCACCACGAACAGGATATGCGTAAGATGGGTGGGTTGTATAAACGAATGCCACTTACTGCAACCTCGTATTTAATTGCAGCATTAGCACTGATGGGGCTTTTTCCGTTTTCAGGTTATTATTCAAAGCATGCTATCTTGCATGCCGCAGAAGGGGGTGCTTTTTATGCAGAGATTTTCCTAACCCTAACTTCGTTTGTTACAGCATTTTATATCAGTCGTGCTTTCTGCATGGTGTTTCTTGGAAAACATCAGGATAAAAGCGAGGTGCATGAGGTGTCACTTGTCATGACACTTCCGATTATGGTGCTTGCTGTATTAGCATTGGTTGGTGGTTTTTATTTATCAGATAAGTTACCTCAATTTTTAGAGCTACCCGAGCTGCATTACGATTATTCGGCGGCTGCATTATTGATAGCAAATCTTCCTGCAGTGATCGGTGCTGTGTTAGGAGTGCTTGTCGTTAAGTTGAAGCTTAAAGCGCCAGCAATTTTTAGAAATATTTCACTTAATGCATTCTATATTGATAAGACATTTGCCTTTGTGTTTGGAGGGCTAGTTAAGTGTCTATCAAGTGTTGTCGCATTCTTTGATCGTTCAGTACTTGATAAGACAGTTGAAGGAGTTGGGGCAGCACCTACATTTTTTGGTAACTTTGCTGCTGCACTTCAAAGCGGTCAGATTCGTTTCTATGCATTAATGATGTTTGCTGGCATTGTTGCAATGCTCTATGCATTTAGTTTTTAGAGGGAGGGGAGGAACGTATGCTTGAGCATTTAACGAAGATACCGTTTCTTGGTGAACTTACAAGTCAGCACCTTTTAAGTGTCTTGATTGTCTTTCCGATCTTGGGAAGTATATTTTTACTTTTACCGCTTTTTTCGAAACGTATTGATAAAGAAAGTGAGGGGGCAAGAAACGTTGCGTTTATTATCAGTTTCTTAGAGTTTTTACTTTCAATAGCACTTTTATCGACCTATACAAATACTCCAGATATGCAGTTCACTGAACAGTATATGTGGCTTAAGAGTTATGGCATATCGTACTTTGTAGGAATTGATGGAATCAGTCTTCCGCTTGTACTCTTAACAACTTTAATCTTTCCGCTTGTTATAATGGCTGCAAAAAATACAGCGCGTGCTAAGCGTGGCTATCTTGCCATGATGCTTTGGTTAGAAGGGGCTGTAATTGGAGCGATGCTTTCGCTTGACCTTTTTGTGTTTTACCTCTTCTGGGAGCTGATGCTTATACCGATGTATTTCATTATCGGTATTTGGGGCGCAGAAGATCGAATTCACGCTACAGTAAAGTTTGTGCTTTATACGATGCTTGGTAGCTTTGCGATGCTCGGTGCGATCTTCTATCTTGGATATGTTCACAATCTTCAAGCGGGACATTATTCTTTTGCATTAGACGATCTCTTGAAGGTTGGTCTTACGAATAAAGAGGAGCTTTATTTATTTATCGCTTTTGCATTGGCGTTTGCAATCAAGGTTCCAATCTTTCCACTTCATACTTGGCTTCCTGATGCGCACGTTCAAGCCCCGACGGGTGGATCGGTTGTGCTAGCGGCTGTTTTATTAAAGCTTGGAATTTATGGCTTCTTACGCTTTGCATTCCCCCTTTTCCCGCGTGTTGCACTTGATAGTGTGTATATCTTTGCGGTGCTTGGAATCATTGGAATTATTTACGGTGCTTTTGCAGCGCTTGCGCAGAAAGATATGAAGAAACTTGTTGCGTATTCGTCGGTATCACATCTTGGTTATTGTGTGCTTGGATTGGCTGCGGTTAGGGAAACGGCAGCACTTACGGGTTCTGTTTTTCAGATGGTGGCACACGGTCTTGCGACAGCAGCGTTATTCTTTGTGGTTGGGGCTTTGTATGAAAGACGTCATACCAAAGAGATCGCGGAGTATGGTGGTATCGCATCTCAGATGCCGATTCTAGCTTTTGTTTTTATGATGGCACTCTTATCTTCTATTGCGCTTCCTTTAACGGCTGGTTTTGTTGGAGAGTTTACGATTTTAGCAGCAGCTTATAACTCATTTAAGTTTTGGATGTTGCCAGCTTTCCTTGGTGTTGTGATGGGTGCGGTTTATATGCTTACCCTTTACAAGAAAGTTATGTTTGGAAAATTAAATACAGAAAAGAATGGAGCTTTGAAAGATTTAGGCTTGGAGGAGTGCGCTGTTTTTGTGCCGCTAATTATCTTTATCTTTGTTTTGGGAGTTATGCCAAAAGCACTTAATGCACGGATTGAACCTAGTGTGATGGGGGTACAGCAGCAAATGGCGCAGCGTGCAAGTTTTTTGACGAAAAGGGAAGCGCTCAAGGGACAGCGAGTTGAATTAGGTGGAGGTCTTTATGCCACAGTTAAATAACATGTTAGGTAACGTACTAGGTATGGGACAGATTGTTCTACCATTTTTTTCAGTTTTGCTTCTTTTACTTGTGGGGAAGGGGGGCTTTGCTAAGTTTGTAACGGTAATAACCCTACTTGTTTCTATCTCTTATCTTGATTTCTTTAATTTAACATTAGAGAGCGCACTTCAAGGATTGGTTTTGGTGTTGGCATTGAATTCAGTTTTAATGACGAAGGCATCTGATTACGTTTCAGATCATAAAGCTGATTATTATATCTTAATTTTACTTGCAACACTTGGTGCAGAGTTAATGTTTTCTGCCGCGGATTTTGTAACGTTATTTGTTGCTTTGGAGCTTATGTCATTTTCGCTTTATGGATTAGCAGGAGCAAAACAACACGATAAAAAATTGGCAGAAAGTTCCATAAAGTATTTTCTGTTAGGTTCATTTTCGTCTGCGATATTACTGTATGGAATCGCTTGGTTGTATGGGACAACTCACAGTTTGCAGTTTAGCGCCACAGCACTTCCAGGTGGGGTGATGACCACTTTTGCGTTGTTGTTATTTGTTTCTGGTTTTCTGTTTAAGCTTGCGCTTGTACCGTTTCACGCTTGGGCGACTGATGTGTATGAAGGTGCGCCAACACCGATAAGTTCATATATGGCAACGGTGGTCAAGGTTGCGGCACTCTTAGTGATACTTAAGATATTTTCATATTATGATAATACTGTTTTAAGTGCTTGTTTTGCTGTGCTGGGGTGTGCCTCATTAGTTTTGGCAAATTTAGCAGCCCTAAGGCAGCGTAACATTAAACGACTTTTAGCGTATTCGGCGATAAGTCATGCGGGCTTTTTAGTATTAGGATGTCTTGGTTCTGATTTTAAGGTACCGGTCATTTATTATTTATTGGTGTATGTCTTAAATACGGCGTCTGCCTTCTCAATTGCCTATAACTATAGGGGAGAAGGGGAGAACGCTTATGATATTGAAAGTTATTACGGCTTAGTAAAGAAGCATCCGATTGCGGCAACGGTTCTAGCAGCAAATATGCTATCTCTTGCTGGTATTCCACCGTTTTTGGGTGGTGTTTTTGCCAAATTCTATTTGTTGAACAGCCTTGTCAAAGCGAATCAGATTGTGCTTGCTGTGATTGGTATTGCGGCAGCGCTTGTTGCGTGTATCTATTATCTTCGAGTTGTTAGCGCACTTTTCTTAAAAGAAGGTGAGAGTGAAGCAAAGCCATCAATTACAGCCCTTATAACTGCAACACTTCTAACTGTGTTGGGAATTGCATTGGGTATCGTCCCAGATACGGTATTTAATTTTATAGCGACGTTGTAGTTCCTCGTTCCCGACGCGTGTCGGGTTTTTCAGGTTAAGTTTTTCGTTGTCGCAGGTGCGACTTACCAGGTATCGGGAAAAGAGGAGTTTTCAAAGGTTATAGTACGATACACCGTTTTATGGCCTTCGGATTTTACGTTTTAAGACAAAGTACCCCAGTCGCATCTGAGACAACGAAGGTACAACAACGCAGATTATCCCTCATAAATCCGCAGCAAAATATTAACCGCTGACTATTAAGAAAAATTCTGATTTTGACGATCAAGGGTAATGGGTTGATCTATTCTTAGGTTAATAGCGATGAAATATTTAACACGGATTATTAAATTCATTACATTTCAATATAGGCTGCTGTTAACCTTATTATTGTTTTTTCTATTTAATACTTTTCTGCTTTCGAGTACCTGTTTCGCTGTACCACTTGAGGGGGAGGTAAAAGTGGTAAGTTCAGGTTGGTATCATACCTGTGCCATAAAGAGTGATGATGGACTTTACTGTTGGGGTTTTAATGACTATGGCCAATTGGGGGATGGGACAACCGTTAAGAAAACAACTCCGCCGGTAAGCCCGGTTTTAACAGATGTAAAGGAGATAAGTTTAGGTGAGAATCATACCTGTGCTGTAAATATCGATGGAGAACTTTATTGTTGGGGATTGAATGATGAAGGTCAATTAGGAGACGGGACAGTAGTTAATAAAACTACCCCACCTGCGGGCCCGGTTTTAACAGATGTAAAAGAGGTCAGTTTAGGTGGAAGTCATACCTGTGCTGTCAAGAATGATGGAGGGCTCTATTGTTGGGGGAAGAATGATTCTGGTCAGCTGGGAGATGGAACAATTGTTAATAAATCTGCTCCACCTGTTGCCCCGGTTTTAACAGATGTAAAGGGGGTAGACTTGGGTTTACATCATACCTGTGCCATCAAGAACGATGGGGGGCTTTACTGTTGGGGGCTGAATGAATATGGACAAATAGGAGCAGGGGCAGCCTATACTGTAACCAGCCCACCCGTAAGCCCAGTTTTAACGGATGTAAAAGAGGTAAGTTTAGGTGGGTATCATACCTGTGCCATAAAGAATGACGGAGGGCTTTATTGTTGGGGGTATAATTTTAACAGCCAATTAGGAGATGGAACAACTGAAAATAGAACTACCCCACCTGCAGATCCTGTTTTAAGTGATATAAAAGAGGTAAGTCTGGGTTCTAGTTATACCTGTGTCATAAAGAGTGACGGAGGGATTTACTGTTGGGGGGATAATGGTTCTGGCCAATTAGGAGATGGGACAACTGTTAAGAAATCAACTCCGCCGGTAAGCCCAGTTTTAACAGATGTAAAGGGGGTAAGTTTAGGTTCTGGTCAAACCTGTGCAGTAAAGACTGACAGGGGGCTTTACTGTTGGGGTTGGAATAAGTATGGCCAGTTGGGTGATGGGACAACGACCGCTCAATATACTCCAGTTGAGATCTTTAGTGGTGGATGCGCTGCTGATACCGATGGAGATGGGGTAAATGACTGCCTTGATGAATGTCCAACGAATGGAGATAAAACTGAGGAAGGAGTCTGTGGTTGCGAAACAGCAGATACTGACAGTGATGGTGATGGAACTCCAGATTGTAACGATGGCTGTGTAGATGATTCAGAGAAAACAGAAGTAGGTATATGTGGATGTGGAACACCTGATACAGACAGTGATGGAGATACAGTACCCGATTGTAACGATGGCTGTGTAGATGATTCAGAGAAAACAGAAGCAGGTATATGTGGATGTGGAACACCTGATACAGACAGTGATGGAGATACAGTACCCGATTGTAATGATGGCTGTGTAGATGATTCAGAGAAAACAGAAGCGGGCATATGTGGTTGTGGAATACCTGATACAGACAGCGATGGAGATACAGTGCCCGATTGTAATGACCACTGTCCGTTGGATCCAAATAAAACAGAACCAGGGGTCTGCGACTGTGGATATGAAGAAGTCCCTGGCTGCGGAGTCGTTGCCTGTGGCAGCGATCCATTATACAGCGAAATAGGAAATGGTTGTGATACTGGAAAACTTGGAGAATGTAAGGCAGGGCTTTATATCTGTAAAGATGATGCTGTAACGTGTAATCAACAAAAGAGCCCAACAGCTGAGATATGCGGTGATAATAAGGACAATGACTGTGATGGGGTGATTGATGAAGGTTGTGGTGAAGTCGACGAATGCCCAGAAGATCCAAACAAGACAACACCAGGGGTTTGTGGCTGCGGAGCGGCAGATATAGATACAGATGATGATGGGGTACTGGATTGTCAAGATGGATGTCCAGATGATGTAGATAAAACAGAGAAAGGTGTTTGTAACTGCGGAGTGCCAGATATAGATAGTGACGGTGACGGAACGTTGGATTGCAATGATCATTGTCCGCTGGATCCAAATAAAATGGAACCAGGTATATGTGGATGTGAAACAACTGATATTGATACAGATGGTGATGGAGTATTAGATTGTAACGATGAATGTCCAGACGATCCAAAGAATACAGTTAAACCTGTTGAAGGCTGTTTTGTTAACCAAAGTGAAGTTCCAGAAAGATATGATCCAGAGGTTGAACCAAAACCTGATTATATAGTTACTCCCAAAGAAAAACTTTTACCTGTTTATGTGATTAAGAAGGAAGAAAAAGTGGTGTTGTATCTTGAAAGATTTTCTGGTGCAGCGTTTAAGAATCTTGAAAATTTGATGGCATCGCTTTTTAATATTCAGAAAGCAAAGAAGAAGACAACATATAAATACGAAGTTCGTATTGCAGCCCGCAATAAGAAAACAGGTTATCGTGCAACAACGACAAAGAGTTTAAAGAGTAACAAGAATAGCCTAAAACTTAAGCTTGCAAAGGATACGATTTATACCGTTAAGTACCGCGTAGTTATTAAAGAAGGAAAGAAAGAAAAAGCCACCAAGTGGTCGAAGGCGGTTAAAGTGAAGAATTAAGTCGCGTTGCCGAGGCGGTCTGACGGGCAAACCGCGCGAAGTTTGTTACAATGATTATACATTATAACGCCGTCGATGGTACGTTTCCGTTGCCGAGGCGTCCCCGCCTCGGCCTTACCAAGTAACAAAGTAAGAAGAAAGTTATGAAGGATAAAAGATAAGAGCATTGTCATAAGTCCTTTGATGCTGCAACGCAAAACGTAAATTGGTAAACCCGACCCGGGGCGGGTCGGGGACGAGAAGCAAGATTTTTATAAAAACGAGCGGAGTATTTCGCTCCCACTGGGCGACCCGCGTCGGAAACGAAGAATCTTGGTCACTCAAAAACCAGCCCCTCTTTTGTAATAATTTCTTTACGAAGAAGTATAACAAGCGATAAGATCCCCGTGCTATGAGGTGGTTCTCATAAGGGGGATAGAGAGAAAATGGAAGATATAAATTTTGCGCTTATATCAAATTTTTTTATCGCTGTGTTGGCTATTATTAACCCTGTTGGAAATTTACCTATTTTTATTGAACAGGTCAGTGATGATTCAAATGAGGTAAGGCGTGACATTGCAACACTTCTCTCGTTAATTATTTTTATAATTATGGTTTTGTTTTATGCAACGGGAGAAACGCTCCTTAGTATTTTTGGAATAACAATTCCTGCCTTTAGGATTGCAGGAGGAATTTTAATTTTAAGGATTGGTTTAAAGATTATAGCTGGTGGTTCAAAGTACGATAAAATTGGATCACAGGAAGCGGTTGATAGTAATTCCTTTAGACAAG
>JAEEGL012984781.1_pt1 | contig 13666 bp, 10 predicted proteins | sample 9134231 | NCBI WGS metagenome assembly JAEEGL01 (sample SAMN16246548, study PRJNA631951) | gut metagenome | biome: gut microbiome; feature: rumen; material: fiber-attached | host: Bos | place: Iran: Karaj | collected 2018-10
AGAAAATGTTTTTTCAAATCGTCCTTACATCTCCCTACTACTTAACAGCCACATGAGAGGTCCCGAAAACGACATGATTTTTTCAAAGCTCTCACTTTTTCCAAACTTCATGTGCCATAGAGCATGAAAAAAGCGCCTGCCTCTTTTCAGAAGCAGACGCTCATTTGGCGTTATTCAGTTTTACTTCATCAGCCGGATCAACAGCTCGTTGACGTCCTCCGTGGGTTTGCCAGCGGCCAGCAGCTTGTTCCGAAAGGCTATCAGTGCGGCTGTCAGCAGTCTGCGCTCACCTGCGCAGAGCTCCAAAATTCGGCCTCTTTTCTTTCGCCCGAACATGGCCACACCTCAGCAGTAGACCAGCTCAGAGAAGACGATCTCCTCCGCGCGGCTGCGGATGGAGTTCATCCTTCCGACCCATTCCATCTGATCGGCGGCCTTCAGTTGCTCGGTGACGCCTTCGGCCTGTTTCATTTGTTCCAAGATCCGGTCGAACATGGCCTGCGCCGACTCGCCGATCTCGGCAAGATGCGGCTCCAGAGTCCCCGTCAGAAGCATCCCCGTGTAGATCCCGTCCATATGCGTGCGCAGATACCGCCTCCGCGCCGCTGCAAATCTGTTTTCCATACCGCGCCTCCTTCATATACGCATCGTTTTTGGTTCCCTTCGCGTACATGATAGTTCGGCGCCTCCCCGGAGTCCAATGTACAAAAATCAAATTTGTAGACTTGACAAGAATGTTGAAAACAGTCTCGTCAAGCGAAAAGGAGTGGTTGTCCATAAATATGATATTGTTTTGAAAGGATGAGCACAGATTTTAAATCATGTATCTTGTTCAATAAAACCTATGCGCCCATTCCCATCATGGTTAAATTCGATATAGTTATAATTTAGGTCAAACTTTAGATCTTTATTTTCAAAAATTATAACTTGATTCAGACTATCCTCTTGCAGGATGTCCTCAATCATTTTCTTTTCCATATAGTCATTAATCCATTCTCCTTTACTATCAAGTTGGCGTTCCTTTAACGATACTAGAGGAGAGTCTATAATAACAAAACCAGGGTGGGGTTTCCCGTTCTGAAAACAGTATCGCATTAGAGAAATCGTCATCGCTGACATAAAAAAGGCCCTATACCCTTTACCCCAGTTCGTTCGACTAATGTTATTGATAGAAATATCCAGGCTTTTTGAATCGAAATCTACCGATTCTATTTTATCAATCCCCCATGTTGAGAGAGTTTTCTTAATGGTTTCACAGTATGAATGAAAAATAGCAGAACTAGTTAATACTGCTTGTTTTGAGGCCTTAACCTTTTCACTATATGCAATGATATCGCCCTCAACAGCAATCAGTTCTTGACGATATATATCGAGTTCTTTATTCATTGCATCCAACTGCCGTGCCATTAAAATGTTCTTATTATACTTAAATAGTTGCGATTGAAGGTTGTTTACTTTATCGTGCTCTTCTTTAATATGGTTTTCTAAACTTATTATCTTGCTTTTGTTTGATTGTAAACGAGTCTCTATTATATCAATGGTTTCAGATATCTCTCTTCTTTTCTTAATAATCTCTAAAGAATGCTTTCTGTAATATTCAAATAGTTCGCGAGATTCATCATCATTTATACCGCTAGTTTTACCGAATTCACTTCCACATATTGGGCACCCTAAATGTGGCATCTGTTCCAAAAAATCAGCATAGGTACTAATAAGCCGCATTTTATGAACTTCATTTTCATAATGACGATCCAGGTTTTTAAAGTCACTAATCTTTGCTTCATCGAGAAAACAAAGTTTGCGAATAGCATCTAGTTCTTTCTGCTTTTTTAATACTCTGGAGTTTGCCTCTGCAATTTGGATTCGCAAACTGTTAATCTGTCTCTGAGAATTAAATAGAGTTTTTGATGTTGAGAACAGTTTATAGTTCTCATTGTTCTCAATACTCTCAATTTTGTCGCGCAGCGCGGTTTTCTTTTGTTGTAAAAACTGTACAACTCCTGCGCGCTTGGTGTTTTCCTCTGATGCATCTTCGCGCTGAAGTAATTCCGAATCATCTTTGCCTGAAATGACATATTTAAAGATCGATGATCTGACGGTTCTTTCCGAATATTGCTCAGACTGAAAAGCAGATCGCTCAGCAATAATTCCAGTTTCATCTACCGTACACAAATGAATAAGGTCTCGAAACGACAGTGTTCTTTTCGTATTATCCTGATTCTTTTTTACCTGAACAATGTCGCTACTTTCAAGGATTATCTCGAGCATAAAACGAGATAGATTATTTGTGCTTGTGGCATCATGTTTACACTGGAAGGTTCGAGACTCTCCATTAAAAGTAACCGTTATTTTTGAGTCGCCAATTAATCTTTCCAAACTATACTGTTTTCCATTTGCGATAAAATCTAATGACAGGCGCTGATATCCCTCTGCCTCTGGGATAGTTTTGGGCGTTTTTTCTGCTCCGAGAATGTAATTAAGGCATTGAAAAGCGTACGTTTTTCCGGTATCGGAATCTCCGGTGATTACATTGAGACCTGACTCAAATTCGAGAATAGCCGGCCTTTTTTTCTCACCAGATAGGGTCAATTTCTTAAGCACAATTCTTTTCATTTGTCCTACCTCAAAGAAAACTAGTCATTCCATTTCTTGATTGTTTCACACAACTCTTGATATAAATATTTACCAAAGTCAGATAAGGAATATGTTATGCAAGCATCTTTAACGGCTGGAATGATTAGTCTTGAAGAGATTAGAGTAGATATAATGGCTTGCATATTATATGTTGCATTCTTTTGCGCTTTAAGCATTTCTTCCAGTTCGTTGATTTGCCATGTTTTATTGCGGCTTTCAAACATGCTCTGTAATACTTGGATTTGCGCAAATAACAAGATTTCCAGATTCTCTACTGTGTTTGCACCCATGTAACATCATCCCTTTCGTTTGCGAGCTGATGGCAGATTCCTTGCCGATCCTGCGGACGGATAAGGTCGTATTTAACAAGTAAGTTTTGACTCAAATCTATCTTTACGACGTTAGACATTACATCGATTAAGCGATCCATACCTGAGTTATAATCCCGTTGGAAAAGATCAATGACCCCAAAATAAATATCATCAGCTAAGTCCTTGTAATAACCACTATTAAGCAAATTCTCCTCAACAAAAACCTTTAGGTTTTCGGCAGAGAAAAATCGCTCTCTGTGTATACTAAGCGTTTTCCAGTAACGAGGGTAGTGTTCTTTCAACTGTTCAACTGACGTAATTGTTTCATCAACTTTTTCTGAAACTGCTTCCAGATATTTTTTTACATACACACTTTCTATAGACAAAAGAGCCTTTGGAGCAATGATTTTGGAATAGTCACGTTTTACCGTTAGCCCTCCGCCAAAACGGAATGCATAGAATGCGGTATTCTTATGATCATTAACCACTTCTAACATCGTTTTTGTTTTTACAATGGAAAAATCAAAATTGCTAATATATTGTTTTAGTTCGGCTGTTAACGCAACCTCACCGGTTCGTATTTTTGATTTGCAAGATGAATCCCATTTATCGAGAAGGGCTTGGTTTATGGTAGATGGATGATCTATCATATCGCTTAATGCTGGGCCAATGTCATGTGAAGCTAAAATATAGTATTCTACCGGAACTGGGATCTCACGAGAAAAAGTATAGTACACGAGCTTCCCAAATTCTGGGATAATAACGCTTGGGGTCAAAGGAGATTGATAGTGCTTACATTGATAGTAGTAGTATTTCCCTTGGTCGTCTCTGGCAATAACATCGCGCCCTTTATCACCGGCGCCACCAAAACCACGAACTTGATATTTTCCTTTTAGCGTTGTAACCCATTCACGAATAAACAATTCATACTCTTTATCATCGTAGCTTTTTATACGTTCATACGGAACGCGGGTATCCCCTTCGGAATTAATTACCGTAATTTTTTCAGGAGACGGCACTTGTGGCAGATCGTAAAACATTTCCTCACCTTATCATTGAGTTTTAGTAGTTTTTCCTCTTTTAAAAGTCTAAGGTTTCCTCGAATATGCCGTAGTAAGGTAAATACAATTGTTGATTACACCTAATTGTTATATTTAGTCCTTATATCCTGATTTCGCGCTTCTTCCACTTGTTGTCTCAGTGCGTTTGCCACACTATATGCAAGTCTGACTGGAACGGCATTCCCAATTTGACGGAAAGCAGCAGTTCGTCCAGGCTCTTCTTTTGTGGATTCGAAATAGTAATTGTCAGGGAAAGTTTGGAGCCGAGCTGCCTCCCTTGGTGTTAATGATCTGTTCTGGTTAATATCAGGGTGAATATAGTAGTGCCCATCTCGTGAAATGTGGGCGACCACTGTTTGCGAACAAGGGAGATCTCCGGCCACAACTTTGAACCGATCCAGGAAGGACGTGATGTTGTGATGTGTACGCAAGTTTTCCGGAAGATCAGGATAACTGACTCTTGAATGGTCTCTATTCCACGCCTCAACTACAAGCTTATATATTGTTAGATCCTGCTGAATATGAGGCCTTGCCATATGAAGCGTGACGGGCTCGTGGTTATATGCCTTAATTGCAGCACTGTACAGATATGAACCGGTGTATTCACCCGTCTCAACAGGGGCATTTGTGCCTTCGCCTGCCTTTATTGAAGGAAGGTCATCCAGCAACTCAGAAACCGTAATATTTTCTCTATTTACACGAGGAATCTTTGGGTAGAAACCTTCCGCCTTTCCAAGCTTTCCAATAAGAATCACACGTTTTCGGTTCTGCAAAACCCCATAATCTGAAGCGTTCAGCACACGATATTCGGTCGAATAACCACACTCGCGGAATAATGCCCTCATATTATCAAAATGATAGCTTCCGTCTTCTTCTTTTGCTGACAACAGGCCAACCACATTCTCAAACACGAAATAATTAGGCCTGTACCTTTGAAGGAATCTGGCATATAATTTATACAGATAGTTACGCTGATCGCCGACCATACCGCTCTCGGATCTCGCTCTGCCAACCAGAGAATATGCCTGACAGGGCGGACCACCAACGATGAGATCCAGCTGCTTTCCCTCAAGCAGAGAATCGATACGTGCAAATATCTCGGAAAGAGAAGTCTCGGAGATTTCATAATTCAAGACAGATGCCAAAATGCCGTCCGGAACAGATGCATAGTACACCTCTCTGGAGATCTCCCCATTAAGATATTGATTATAGATTTCCAGCTTGTTTTCGCTCTTGAGCCAATGATAAGCCGCCCTTGTTTTCAAGGTATTGGAGGCAGCTTTATCCATTTCGACGTGAGCAATCGGAGTATATCCTGCTTGGATAAAGCCCTCTGACAGCCCACCGGCTCCGGCAAATAGATCCAGATAATTTAGCATTTCGGTCGCTCTTTCTCAGTGCAGTATTATTTGTTCCTGTATTGGCACTGACTCTTTTACAGGAGGTAAAAATGGCAGATTCATTAACTAAAGAAAAACGAAGTTGGAATATGTCCAGGATTAGAGGCAAGGATACAAAAATAGAAGTCAAGGTGCGGAAGTATCTGTTTTCAAAGGGGTTTAGATATCGAAAAAACGTAACTACACTTCCGGGAAAGCCCGATATTGTCTTGCCAAAGTATAAAACCGCTATTTTTGTTCATGGTTGTTATTGGCATCGGCACCCGGGGTGCAAATATGCCTATATGCCAAAAACAAATGTGGAGTTCTGGGAGAAAAAGTTTTCCGAAAACATAGCCAACGACGAAAAGAATCGTTTAAAACTCGAGACCTCTGGCTGGACTGTAATCACATTGTGGGAATGTGATATTAAGCGAGATTTTGAATCCACAATGGACAAATTGCTATACCAATTAAGCTCTATGATTTAACCAGGATAACTCTCTTCCCTAGCCTTTTCCAATACTTGGAGTATACGAGCGCACTGTTTCTCGCTCGGGAATTTCCCAGATTCCATCGCAATCGCTGTTTTCAAGAACGATATATCCTGCGGCGTGAATACTCGATTCGTTATTCCCCAACTGAGAACAGCTTTCCAGTTTTCAACACCATACTCTGCAACCTGTATCATTGCAGACGCACTGTTAACTTTGCGCTGCTCTTTCTTTGCCCGCTTGGTGTCGTCCTTGTCATCATCAACAAATGCGAGTTCCTTGATAAACTGATCGCCAAGAGGAATATTGATTTCCTTTGCTTTTTTCCAACAAGCCTCTCTTTTGGCCCATTCTGTAACGTTCTGCACTTCTCTATCATCTGAAACCAAATGATAATACATTGCCTCTGCTATCTTTCCTAAAAGCAGCTCCGTTTCATGAGACACTTTCTGTTGATTCCAAATTGATTTGAAGTCCAAGACGCGGTCAGGACACTCGCGGCTGATCTGATAGAAAAGATAAGATAAAGAATATGTATCAACCTGGGCTTTATAGCCCATCTCATACCAAGGCGCATATTTGACAATCTGGTCGATTTTTTTGTAGAGGATGTTCAAACATACGATCTGTTTGAAGAAGCGCTCATTAAATGCAGTCTGATCCTTCTCCCAAGCCTCACTTGCCCATTCTGCAAACATAATGAAGTTCTTTTGGGCGCCCTTGCTGACCTGATGAGGCAATTGCCGGAAGATATTATACAGCTTGGCAAGATCCGTTTTTGTGAACATCTGGTTCTTGGGGTTCTGCAACAGGAACTTGTCTTTCTCAGCCTTTGTCATCCGTGCCTGCTCCTGCTTGTATTGGCCACGAGCGCGCTCATAGTACCAATGAGTTCCGTACTGATTACCCATAACCGCAGGTGCAAGAATTCTGCGGGAGAAATCTTCCATCCGCACATGGAAGGCATGATTCGAGAAGAAGTCAGCATCGCTGACTTTGTTTTGTTTATTCGCATATTTTGCTATGTTAGGAATCAGCTCCATGGCTTTCTCCGGAGTAACAACAGAAAGCTTCATCGGGACATAGATATCCTTCAGGCCATTAGCACGATCTTTATCATTAACCAACGCCGAGGCGAGAGAAGCGGTCGTCTGGCCGCCATTAACAATCTGGAGAGATGTGATTTCCGTAATAAGCGGACAGATCTCACCGGCTTCAATTTTCACATCATAGGCTGTTGCTGCAATGCCGTTGTTATAGGCGAAAAACATCTCGGGTTCATTCAGTATAGTATTTCGGATACCTTTATTGATTTTCCCTTTTGCTGTCAAAAAGGAACGAACGTTACCTTCCAGAAGTCTTCCACCATATGTATTATACAGCTTTGCCAAGATTGCACCGGGGATATTACATAAGTAGGCAGTATATTCACCGTTTGAGCCAGCCATAAGACACGGTATCCCATGCTCTGTGAATTCTGTTAGGTCAATGATGATATCTTCTTTTCCTGTTTTTGAAGCGTATAATGCCTGGAGACGGGCTATATCCCAAATATGGTATTCCGCGACAGCATTTCCAAGCTTTGTGCTGGGAATCTCACGGATTCGACTACTCATCACCATATCTGTAATCAGATAGAATTTATACTTCGATACATTGCTGTAACGTTTCTGAATATCAATGGCCAAGCCATATCCGGGCGAGCTTTCTTCGGCATATTTTTGAATGAATCCAGAGAGAGACTCTTCGACAAATGCCCGAGCTCTTCTGAAATGCGTTTCTGAATCTGTTGCGGTCAGGGACTCCGCCTCAATGCTGTCACTGAACGGACATGCCACGATGGCAAGGCAGTCCTCAAGCTCATCATAGAAATAACCATCTATGAGGATTCGCTTGTTCTGCGGGCCAACGCCTTCATATGACAACTGTTCAAAATCATCAAACTCTTCCGCATCTGCAAGAGCATCAGCATACAGCGCAAGAAACTCTTCACGCGGTGATGTCCCGTTCATGGATGCATTGAAATGAACATCATCCATTATGCTGTTTCTGAATTCATTCAAAGTAGCCATATCTTACTCCTTTCTGAACGCGCTGATAGAAGGAAGGGAAATGGAGTATTCTGCTTTCAGTATACTTGAAGGAAGCCCATTTCGTCGAAGGCAGGGGAAAGCTGAAGTGACCGCAAATCGTAAAACATCTTTGATCTCAAATGTGTACTCTGCGGATTCATATTCTTCCCGAGGAAAGTATCCATATTGCAGCAGCATACTGCTGAACTCTGCTTTTACCATGTCGTCCTGGATCTGCATCAGGATTTGGTGATAAATCTGATTCAGATTAACAGCCTGTCCATTTGTAACGCTGGTTTTGTCTGCATGAATTACTGCCAGTTCCCCTGGGTTGCTGCAATCAAGCTGCTCTATGGAAGAAATAGATATCTCTGTGCCGCTGCTTAAGATCGTCTTTATTTCATACCATGTTTCGTCAACGATGAAATCCTGCGGCAGTTTCCGCGGCCCGGTCCAAGACAGGGCCGCCTTTTCAATCCCGTATAGCGGAGCAAGGTAGTTCTGAAGGTAGTACATCTCCCCAAGAAGCCCTTTTATTTCGTTTGGAGAAAGAGTATCTCTTCGAGAACTGGCGAGCATTTCGCGCCATTCCTTATATCGGCGCGCAATGAACTTGACCGCTTTTTTCCTGTCAAGGATCACTCTTGAAGAGTCGATAATGTCCCCACAGAACAAAAGAAACATTTCTTTGTATGCATCGTCCACCAAAGAAAGGCTTAATGTCCACTTACTGTCAGGACGTCTTCTTTTTTGTGCTGAAATCATTTTGGACGATTCCAGCGTCGGCGGTTCAGTATCGCTGATCAGAAGCAACGACCATCGGGATTTTTCATCAAGGCCAATGTACAGATTCAGAGGATGGGTACCATCAACGCGGTGATATGTTTCCGGGGCGACAAAGGTCTCAAATGTTTTATCTAGTCTCTCCATTCTTATTCCTCCGGAATTGTCTCATCAATTTCATCAAAGTCATCCTCATTCTCCGCTCCAAAGATTTCCAGCCACTTTTGCTTATTTATCTTATACTTTATACGCTGGCGCATTTTTCCGGAGATAAGTGGGATACCAATACTGAGACCAACTATTGGATAATTGATCGAATTTACAATTGCGCTCTTCTTGGTGTCCTCTTTTTCCCCCGGCTTGAACGAAAGGAGAACAGGATAGATCACCAGGAGGGGATTGCGCTTGATGCCAGTTTTAAAATAGAAATCTTCACTGAAGGCCTTACCACCGTTATCAACTGAGGCCTCCAATTTGTCGACCTCTTTACGCGTCAACCCGCCTTTTGCAAGATCCTTGCTGCCCAAGCGGGAATTTTTACCAGACATCTGGAGTGATTTTGTGTCCTTGCGATATGCAAAGCCACGCTTGACGGGCGTAATGTTTTCGATTCCGGCAAAACTGCGTTGTTCCTTTCCGGACCCTTGAGCAATCAATACATCCCAGAAGTCAAATACACCTTCAGTGTCGTCTGTGAACATGCTGACAAGATCGTGAATGATAAAGTCCGAATTCATCGTGTGCGCCGAAAAGGACTTCAAATAGTCGACAACCAAGTCTTTTCGCACAGACAGAAACTGCGGGTGTCGAATAGCAAGATCTGGATCATCTCTGTGAATAGGGTACTCTGCTCGCACCGTACGGAGAAAAGCCTCAGTCGCCTCAAGATTCCGGTCAAGAATATCTTTTGAACTGTGTATATACCTCGTTTCAACGACTTCACCACTAAAGTTGATCGTGGTTTCGTAATCTTTCGCGGAGCGCATTTTGTTTGTTGCAGTGACCAGAAGACCCTGTACATCTGAACGGACAGCAAGTCCGAAGTCACGCGGCGTCATTCCCTCATTCTGCATCCGGCGAACTTCAGCGCGCAGTTCATCAGTTGCCATTGAAATATAGGAATACCACGCCATGGAAAGGGACGGCATCCATACTTTACATACGTCCCGATATTTATCGCGATACCCAAACCAGCGTCCCATTTGCATCAGGGTATCATACATCGTCGAATTCCGATAGTAATAACTGGTGCAAAGGCCCTCCAGAGTCAGGCCACGAGAAAGGCTTAGTCCGCCAACAGCAATCAAGCGCAGCCCAATATCATCCGGGGCTTTCTCATAATTCTCATAATCCAGATTCTTTGGTGCGTTTCCGCCGTTTATAGTTCGCACTTCAATCCTGGCAATGGCTGGATACAATGCTTTCTGAACTTCTTCCCAACTGAAATGTTTCAAGTCGGAAAACGCCGGATTTTCCGCACAGCCGGAAAAGTATTTGTCATATACCTCTTTGATGTATTTGATTGCATTATACTGCAATGCCTCCTCGCCAAGAAGATAGTAGTTATGAATTTCACGCTTGACGTCACGGATATAGCTGTCGACCACTCTCGTAATCTGATTTTGAACATCGATAAAACGAGAAATATTGATCATCATGGTCCGGTGAGATTTTGTATCACCGCGCAAATCTCTTACCGCATTTGCGATAAAGAAAGATGCGATAGCCTCCTTCATTGTTTCAGGAATATAGGAAAGCATATCTCCCTTCTTGTGCTTGATTGGCAAAGCCTGTTCACAATCGTCATTCTGCTCAAGCATATATCCATAAGGCGCATCTTCCCCGAACATCAATCGTGCGCCAATGTAATTGGATGGGGCTTCCAGTGCATATATGAAATCTCGAGGAAACAGATCATGTTTCAGCATTTCTTCTTCCGAGTCGGGATCTATGAAGACGTTTGCATAGGGTGTGGCAGTAAAGCCGACGTAATTAGCCTTTTTGAACAGAACTAGCAGCTTCCGAATTCCTTTGTTTATTGCGGTCACATCATCCTTCTTCGTATTCACCGAGGCATTATCTGCTTCGTCATCTATTAGAAGCATGGGAAGATCAATGGTTTTTGTGGTTTTATTTGCGTTATAAAACCGAAGCCAATGTTCCAACTTTTCCAACACACTTTTGTTCTTCTTAAGAACAAAAATGACCGGCGCACTGATATTATTCAGTTGCCCAACGATCTTTTTTGCAGTTGCTGCATTGAAATCGCTGGTCGTTGACGTGACAGCCCATCCGCTGGTGCTGGGATCAATAGCGCCAACTCCAACTTGAACATTGTCATTTTCAAGTGTAAACGCATAGCTGTCCAAGCCAATGAATCCCTCGTCTATACGCTGCTGCGTTTGTCTACGAAGCTTCTCAATAGTACCCGTCAACAAAATGATAACACGGTAGTTTGCATCTGCGGCTTTATTTATTAACCCTATATAAGTTGATGTTTTTCCGGACTGGACATCACCAATACAGAGGCCGCGTCTGAGAAACGGCTCTTCCTGCTCGGGATTTCCCAACAGATCCATGATTTCGTCAGTTGTTTTATCTAACTCATTGATGGTATTACTGTTCCAGTGTTTTTCCTTCTGCAGATATAGCCTATAACGATCCCAAAATTTGGTTGGCTTGTTTACCTTTGCAGCAATATACCAGGGCGTGTGATCCCTTTCTTTAACATAGTGGCCCCGATCAATGCGAACAAACAGAGACGCATGGAGCTCAGCGATGACTTCTTCCCGCTCGGCATCAGTCAACCGAGACGTACCGAACATCATGCTGTTTGTGCTATCGTACATGTCGACCAGCTTTTCAATCATCTCTTCCGTGATAGGTGCTGTTGTCGAACTTGTGTTCATCAGAATGGTTCCGATTATGTTTTTCTGATGGTCAGTCATTGCCATATACCTCCCTTATCTGAGATACCACATCAGGATACTTGATAAAGAAATCCATCTTGTCCATATTCTTCAGGAAACTCTCTACATCGCCGCCGATGGTCTCAAGTTGTTGAACCATCTGCTCAGCAACGGAGAATACATCACTTGATTCCAACGCGCCTTCTGTCACATTAGCTTCATTTTTTGCCATTCTATAGTAGACATCTGAATATGGAAAAGCATCTTCCAACATTTTAATAAACGCATCCAAGAGCCCAGCACTGTGCTCCTCCAAGCTCGATTCGAGCAGTTTTACAATCGGGAGGTCTCGATTGATTTGATATTGGAATTTTCCCCTGTCGTCAACTGGATTCCATACATGAACAAGGTTGTCAGTTTGAACATTCCGTCCGCGATATTTGTAAACTCGTTCACTCCTGCCGACCGTGTTTTCTACGATATCAGCCAAGTTCTTTTTGATGAAGTGCGGAAGTGATGCAGTAGATTTTTTAATATCTATTTCCCAAATGGAGTCCAGTGAATTGGGAATGTCAACCCGCACACGAGCCAGCTTTCCAAGCTCGTTCTGTTTAATCAGGCGGAACCAGGTTCCCCAGATAATCAGGCGCTTGTTCCTGTAGATGTAAAATCCCTGTTGTTGCCGGAGTTCGTCTTTCCCGCCAATTGCTTCAATATCCTGCTTGGACATTTTGTTTATGTAGGGAAGCACATAGGGCTTGACCTTGATTTCTTCTGATCCAATTCGAAGGATTTGTTCACTTAATGGCTGCGTTGCAGGGTGGCGAGTAAGAAACGGATCGGTACCTTTGACTGCTTCACCATTAAAGTAAATGGGTATGCGATTTTTGGGCATATCATCGTTAATAAAACGATGAAAAACAAGAGAAACATGTTTTCTAGTCAGCTCAGTTTTCTCATCAAAGGCTTTCTGGACCTGAGACGCCCCCTGCTGCAACCGATCAAATTGCTCCCAAACAACAACCGTGCCAGATTCTTTCAGCTTCAAATAAAGATATCCAATCGAGCTATCCATCTCTTCCTCAGAGAAGAACTGGAGCGCCCAGTCTTTCTGATGGATAATATAGTCTAAGTCCCAGCATGCCGCACTGAAAACGCCATCTTTCTTAGTCATGACCGTCAATTTGCGGCACTGAGACAGAGAGGCCATTTTCAGACCGAGGCCGAATCTTCCGAGATCATCTTTTCTACGCACATCGTGCGAACTCTGACTGCCATATCTCATGGCAATTTCCAATTCCTCTTTTGACATGCCCCAGCCATCATCCTCAACGCAAAGCCACTGAGGCGCTTGGGAGGAGAAACAAACTCTGACTTCAGTTGCAGACGCACTGATACTGTTATCAATAATATCTGCAACTGCAGCCTCGAATGAGTATCCAATTGACCGAGTCGACTCAACAAGAATTGGTGCATATGGAACGACTATCTTTTTCTGCATGTCGCTATCTCCTTATGTGAAAACGGATTCTATCTGGTCAATTATACGATAACGCAAGTTATGTCCAATAAAACGGACAATCCGATTCGACTCGGAAGCGAAATAGCTGTGTTTTTCTCATCCAAAAGCTTTCACAATCTCCTCATATGTCACCAGCGACATATTTCCAAGCTCCTTTGCCTTCTCCTCGCAGCCTTTGGTGAAGCCGGATTTGGAGAAGAGGTAATAGCGCTTGTTCTTATACGGGAACAGCTCGCTGCGGGCGAGGAACGTCTCCAGGACGGCGAGATCGACCTGCTCCGCTGTCCACTTGCACTCGGCAAAAAGTGCAGTGTCCTTGTCCTGCTCGCCCATGATGTCGATCTCGGCTTGGCACTTATGGACGGGATCGTTGCCCCACCAGCGGCCCAGGGAAGTGAATTCCACCGGGGATTTGCCGCCAAGCAGTAGCTTCCAGAGATACTGCTTGCAGATCTCCTCGAACACCTTGCCCATATACTCGCTCAGGTGCGGCTCGATGCG
>JAEEGL013158197.1_pt1 | contig 13666 bp, 10 predicted proteins | sample 9134231 | NCBI WGS metagenome assembly JAEEGL01 (sample SAMN16246548, study PRJNA631951) | gut metagenome | biome: gut microbiome; feature: rumen; material: fiber-attached | host: Bos | place: Iran: Karaj | collected 2018-10
ATTAAATTTGGATTTTCTTCATTTTGTATTTTTTCAGTTAAAAAATTAATTTTAGCTTCTTTTTTTTGATGATCATTATATAAATTTTCAAAAGTATTATAATTATTATTAATACCATACTTCCTTTCATAATTAGTATTAATTACAGGAGAAAAAAATTTTTGTCCTGTTTTATTATCAATTGGATTTTCAATTAATTCTTTCATTTTTTTTTTTCTTTCATTAGTTTTAGATTTAAAAGCTTTTTGTCTTTCATTAAAAGGTAAATTTAACAATTCAGAATTATAAACATTTACTTTTGGTTTAAATAAAACATTTTTATCATATATTTTATTAGAAAGATTATGAATATCTAATTCTTTTTTTTTATAATTTCTATATAATTGTTCATATCTTGGCCCAATTTGATTTATATGACCAATATTATTTTTATCCATTGTTATACTTCTTTTATTAATTTTTGGAACAAAAGGGTAATCAACTTGATTTTTATCATATTTTTCTTTCAAATATTCTATTTTGTTATTTACATAATCTTTATAATTAATTATGTTATCTTCATCATTATATGATAATTTATTATTATATCTATTTGTTAATGCAGCATAAGAAATATTATTTACTTTTGGTTTAAATGTACAATTTTTTTTATCATTTTTTTCTTTATCTTGTTTTATTTTTTGAATTTTTTCATCTGTTTTTTCTTTTAATTTTAATCCTTTATGATATAATCTTTCACCATAATTTAACATATAATTTTCCTGATTTGTTGATGTTAAAGGACGATTTTTTCTAAAATCATTTCCAGTTGTATTTGAGGGAATATAATTTGATTGTGATATATTAATATCTAAATCATTTTCAATATGATTATTATTGCTATTTTGATTGTTTAAATCCTGATTTATATTATTTGGATTTGGATTTATATTATTTAAATTTTCATTAGTTGCTATTGACATATTTGATTTTGATATTCTTTTTTTTGTATGACTTGATACTGTTTGAGATAAATAATTGAAGTTTTTTTTATTTTTTGAACTTGTTGATGAATTTGGATTTGTGTTTCTTTTATATAAACTATTAATATTTTTATTTTTTAATTTTGTATTTGATGAAAATGTATTTTGGTTTTTTAATTGATTATCATTATTAATATTGGCATTATTATTATTATTTTTATTATTATTATTGTTTAATAAATTTGATAAATTTTCTATTGTATTTTCTTTATTTATATTTGATTCAGTTAGCATTTGATTATTTAAAATATTATTATTATTATTATTAACTATTGAAGTAGTTAAAATTCCTTTTTGTCGTAAAGCATTTTTTATTTCTTCTGTTAATTCTTGTAATGAATCAAAATCTAGATTATTCTGTAAACAAAAATCATATGCTAATTGTTCAGGTTTAGAATCATTATAAATTTTAAGAAATTTTTTTTCATTATCTCCTAATTCTATTGCAAGAATCATTATTTCCTGTTTTTCATTTTGATTTTCAATATTTGTGTTTTTCACATTTTCTTGATTTGTTAATAAATTAATATCTAAGCTTCCATCAGACATTGTTTTGTAAAAATTAAATTAACCAAAAAAAAAAAGTAAAAAATATAAACATTAAATAATATTGTAATCAATATAAATTAAATAATATAATAATATCACAGAAAAAAAAATTCAAAAAATATATAATAAAATAAATAAATGCAAGTTCAAGGTTTATTAAAAAAAAGAAGTGAAAAACCTAACATAGCAGAAAGTTCATCAGATGAAGAAAGAAAAAATCAAAATGATAAATCAAATCTTCCATTAAACAAAACAATATTAGAAGAAAATAATTTTGGTTTATTAGATCGTCCAAAAACACATATTAAAACATTAAAAAAAGATAAAAAGAAAAAAATAATTAATGAAAGTACAATAATAAACATAAGTGATTTAGCACCAATAAATAGTGAAAGAATAAAAATAACACATAATATAAAAAGTGAAAAAAAAAGATTAGATAATTCATTTGAAGATTATTTCTTTTGTGAAATTGTAGATGATGAATCATTTCAAAAGTTTTTAATTTATTCTCAAAATTACATATCAAATAGATTAAATGATAAAATTCAAAGATTATATTCTTCATTAAGAAGACAAATAACAGAATCAATTCAACATGGATTAAAAGATATTCATTTACATACTGATTTAATTAATAAAGTTATATCAAGAAGTGTTGAACAAGAACCAGAAAAAAAAGGAGTTTTTCAAAAAATGTGTAAATGTTTTTCTAAACCAAAAATGAAAAATCATTTAATTGAATATCATAATATGCCAGAAGTTAGTATAAATATAGAAAATGAAATTAATAATTTTGGAATTGAATTAAGAAGTGAATTTAGTGATAAAAAAATAGAAGAAATTTGTGTTGTTCCTCATAATGAAACTGAGGAATTTACTAAAGAAAAAGCTAAAAAATTTTTACATAAAAAAGCAATTGAAGAAAGATTAAGAGAAGAAGTTGAAAATTATTCAAAATATTTTAATATTGATATTATTATTGAAAAACAAGAAAATACTTTGAAAAGTCAAGCTAAGAAAATTGAAAAATTAAATGAAACTAAAGAATTAAATGTTTGTATTATTTGTATGGAACATCAAAGGAATATTATGTTTTATCCTTGTTTTCATGTTATTGTTTGTGAAAATTGCAGTAAAAATAATGTTAAGGATATTTGTCCTGAATGTAAAAAAAAAATACAATCTAAAACTGTGATTAGTTAAATTTATTTATATAAATGTATTTTTTAATTTTTTATGTATTATAAATATTAAAATTTATTTTTTTATTTTTATTATTAAGTAAAAATATATTTTTATAAAATTATTTAAAAATTATCTGATATTATTAAAACACACTAAAGTAAATTTTTTTTTAAATTAAAAAAGTGAAAAATGAAAAAATCAAAAAGTTCAATAATTCCAGAAGGTGAATTTGAAATAGACAAAATAATAGGAAAAAGGATATATAATAATTACAAAGAATATTTGATTCAATGGAAAGGATATTTAAAAAATGAAGCAACATGGGAACCAGAATCAAATTTAACAAATGCAAAATTAGCAATTAAAAAATTTGAATATGAATATGAGGAACAACAAAAAAGAAGAAAAAAAGAAATACAAAAATTAATTAAAAAGAAAAGTCAAAATTCTTCTTCTAAAAATTTAAAATTAATTAATGATGATATAATAATAAATGAAGTTTTAGGAGTGTTTAAAAAAAATAATATTTTATATGGTAAATGTAAATTATATTCTCCAACAAATAAAAAAATAATTAAAATTATATCAACAAATGATATTTCTCAAATTTGTCCTTTAGCTTTAATAAAATATTATGAAAGTAAAATAATTTTTAATAATTAAAAAAAAATAAATAAATTTTAATATGAAAAAAAACAAATAGTTTAAATAAATAATAATTTTTTATAAAAAAATAACATAAAAATAATAAAAAATATCATTTAAAAAACAAAAGATAAAAAACCTTTTAAAAAAATGCTTCAACTAAGGCAACAAATAGCAGATAAATTATCATCAAAAATTGGTGCTCCTCCAGAACAAATAGAATTAATTTTAACAATGTTTACAATAATTCCATTAAGTATAATTAACTACTTTATAAAAGGAAAATATCCTCGTTTAATTTATAGTTTAGTATTAGGAGTTTTACTTCAATATTCAATTTATGGAATTGGAATTATTCATACTTTCATATCTACAATTTCAACTTATTTATTTATTCAAATTTATGGAAGAAAAAAATCTGCTTTTTATGTTTTAATTGGAACTTTCTTATATCAAAGTTTTCTGCATATTTATAGAATGATTTATGATTATGGTGGTTGGTCAATTGATGATCCTACTACAATTTATATGATGACTATTTGTAAATTTTCTTCTCTAGCTTTTTCATATGAGGATGGAGCAAAAAATGATTCAGAAATGAAAAATTTACATCATAGAACTTATAAAGTTATTGATAAACCTTCTCTTTTAGAAATATTCTCTTTTGTTTATTTTTATCCTACTTCTATTATAGGACCTTCAATAGAATATAAAGATTTTATTAATTTTATAGAAGAAAAAGATTGTTATAGTCATCTTCCATATTTTAAATTAATATCAAATGGATTTTTATATTTTTTATTTTCATTTATACAAATGGGAATTTATGCATTTTTTTCTCCAAAAATACCATTAAGTTATATTGGAAGTAAAGAATTTGGAAATAAAAATTTATTATATAAAATTGCATATATGTACATTTCATTAATTCCATTAAGAGCAAAATATTATTCAGGTTGGTTAACATCATATACTGTTTTAATAATAAATGGTATTGCTTATACTGAAACAAAAAATGAAAAAACTGGTAAAATTATTGAAAGTTTTGAAAAAGGATGTTATGGTTCAATTTTATATGATGAATTTGGTATAAATCCAAAATTTAAATTAGTAGAATGGAATAAAACTATTCATTTATGGTTAAAATATAATATTTTTACTAGAACGATTAATATTGATAAAAAGCCTTTTAAAAATAATTTCCAATTAGCAAGTTTAATGACTTTTATAGGAAGTGCTATTTGGCATGGTTATTATCCTACTTATTATTTTACATTTATTTGTTTATATTTTTACCAAGTTGGAAATGAACCTCTTGATAAAGTTGGATTTTATGAATATGCTGAAAAAAATATTGTTTTAAATATTGTAATGAGATTTTTAGTTCAATTAATGTTTAATATGATTGGTATTCCATTTTTTAATTTAGAATTTGGACTTTTTATACAATATTTAATTAATACTCATTTTCTTATTGTTTTTATGGTTATAATTTGGTATTCTTGTATTTATTGGGTTAAAATTCCTAAGAAAGATAAAAAAGTTGAAGAGAAAAAAGTGCCTGTTAGTGATGATAAAAAAGCTAATTAAATATTATTTAAAAATTTATCAAAATTAAATATAATATAATTTTTTTATTTTATTTTTTTTGAAATAAAAATTTAGATTAAAAAATGGAAAATAAATTATTAATCAATATATCAAATGCTTCTCAACTTTTTTCTTTAGTAAAAAGTTATGAAAAAAATCAAAATGAATTAAATATAATAATGCAAAATGAAAATACACATGAAATAATAAAAAATATACTTTTTGAAAAAAATCGTTCAGAAGAAGAAATATATCTTTTAAAAATATTTTTAAGGAATTTAACAAAATTTATGAAATTAATATCAAGAGAAGATACAAGAGAAATAGATTATATATTAACAAAAGTATCAAATGATATAGAATTAGAAATTCATAAAAAAAATAATTTTATAATGAAAATAGGAGATATAGGAAATAATTTTTATATAATATTAAAAGGAAAAGTAGCAGTAATTATTACAAAAATTTTTGATGTAATAATGACTAAAAAAGAATATATAAATCATTTAAAATTATTAAAATATTTTGAAGAAAATTATTTATTCAATAATACTTTAGTAAATAATTATGAAATTTTACCAATAGAATCATCTGAGATTGAAAATGAAAAATTAAATGTTAAAAATTTGGAATATGGTAATTTAAAAGATTATTTCTCATTAATAAATGCAGATAATTATCAAGATGAAGAAAAAATAAATAAAATAATTGGATTAAATAATTTTGAAATTGATAAAATTTTAAATCCAAATAGAAAAAGTAAAACAAAATATTATTATTTAAAAATAACAGGATTATTTAAAGTTGTAGAATTAAATGAAGGGAATTCTTTTGGAGAAATGGCTTTATCAAATAAAGATTTTAAAAGAACTGCATCAATTTATACTTTAGAAGATTCATTTTTTGGAACTTTAAATTATAGAGAATATAAAATGTCACTTAAATCTTATCTTGATGAATATAAAAATTTAAGTATTTCTCTTGTTTTTGAAAATACTTTATTTAAAAATATTGGTAAGACTTTTTTTATTAATAAATTTTGGAATTATTTCATTGTCAGAAATTTAAAAAAAGGAGAATATATTTTTAAAAATAATTTTAGAAGAGATGAAATTTATTTTATTTATAAAGGTGAAATTAAAATAATCTCACCTAAATTAACATATAATAAAATAATTCAATATTTAAATGAATTTTGTCCTTGTTTAAATTTAAATAGCAAACTTTTAGATATTAAAAAAGAAAGTGATATTATTTTAACTTATGTTAAAACTGGAGAAATAATAGGAATGAATGATTTATTATTTCATAAAAAATTTTTTGTTGATGGAATTATTGAATCAAATAATGCAATTGTATTTGCTATTGATTATCATTTCATGAATGAATTTTTAAATACTTATTCTAATGTTAGATTTAATTGGAATATAATTGAAAAGAAAAAAAAGAATATTATGATTAGTAGATTAGAAAGTATAAAAAGAACTTATGAAAGTGATATTATTGAATTAACTAGGAGAGAAGATATTGATAAAAAATATGATTGTGGACAAAAAGTTACTAACTTTTTTGAAAATATGGGTAATATTTTTAAACCAGGAGAAAATAATATGTTAAAAATTAAAACAATTCAAGAAAAGTTTGATTTAAATCCAATAGATAAACATCTATATATTAATAAATCTAATAAATTTATATTCAAAAAGAATAAAAATCATTTTTCCAATAATTATAATACTATAGATGATTATAATAAATCTTATAATACTATTACTATTGATTATGATAGAAATTTAAAAAAAAAAATATTACCTATAATTACTCTTCATAATTCTTTCATAAAAGAAAAAATAAATCAATCATCAAAAAAAAACATAAATGAAATTAATTATTTAGATAATATAAATAATAATTCAAATAGTAAAGATAAAAATAATATAACAATATTAGGAAGATTGTTTAAACGAAAAAAAAATAATAATTTAAAGATATTAAAAAAAAATATAAATTTAAAAGGAATATCTTATGAAAAATTTTTAAAGAAAGATGATTTATCCTTTTCAGATTCGAAAGAAATTGAATCTAAAAAATTTTTAAATAGTTTAAGTGCATCAAAAAATCAAATTTCAAATGTTGCTATTAAAGAATATAATTCAAAAAAAATTTTAAACCAATTATATTTTTATGATAATAATGTTAATAATCTTATGAAAAAAAATCTTGGTATTAGTTTTGCAAAATCAATGAGTTATAATAATCAAAAAAATAATATAAAAAATGAAAATAAAAGAAAAATAAGACCTCCTTTTTCTTATATTAGAATGGGTATGACTTTAAAAAATATTAAACATAATCAATAAATAAATAATATATTTTTTAAATATAGGGTTATATAAATAATAAAAAAAAGTAATAAATCTATATAAAATATTATAGAAATTTTGAAAAAAAAATATAAAAATAAAAAATATGGATGAAAAACCATATACATTAAAATATGAAAATAATGATATATACTTAATTCCAAAAGAACAACAACATACTCATACTTTAATATGGCTTCATGGTTTAGGTGATGTACCAACTAGTTATTTAGATATGTTTAATAAATATGATAGTCCAATTCCTTTTTTTTTCAAAATAATTTTATTATGTGCTCCAACAAGTAATGTATCATTGTATAATGAAAAAACAACATCATGGTTTGATATATATGAATCTGGTTTTAAAAAAGAAAAATCTTATAATTATGAAGATGTTAAAAATAATCAAAAAAAAATTAAAAATATTATTGAAGAAGAAATTAAATTATTAAATGGAAATTATGATAAAATTTTCATTGGTGGTTTTTCACAAGGTTCTTGTTTAAGTTTAGATTTTGCTTTTACTTTTGAAAATAAAATTGGAGGGGTTATTGCTTGTTCTGGGATTTTATTCTATGAAACTGAAATTAAAGAAGAAAATAAAGATATTAATATTTTTATTGCTCATGGAAAATATGATAAAGTTATTAATTTTGATGTTTCTATGAAAAGTTATGAAAGAATTAAAGATTTTAAAAATGTTGAAATTCATGATTATAGGATGCTTCATAATATTTGTCAAGAAGAAGCTGAAGAAATTAGAAAATTTGTTAAAAAATTAACTTAGTTATTATATTTTTTTTATTTTATATTTTTTTATGATTCAATATTATAATTTTTAAATTTTAAAATAAGATTTAAATTAATAATATGTATATGGTTTTTTTAATTTTATTTTTTCAAGTAATTTACTTAGCACAAGAAAACGAATTATATTTAAGAACATTAGAAAGAAAAAATTTAGAAAAGCCTAATATTGAATTAATTATTATTGGTGTTGTTGGATTAATTTTTTTTATTGTTGTTGTAATAATAATAATTAAATGTTTTAATAATAATGATACAGTAGAAAATTCAAATCATATTAAAAAAAAAGTAAATAAAAAAATAAATTTAATGAAAAAAGCATATTTATTTCAAAATGATTTAAAACCAAAAATTTTAAAGTTAAAATTTCCAGAAAAAAATTTTAGAGAATGTCCAATATGTTTAGAAAATATTAATGAAAATAATATTATTTGTTATACTCCTTGTCAACATATTTATCATTTCACTTGTTTTAAAAATTATATGATTTTTACAAAAGATTCACATTGTCCTCTTTGTAAATATGATTTGTTTTCTCTGTTACAAGGGAAAGATATAAATTATACTGTTTTAAATATAAATGATAATTTAAATATTAATTTTAATAATATTCAATATGAAGAATGTTTTGTTAATAATTTATCTTCATGTCAAGAAAGTTTTATAAATAATAAACAAATTAATGAACCAAATATTAATAATTCTAATAATAATAATGGTAATATAAATAATATTTCAAATAATCTTAATTTGAATAATCGTATTAATAGTAATGAATCAAAAAATGATAGAAAAAATAAGGCAAATTATTTTGAAAATAAAAAAATAATGAATTGTTAAAATATAATAAAATTATTATAAATCCTATAATTTATATAAATAAAAATTTAAAAGAAGATATAAATGATTATAAAAACTTAGAAAATAGGAAAATGAAAAATTAGCTATATCTATAAATTTCCAATAAATTTAATATAGATTTGAATTATTATTTTTTTATTAATTTATATTATTTTTATTCTTAAAACTTTATGATATTAAATGTAAATAATTTATATTTTTATCTTTATAATTTTATTTTCTAAAACTAAAATAACATATATAATAAATAATTTAGATTAATTATTTTTATAAGTTATGCCAGTAAAAGTAAATAAACAAAATAATGAATGATAATAAATCAAAATTCAAAATTAAAAAAATCATAAAAATTAAAAAAAGAACTTATATCAAAAATTCATATAACTCTGAATTTCTAAAATTATATTATTTTAAATATTAATTAATAACTCCATAAAACTAAAAAAAAATTAAAGCAAAACAAAATAAAAAATAACTAAAAGTAAAAATAAAAAAAATTTAAATCTTAGCATCTTTAGTAACATCATTAAAAGCTTTAGCAACATATTCTATATTACCTTCATTTAACCCAGCACAATTAATTCTTCCAGAACCCATTAAATAAATATGATATTTTTCCTTTAAAATTTTAACCATTTCTTTATTTAATCCAGTAAAACCAAACATACCTTTTTGTTCTTTAATAAATTCCCAATCATGTTCATTTCCAGTTTTTTTCATTTCTTCAACAAATCTTTCTCTCATTCTAATAATTCTATTACACATATTTTTAATTTCTTCTTTCCAATCTTTTCTTAAAGTTCCATTTGATAAAACTAAATCAACTAAATAAGCACCAAATTTAGGAGGATTTGAATATTCATTTCTACAAATTATTTGAATTTGACTTTTAATAGCATTTGCTTCATTTTCATTTTGAGTAACAAAACTTAAACAACCAACTCTTTCACCATATAAACCAAAATTTTTAGCAAATGATTGAGCAAGACACATATCAATACCATGATTAGCAAACATTCTAACTGCAAAAGCATCTTTTTCAGGATCACTTGATGCAAAACCTTGATAAGCCATATCAAAAAATGGTAAATGTTGTTTTTTTTTCATTACTTCATATATTTCTTTCCATTGATCAATATTTAAATCAGTACCAGTAGGATTATGAGCACAACCATGAAGTAAGAATATAGAATGATTAGGTGCTTTCATCATATCATTAATTAAACCATCAAAATCAATTTTTTTATTTTTATAATCATAATATTTATAATATTTAACATTTAAACCAGCATGACTTGATAAATTAGCATGATTAGCCCAAGTTGGATTTGATATATAAACTGTTTTATTTCCTTGATAAAATCTATCTAAAAATTTCATACCAATTCTTAATGCTCCAGTTCCAGAAACAGATTGAGTACCACAAATATTTTTTTTTTTAAAGGAAAAGAATCATCACCATAACCTAAACGAAGTGCTTCTTTTACAAAACCAGGTAAACCACTTATTGGTAAATATTCATGATTTACATTTAATTTGTAATATTGTTGTGTTGCTTCTTTGACACAATTTAATATGTATGGATTACCATTTTTATCACGATATGCTCCTACTGAAAGATTTACTTTATCTGGATGAGGGTCGTTTATGAATTCTTGAAGGAGACCAAATACTGGTTCTGGACCCATTTGTTTTACTGATGACCATGTTGAAAATTTGAAGAATGGGGCTAGGTACATTTTTTTTTTATATGTTTTTTTATTTTGATATTTTAGTTTTTATAATTTTTTGTTTTTATTTTTTTTTTTAATTTGTTTTTATTTTTTTTTTTAATTTCTTTTTTTTGGATGGGGATGGAAATTGTTATAAATTATTTTTTTTATAGTTTTTTTTTATTTTTATAATTTTTATTTTATTTTTAAAATGGTTTAATTATTATTTTTATTTGTATTTTATTTTTAATCATGTTTTTTAATTAGAAAATTTACCATTATTAAGGTACAAATTTGATTGATGAATCATAATAATCAAATATTATTCACCTCAAAAATTAAACTTTTTCAATTATAGATAAATGATACAATTAAAATTTATAATTATTTCATTAATTTTCATTTTTGGTATTTCATGGCCATTAAATTCAAATTTAGTATCATTAAATAATAATAAATTAAATAATAATAAATATTCAAATGTTATTGAAGTAAGAGACTTTTATATTTTTGATTTTTGTAACAATACTAATTCAAAATATAAATTTATTATCTTTATAAATCAAAAAAGTAATGAATACTTAATTGAATTAAATAATATTTTTCAATTAGAAAATATAGAGAATAAAAATAAAAATTTAATTGATATAAAATGTAAAGGTTCTTCTAATAGTGAACAATTAATATGTTATTTTGATAAAAATCAATTAATTAATTCAGGTAACTTGTTTAAAATAAAAAATATTGAAAAAGAAATAATATTTGATTGTTCAAAACAAAATTCAAATAAAATAGAAAAATGTATTTTATTACCTTTTAAAACTAATTTTCAAATAAAAATTAATAAAGCATATGATTCTTTTGTTCATATTAGAAATACAACTTTATTAATTGATTTTAGAAAAAAAAATTTATTAAAATTCAATATTGATTATTCATATATTTTAAATGAAAAACCTGATGTAATAGTAAATGGAATAAAATTATATTGTAATGAAATTCCAGATGATAAAAGAATTGGTTTTGGAAAAAGTCTTGAATGTCTATATAATAAATCTCAATATAATTATCAATATTCTTCCCAACTTCCTGTTTTTGTTATTGATAAATGTGATAATTATGTTTATACTAATATTAATATTGTTGCTTTGAATTCTAGTTTTTATAAAAATAAATTTTTCAATATATTATTTATTTTATTGATATTTATTTTTTAAAAATACAAAAATTTTAATAATAATTTATTTAATAAATTAAATATTAAATTAAAATATAAATAATAAAAATTTAAATATCCTCATTTTTAATTGGTAATAATTTTACAATTGAAATTTTAAATGAGCGGTTTTTTCTTTTTTTACCTAAAAAATTATTATTAAATAAATCAAGCACTTTATTGACAGAAATATATTTTCTATTCTTTTCCTTTAATTTATTTAACTTATTTTTAATCTTTTCAAATTTTTTTTCTTTATTCTTAATTGTCTTTCTCAATTCTAAATTTTCATTATTTATTTCTAAATTATAATCCATTAAATTCAAATTTTTATTAGTTAATTCTAAATTATGTTGTTTTAAATCACAAATTTGATTTTTTAAACAAATATTTGAATTATGAAGAAAAAAACCATTTCGATCATAATAATGTCCACATTTAATACACATAATTCTAATATTAAAACATTTTTTAAAATGTTTTTCCATTTCAAAAACTTCAAAACTTTTTTTGCAAAATAAACAAGAAACAACTAATTTTTTACATTTTAAAAAATGTTCTTCAAATTTAAAATTATAAAAGTTCCTTTTACAAAAATCACAAAATCTAATTTTTAATCCGCAATCTAAAGCATGTAAAAAAATACTATTTCCATTCCCAATAAAAGAACATAAATTACATTTAAATTTAATTCTTTTACTACAATTATTAACATGTTCAGAATAATTCAAAATATTTAAAATTTTATTACATCCATTATGAATACATTTAAATTCTAATAATTCAATCATATTTCTTAATTTTCTTGGAATTTTACATTCTTCAAAATTACTTCTACATTCAGGACATTTTTTATTATTTTTAAGTGATTTATTTATACAATAACTACAAAATATTGTTTCACAATCTGAACATTGAATTGGTTTTAATGGAAATTCAAAACAAATTGGGCATTTTAATTCATTACAAAATATATTTGGATTTATTATAGATGAAAAAGGAATTCCAGTTTGTATTATTTGATCATTTGGTATATATGGTGTATATATTTTTGATATTAAAAATTCTGGAATTTGTTCTGGATTTTCTTTATAAAATGAATAGTTTTCTATATCATTGTCGTATAGTTGATATGTGAAATTTAACATTATTTTTTATTATTTTATTTTGAATTTTTGGTTTTTTTATTTTATTTTTTTGTATTTTTTTAAAATTTGGTGTTTTTGAGGTTTTTACATTACTTATTATTTTTTTTATTGTCAATAATTAAAATTTAAATTTTATTTATATATTTTTATAATTAATTAATTATTTAATATTATATGTTATAAGGTATTATTTACAACAATATTTTTTTGTATATTTTTCTTCATGTTTATCTCTCTTAATTTTTCTTATACCAATATGATTTAAATCAAAATTATATTTTCCTTTTTCAATTTTTTTATCAATTTCTTGAAGAGATTCATTAAAAATATTATTAATATTTTTCCCAGTTTTTGCAGAACATTCAAAAAATAACATATTATACTTTAAAGCAAGTTTTTTTCCTTCATCATAATTAACAACTCTCTCATTTTCTAAATCAATTTTATTACCAACTAAAACTAAATTAATCTCATAAGGAGAATTATTAGTACATTCATCATTCCAATTTTCTACATCATTATATGATTTTTTTGAAGTAATATCATAATCCGCTATTGCACAAGC
>JAEEGL014120391.1_pt1 | contig 13666 bp, 13 predicted proteins | sample 9134231 | NCBI WGS metagenome assembly JAEEGL01 (sample SAMN16246548, study PRJNA631951) | gut metagenome | biome: gut microbiome; feature: rumen; material: fiber-attached | host: Bos | place: Iran: Karaj | collected 2018-10
CAAAAAGCATCCTGATTGGCAATTGGCTATATTCGGTTCTGGCCCTATGGAGGATGACCTACGTAAGCAAATTCATCAAGCAAACCTTCAAAACGTCAAAATCCATCCATTTACACACGACATAAGTCAAGAGTACTATAATAGTTCCATTTATGCGCTCTCATCCCATTTTGAAGGTCTTCCACTCGTACTCATTGAGGCAATGCGCCATGGATTGCCCTGCGTAGCATTTAATTGTAAATTCGGAGCATCAGATGTAATTATAAACAATCAATGCGGTTTCATTATTGACGACGGAGACATTGACACATTTGCCATACGAATATGTCAACTGATTGAATCAGACGAACTAAGAAAAAAGATATCCATAGGTGCATTAAAACACTCAAAATCATATGATGTAGAAAGAGTAATGGAAACATGGAATTTCCTTTTTAAAGAATTATGCAGAAATAGAAAACAGAATTAATCAATAGTCATCATTTATGAATTAGTATGCTCAAACTCAGTACCTTTTCTGCAATCTTATCATAATATCTACGATACCATCTAATTTTATAAATATAATATAAAGGCTTTATAGAAGTAGCAAAAAAAAGAAATTGAACAAGATGGCCTTCTTTTAATACTCTTATCAAGAATTTATTACGCAATTGGCACAAATTTACTTCCAAATGTTTAACAGATTTCTTATTTTGCTCAAACAGATCAACAGTTCTAACCATAATATAGAAAATATACATATTATATTCTAAAATAGAGAATTTAGGTGGAGACATTATGATTTTAGAGCAAGAAACAATACGACTTTGAATAATTAAAGGTATCCTATCAGATGAAGTATTCATAATAGACCCAGGATTATCTTCATATATATATGTTACCTTGGGAATAATCATAATACTATTTGCATTCAGAAACAAATAATATGACCACAATAAATCTTCATCAATTATTCCTTCTTCAAAAGCAATATTCTTATTAATTAGCAAGTCTCTTCGAACCAACTTATTCCACGCTGTATGAAACAATTTTCTTCTTAATAAACTCTGTAGGGCTTGTTCATGTGAATTATCAATAAAAAAAGGGCTGTCATTATCAAAATGCATTGCCAAATCCTTGTTTTTTAAAATAAATGTATTTCCCATAACCACATCAACCTTAGACTTGCAATTTGTATCATCTAATCCTTTAACTAAATTAATTAGCGCACTATTCTCCAATCTATCATCAGAATCAACAAAAAGAACATAATCTCCACTTGCATTTTGCAAGCCTGTGTTTCGTGAAGCAGATAGTCCTTTATTTTTTTTATGGTTAACAACAGTAAATACTATATTTCCAAAATAATTCCTTAACTTACAATCAATAATTTCCATACTCCTATCAGGGGTACAATCATTTACAAGAATACACTCCAAATGATAGTTCACACTTTCTTGAGCCATGATTGAATCAAGACATCTTTCTATATAATCCTGTACATTGTATACAGGTATGATTATTGATATATTATACATAAACACATTGTTAGTGTTTTATTATCAAATACTAATTAAATCACTCCAACTACAAGAAAGTACGACGATATTTAACATGCAGCGTAGAAAAAAACAACTTTTCGACCACCCAATCCAAATTATTATATATCAAAGGACTTCTAAATTATTTATAAATTTACACTGCAAAAATACAAAAATATATGCGAACTGCCAAATTTCAGAATTAATTTCACTAATATTTTTAGAAAAACAATTTATTTCTTTGTAATTTTAAAAAAAAAACGTACCTTAGCCCCAAAAATAAAAAACATACTTTATGAATCGTTATTGACGTTAAAATATAGAAGGCAGTTTCAATAGGTTGAAAAAAATATCATATTATGAAGAAATTAATGTTGCTTGGAGGAATCCGATATCTTATACCCGCTATTGAAGCGGCACACAGGCATGGTCATTACGTTATTACAGTAGACTATTTACCTAATAACATAGCACACAAATATTCAGATGAATATCATAATTTGAGCATATTAGACAAGGAAGCTGTGCTGGTATTGGCCAAAGAACTACAAATAGACGGAATTCTCTCATACGCAGTAGACCCAGGTGTAGTTACCGCTGCTTATGTAGCAGAGCAAATGGGATTACCCTTTGCATGCTCATATAAAACAGCATGTATACTTCAAGACAAGTCTCAATTCCGGCAATTCCTTAAAGAGAATGGCTTCAATGTACCTAATGCTAAAGGCTACATGAATGCGGAAAACGCCATAAGGGATATTGACTTTTTTAAATGGCCAGTAATTGTAAAACCTGTTGACTCTGCTGGCAGCAAAGGTGTTTCAAAAGCAGATAATCCGAAAGATCTACCAAAATCCATTGCGCATGCATTAAAAGAATCTCACAATGGTCATATTATTATAGAGGACTTTCTGGAAAAAGAAGGGATGTCATCTGGTATAGAGTGTTTTTTTGTTGATGGAAAACTTAAATATAGTGCTTTTTACGACCAATGGTTTGATTCAGATGCGACCAATCCATATACGCCATCAGCAGAATGCTGGCCTACAGAAAAAAACGAAATTGTATTACAAGATATTCGACATCAACTACAACGTTTAAGCTGTCTACTTGGATTCCGTACAGGTATTTTCAATGTCGAATGGCGCGTTTGCAAGAATGGAAAAGTATATCTAATGGAAGTATCACCTCGAGCAGGCGGCAATCGCCTTGCAGAAATACTGAATTATGCCACAGATATTAATATTATCGAGGCTGAAGTATGTAAGGCCGTAAACGATCATCTTAAAGTTATATACGAACCGGTATTTAAAGGTTATTTTGTAATTCTTGTATTGCATAGTGAAAAGAAAGGAATTTTCAAGAGTGTCGAAATTAATGATAAAATTAAAGAGCATATTATGGAAGAAGAGATAAGAGTGAAACATGGTGATATGATTGAGGCATTTAATGGAGCTAACAATGCAATAGGAACGTTGTTCCTTTATTTTGACACACGAGAAAATATGGAACTTTTTCTTGTGCATCAAAAAGAATGGATTAAAATCAATTTAATGTAGCGTATTATACTTTTTTTTAATAGATATTTGTTTATTTCCAAAGAAATAACTATATTTGCAGTATATTTTTGAAAAAGTTATATGACAATAACGAATTGTAACTAAAAGTATATATATGTTTATTAAGTTCAAAAATCATCTCAGCATGTCAATGGTTAATTCGTTATTAGAACGATTTGACACCTCGTTTGACAAACCTTTACATGATATAATAGACATTAATGTATATAGTGAGAAATTGAGTCTCCATGCGCACTTTATTATAGCATATGATGAAAAAGAAATAATAGGATTTGTAGCATATTATATCAATAAAGAAGGACAATATGCATATATACCACTTATAGCTGTTCATAAAGAAAGAAGACGTCGTGGAGTTGGACACCTTATGCTTTCACGCTTATGGGAGTTTCTTCCAGTAGAAATAGACAAAGTGCGTCTTGAAGTTAAAGAAGGTAACATTAGTGCTCAACTCTTTTATAAAAGAGAAGGATTCATTGTTCTTTCTGGTGTTAATAATGGTAAGTTTTTGCTTAATAAAAACAGAAAATAGAATTAAATAATTTATGAAAAAAGATATTATTACTGTTACATCTCCCCTGTTGCCAGACCTTACGGAATTTAATGAATATCTGCGTAACATATGGGAAAAGAAGTGGATCACAAATAACGGTTCTTATCATAAATTACTTGAGAAAGAATTGTCCGAATATTTAGGAGTGCCATATATTTGTTTGTTTACAAACGGGACTCTACCATTGATAACAGCTTTACAAGCTCTTCGAATAACAGGAGAGGTCATAACAACTCCATATAGTTTTGTTGCGACTACACATGCTCTTTGGTGGAATGGTATAAAGCCTGTCTTTGTTGACATAGACCCAGGAACAGGAAATATTGATCCTGAAAAGATTGAAGCTGCCATAACTCCGAAGACTACGGCAATAATGCCTGTACATGTTTACGGGCGACCATGTAGGATAACAGAGATTCAAGAAATTGCAGACAAATACGGACTAAAAATAATATATGATGCAGCTCATGCTTTTGGAGTAAAAAAAGATGGGGAAAGTATACTTAATGCAGGAGATATTTCTACTCTAAGTTTTCATGCAACAAAAGTATTTAACACAATTGAAGGGGGAGCTATGATCGTAAAAGACGAAAAAACTAAACGGCGAATTGACTTTTTCAAAAATTTTGGCTTCGCAAATGAAACTGAGGTTGTATCTCCCGGAATAAATGGCAAAATGGATGAAATACGAGCCGCCTATGGAATATTAAATCTTAAACAAGTAGATAATGCAATAGCAATTAGAAAAAGAATTGCAAATAAATATCGAGACTGTCTTAAATATGTCAAAGGAGTCAAATTTTGGAATGACATCCCGGATGTAAAACATAACTATTCATATTTTCCAATATTCATCAATGCTGAAGAGTATGGCATGACAAGAGACCAGCTCTATTTCAAAATGAAGTCTCATAACATTTGGGGAAGACGGTATTTCTATCCATTAATAAGTTCTTTTTCTATGTATCGAGGCTTACCCAGTGCAAATAAAGACAATCTCCCAAATGCTTATAAAATGGCAAATGAAGTCATTTGCCTACCTATCCATCAGGACTTGACAGAAGAAGATGTGGAAAAAGTAATAAACGAAATAAAATATTAAGTACATGACAACCGACAACAATATTTTACTAACGATTAATTGTTTAACATATAATCAACGTGATTATATACGCCAAGCATTAGATGGTTTTTTGATGCAAAAAACAAATTTTCGCTATATCATATCTGTTCATGACGATGCATCGACTGATGGAACTCAAGACATTATCATAGAATATGCAAAAAAATATCCAGACCTTATTCAAGCCACTTTAGAAAAAGAAAATCAATACTCAAAACATGATGGGTCTCTTAGGCGTATTGTAGAATCACATTTACAAGGCAAATACGTTGCTTTTTGTGAAGGAGATGACTATTGGACAGATGCATATAAACTGCAGAAACAAGTAGATTTTCTTGAAGCAAACCCCGAGTATTCCATGTGTTTCCATAATGCAATCATGCATTTTGAAAACAACAATGTTCCAGATCAAAAATTTGCAAATATTGAGAACAGGGACTATACAGATATAGAAATATATGAAAAGTGGATAACCACCACCGCATCTGTTGTTTTAAGGCGTGACGTTTATTTATCACCACAATACAACAAAATGTTTTATGAAGTAAATCCTCTATTTGGTGATATCCCACTGTTCTTAGTGTGTTCAATGGTAGGAAAATTAAGAGGGATGGAAGATACTATGTGCGTTTATAGAAGGCATGATGGAAATATGACACGGGTTCAGAAAAAGCATAATACTGCTCAAATGATAGAATACGCACAGTCTAACATCAGAATTTATAAAGCATTCGGAAATAGATATAAAAATAAAGCAGTATATGAATATGTTAGAATTTACACCAATTTATTTATATATTCACGTCAAGAAGGAAATATTAGATGGAACTATTTATCATCAGCTCTAAAAGAAGACAGCTTATGTACATTAAAATGTCTCTTTGATAGTGCTATGAGCTCCATTAAACGAAGATGTTCTTTGGCAATCAAAATAAAATAACATAGTCAATATAATAAAAAAATTACCATTATGAACGACTACAAATTCAAAGTTACTGTTGGCATGCCTGTATATGGCGTAGAGAAATATATACAGAAATGTTTACTCTCCGTCCTTAATCAATCTTTCCAAGATGAAATAGAAATCTTGGTTGTAGATGACCTTGGACTAGACAAATCTATGGATATTGTTCGGGAGATTCAAGTAACCCATCCAAAAGGTAAGAACATCAGAATCATTACCCAACCAAAGAATATGGGATGCTGGGCAGCTCGCAATCGTGTATTGGAAGAAGCCCAAGGTAAATACATCATGTTAGTAGATTCTGACGACTATATCTCTGAAGATTGCATTGAGAAACTCTATGCACAGGCTGTAGAACATCAAGCAGAAGCTGTTTACGGCTCTGTACTACCAGTTGACTTGCAAGGCAACACATTAGATATCGGTCAAGATTTTCTGAATCAGCCATACTTGGTACTCCAAGGTAAAGATTGTCTAGCCAACTTTGCCAATAAGAGTGTTCACCCGACATTGAGAGATTTCATTTGGAATATCCTTTTTAGGAAAGACTTCATCGAAAGACACAACATCCGCTTTAAACAAGCGAGATTCAACGATGACATGATCTGTAGTGCAGATGTTGTGCCATTGGTAACAAGCGCAGTTCTTATACCGGATCACACCTACTACTATGTCATCAGAGACAACTCGCTGTCTAACTACCAGCATCGCAAGGAGATTAAGCTAGACGAGATTAAAGAGTTTATTAGAATATATTCATACCTTAAGAACAAATGTCTTGAATTAAAAGACAAATCATATTTTGAAACTCGTTGTACCAAAGGCATGATTCTCATGTTTTTTATGATTTGTGGTGTGCTAAAAAACAGAGACCGAATAAATCCCGCTCTTGACGACAATATTATAAAAGATGCCATGATGCATCCATTAACACTAAAAGACATCTTAGGATTCAAGAGTCACAAATACATCAATCTGGGATTCTACGTTATCGGTAAACTACCTGCCTCTCTCTCTGTTTACTGTTTAAAAATGCTTGGAAAAAAGAAAGGTGTTATCTGACTATATCCACCTCATTAATGTTCCTACAACGTAAGTTACTCCCACTGAAAGAGATGGGGGCAACTTGCTTATAACATATAAGAATAAATGGAACAACCTATAACGTTTGAATGAAAATATCTCTTTGAGTGTAGCGGGATGTTTCAATTCTTGACGTATCTCCTTTGCGGGCAATGGTTCCGTAAAACGGTGACGATGTCTAATTGCGACACAAGCGGCACGGAACTTGTGTTTCATAACCCTTGCACAATGGACATCATAGAATGAGCGTTCTTTCAAACGAGCACATCTCTCTGTCATCTTGGCATCTGTTTTGAACCGTTCTCTGATCTCTGCAGTTGGGATATAATCACGCATCTGATTGCCCATTATTGAACCAGGTCTGAGAACATAATTATAGGTTATATTTGGCAGCAAGACTGCACGTTCGACTTCAGAATAAAAATCAGATAAGAATAAAGCATCTTCGTCTTTTCTGGCAGCAAAACGAAGGTCGTTTTTCAGGAGGAAATCAAGTTTAAACAAGTTGTTCCATGCATTAATACCTATATGCCAACGAAGGTCCTGACATAAATAGTTGGCAAACACATCCTTACCAATTAGTACTTCTTTTGTTTTATAGGTAAATGTAGGTTCCTCCTCATTTGTACCATAAATGACTTTCCGAGAAGAGGCAAGAACCACATCTGTATCATACTCTTCAGCCTCTTTCAACAAGACTTCAATAGTTTCCGGCTCGATATAATCGTCAGAATCAACAAAACAAAGATATTTACCACTCGCATTCTCAATAGCAGTATTCCGAGCCTCCCCTAGTCCCCGGTTCACAGGATGCCGAATAATTTTGATGCAATTACCCAATGGATGAGACTGCTGCATCTTTGCAACAATATCCATTGACTTATCCGTACCCAGATCATCAACCACCAAAATTTCCAGATTCTGAAAGGTTTGGTTCAAAACAGATAAAAGGCATTTCTCTATATAGGGTTCTACATTATAGACAGGAATACCGATGGTAACAAGTGGACTATTCATTGGCATACTATTGTTGATTACTTTGCAAAGATATACATTAATTCGCTAAAATACAAATCTTTTTCAACTATTATTACGCAAGTCTGTCAAAAAGTTGTTTCCATAGAGGCATAATACAACTTTCAGCATACTTTTTTGACGATTCTATGCCAGATTTACCCATTTTTACACGTAAATCCCAATGATCAATTAAATTGCATACCTTATTAGCAAATTCTTCCAAACTTCTTTTGCAGATCAAGAAGCCATCAATCAACTACGATATATATAATTCGTCTTTTCATACATTCTAACTAATTGTTCTTATAGTTCAAATAAATAGATGCCACAGATTCAGCAACTCTCTGAGCATTGAATCTTCCAACAACTAATTGGCGAGCAGCATATGCACATTTCTGAAATAAGTTTCTATCCGTGTAGAATCTATGGATCGAGCAAACAATTTCATTTACATTATTAAATGGTACGATAAGCCCATTTTTATCATTTACAATCAACTCTTTTGTACCATCTGTCGGAGTGACAATAATAGCCTTTCGCATTGCCATAGCTTCCAACAAAGCAATCGACAATCCCTCCCAAAGACTTGGAAGACAATACACATCTATACTATTAAGGATCTCCGGGACATCAGTACGAAAAGGAGATCTGAAGATATAATCTTTCATCTGATTAGTACGAACAAACTCATCCACCTCATTGTCCATATCACCCTCTCCAACAAGGAGCCCCTTTATCTGAGGGTTCTGAGAATGGGCAATCTTTATTGCCTCCAGATAAATGATGGGATTTTTTTGTGGTGTACAACGAGCAACGAAACCTACGACAAAATCAGAATCGGAGAAGCCGAATTCTTTTCTAAGATTAACAAATTTCGAATCAGGGTTGAACCGATCTAAATTAATCCCGTTTTCAATTACATGAACATTTTTTAGACCGAACTCTCTTGCACCTGTTTCTGCATTACTTTGTGAAACACATATTACATCATTAGAATAATGGCATATAAGTTTCTCGCTGATAGCACGCATTTTCCTTACTAAGAGCCCTTGGTCATTATGGAAACTCCATCCATGAACAGTATATATAAATGGAACGTGATTTCCAAGGACAGACAGTAACACATTGGATGCAGCCCGACTACCATGGGCATGAACAATTTGAATACCTTCCTCCCTTATTATACTCTTGACCTTTCTCTGAACCTTTATGTCAAAAGGTTTTTCAGAATCAATTACATAACAAGATATATTCTGTTGTCGTAACCTATCTATCATTTCTCCTCCTGAAAACGAAAGGCATATAGGTTCGAACTGACTCCTGTCTAAATAGTATATGAGATCTAAAAGATGAGACTCACCTCCCCCTATCTGCCCCTGACGGATAACTTCTAAAATTTTTAACTTAGTCATACACATTAATAAATAATGATGCAAAAATAATTATTTTATCTGAATACAACAAATAATTAAGGAATAATCTACTCTTTTGACATCAATTTCTCAAATAGTAATAACCATTCTGACATTATTAATGATGCTTCATAACGCCGAGAAGACAGAACACCCGCCATTCCCATCGATATACGCAATTCAAGTTTTTCAATAAGTAAACACACTTTTTCTGCAAATACTTCGTCATTTCGATTCATGACAAGAAAACCATCTTTACCATCAGAAATGATATCAGCAGGACCATAGGGACAATCAAATGCCACTACAGGTAGACCACAACTCATTGCCTCCGGAAGAACCAGACCGAAGGGTTCGTATCGGGAAGTCAATATCAAAATTGAGCATTGCTTATATTTCTCAAAAATTGCAGATGTAGCCTCATGAATTTTAATATTAACATCCTTCTGCTTGATTTCAGCAAGCAATGCATCCTGTTCCTCGCCATATCCACCATAAATATGAAGGCACCAGTCAGGATGACGCTGATAAACAAGATTCCAGATACGCAAAAGACTGCCAACATCCTTCTGCTTTGAAAAACGGCCTACATATATGACAGACTTTGCTGTACAATCACTATATAACCCACTCTCGTTCAGGCGAACGACATTAGGTATCACACAGACCTTCGGTGTCAGTTTATTCCATTCCTCAGCATCACCTTTCGTTAAAGAAACAATCATATCTGCCTTTTTCACAGCCTGCTGGAGATACCACACGTGAAACCGTCGTAATAAGCCATCACCATCAAAACGACTGGACAAACAAGAAGAATGAGACTCAAAGACAAGAGGGACATGGCCTTTCATTTTAATAACATCACGAATATAATCTATACGCGTACAAATAATGATATCAGGAGCCTTCTCCTGGATTTTACTTTTTAGGTGTTCACGGAACAGACGATGTAGTTCTCGACTTTTGATAACACGTCGCCAGAAAGACAAATGATATTGCTCATAAAAACGAATGTCCAGATCTTCATGAGACACATCCTGATGCAATGGGAAACAAACCGGATGATTACCTTGATTGACTGTCAGCAAACAGACTTCAAAGCCTCCATGTTCCACCAACCAATTAGCCTTCTCTATCAAGACCCGTTCCTGTCCCCCAAAGATGGCCAATGCATCACAGATGTAGAGGAGTTTCATTCATATTTGGGCTTTACAAGATTATCCTCGCTGTCTTCGTAATGCTCTTTCTTGGAGAAAATACGGGTAATACCTTTACTTTGGATCTTTACATGATGCACAAAACTCTGCCACATGGACTGGTTGCCAATAGTTCCATAACCAGTAATAGCACGGCAACGACGATCTCGAACAAACTTTATCTTTCCATATTTTTTCAAAGACAGAGCCATCGACCCATCCTCACCACGGATAATATCGACCCGGTATTCTTCCTGACGACCATAGTCTGCATTATAGGCAAAAACCAAACCACGGACACTCAGTTCCGGACGTTTGAAATGCTGAATCCACAAGAACAGATCACGGCACATTTCAAAGAGCCTCAATCCCAACTTGCTATGGTTTTCATCAGGGAAGTAACTCCAAGTTGCAGAAACGGCTACTATTCCAGGCTTCATCAACTGATCCAGCATCAGTTCGTAATACATCGGTGGGTAGATGGTATCGCTATCTACATCAAAATAGTATTTCCCTCGTGAATGTTGCAAACCACAGCGACGGGCGTATCCACAAGAATGCTGATATTCCGTATAATAAGGTATTCCTGATTTCTCGTAGATTTCAGCCGTTCTGTCTTTTGAATCGTTATCGACTCCAATAATCTCAACAGGATATTTACACTTAATCTCACTAATGGCCCAAAGACAAGCCTGAAGATGGGTTTCCTCGTTATAGCCAATCACCACAATAGAGGCTATAGGTTTGTCACTCTGTAAAGCAGCCAACCGCTCTCGTGTTCCATCAATAATATCCTGAGGGACTTCACCAAACGGTTTCCCATAAATCGACAGATATTTATCGTACCAATTTGCCATAATATGCTATTTTGTGTGCGAAGATACGCATTTATCTGCATATTTCCAAATTTTATACCAACTTTTTCAATTTACCAAGACTCCAAATAACAGCAACACAGAGTAATGAGGGTAATCTTCCGACCAAGTATAAGAATTGATTTTTCAAGCGAGCCTGACGAAAAGTGCCAATTTGATTCCACGTAGCAGGATGGCTCATCATCGATTTAATCTCATCATTGGACACCGACGGGTGGATATTCTTCCTTCGTTTCATGACATTGCAGGCGATATAGAAATCCGTCATCACAATGTTGGTGCAACGATTGGGGAAATACACCTTATTATATAATATAGAAGAAGTCTCTTTCAGATGATTAATAGCTTTTACATTTTGCATCACCTCGTCTTTGGATATGTTTTCGCGTTGCTGATAATGAGAAAGGGAGTTTTCGCGACATAAATAAGTGTAGGTAATATCTGGCAATATAACAGCACGTGAGATATAGGTCACCAGATTGAAAGTGAAGACCAAATCCTCCCAGTAGTTCGCATCAATAAAGCGGAGATTATTCTCACGCAGCAAAGAAATCATAACAAGATAATTGCAGGCAGAAGCCTGGATTCCACCATATTTTCGGTATGCGAACTCTGCCAATTGATCCTTACCTAACAGTTGCAAAGATGGGTATTGATAAACCATCCGTTCTCCAGAAGTATCAATCTTCTCGTATGACCCAAAGACAATCTCCGCATCATACTGGCGGGCGTTCTGCATCAGAATGGAAATCGTATTTTCCGCAATTAAATCATCAGAATCCATAAAATAAAGATAATCGCCTTTGGCTTCTTCAATGATCTGATTGCGAGATGCGGAAACGCCCAGATTCCTGTCATGAGAGATGATTCGTACAGCAGCCCTCCTCTGATGCGATTGCTGTATCTCTTGCATAATGGTCAAAGATCCATCACCGCCTGCATCATCAATCAACAAAAATTCAATGGAGGGGTATGTCTGTGACAATGCTGACTCCAATGCCTGGCGGATATAAGCTTCTGACTTATATACAGGAATTCCTATCGTTACATCATACTTCATGATTCGACATAAGGTCATCGAACAACTCTTTCCATTGCAATGCAATTTTCTCAATGGTATATTGTTGAGATTTCAATCGGCCTTGCTCGCCCATCTGCTTTCGTTGGTTTTCATCATTAATCAACAATAATATACGATCAGCAAAGAAACGGATATTAAACGAAGGCACCAGAAATCCGTCAACACCATCGGAGATAATAGATCGAGGACCATTTTCACAATCAAAAGACACAACCGGTAAGCCACATGCCATAGCCTCAACTATCACCAATCCAAAACCTTCTGAGCGGGAAGGATGTACAAAGATAGAACTCTTGATATATTCACTCTCTACATCTACCAAGCTACTTCTCAGATGGCAACGCCGTTGGTCTATTGAAAGATCATCCATCATTTTTACATATGGGGTTGGGTCTCCCATACCATATATATCTAACTGCCAATCAGAACATTCCTTCTCAACAATAGACCAAATCTTTAACAACAAATCAAAACCTTTTTCATTAGAATAACGGCCCACGGATATTATTCGCTTGGTATCTGAGCGTTTCTGACTGGAAACTTCTATTGGCAGAGGATCAGGTATCATCTTTACATTATCCAACTCTGGCCAATCCTGAACGGCGTTGTCAGTTAAAACAACAAATTTATCAAGCCTCCTTAATTGAGCAACAACATCTTTTTTCCAACAATCTGAGAACATGCGCATAAAAATAGAAGAGTCACCATCTTCAATACCTCGATAGCTTGAACGGCTCAGATGTAGTTCCCCGATCTTACGACTCCTATCCTGAATGTCATTGATAAAATTAATCTCACGACGCAAAGTACTAATTGTTATATCAGGTTTTATCCTTAGCAATTCACGTTTTAGTAATTTCTTGTATTGTCGTTGTTTCCTGATGTACAATAATAATTTTTTAATAAAGGATTTATTCCACAGATCCTCAAAAGCTATGCCGAGATTAATAACTTCTACTCTTTTTGACAGATGAAAAAAAGAATGGTCGCCATTACCTTCTGTCACGATAATGGTCACTTCGTAACCAAAATGCTCTGCAAAGTAATTGGCCTTCGTTGTAACAACCCGTTCTACCCCACCAGCAGAATACAATGCCGGAGTGCAATAACAAACCTTATATTTCCTGTTATTCATGAACTGATTGAACCTTTTTGGATTGCAAATGTAGTCATTTATTTCTAAAAAAGCAAAAAAAAGCAAGATTATTTGGAAGTTTATAAAAAAATGACTACCTTAGCCAAAAATTTTGAGGATGAGA
>JAEEGL016305356.1_pt1 | contig 13666 bp, 9 predicted proteins | sample 9134231 | NCBI WGS metagenome assembly JAEEGL01 (sample SAMN16246548, study PRJNA631951) | gut metagenome | biome: gut microbiome; feature: rumen; material: fiber-attached | host: Bos | place: Iran: Karaj | collected 2018-10
ACAGATATCTTTATTTTCCATAAAATCCCACCTTTACTAAAATTATTATATCATGATTTATTTACTTGAATATTCTTTTTTGTTATAATCGAAGAGAAGAATAAGGAGGTATCACTATGGATAAGACTATAACTATAGTTAATGAGAACTTAAGACAAGTAATAAATGGCATTCGTGAACACCTAAATAGTTCAAAATCACATTTTGAAAGCATCGAGCGTGAAATGAATGAAAAGGTGAGTCTTGCTCAAAAATATAAAGAAATCGTAGTTGAATCCAAAGAAAAGATAAACTCAATCGAAGATGAAATATCTTCATTAGAAAAAGATTTAGATGATTTAAATGCTAAATTTGGTGGTACTGACTTTAAAGAGATACTTTCTGCAGGTAATAAAGAAATTAATTCTAAGATAATTGAAAAACGCGCAATCGTACAAAGAGAAAGTCAAAAGATCTTAGATTTAACTAATAAAGCTAAAGAATTAAAAGAAGAATTAATTAATCTTAAAGAAAAGAAAAGATTAATTGAAAAAGATATAAAAGATACAACTGTCGTAGAAAAATTCTATGCTGCTAAAGTAAATGAAATTATAGATTATACTGAAGCAGGTAATGATCTTGAATTATATGTAGATAATACTCCACAAGCTGAATTAATGACTAATAATGATTATCAAAAAGAGTTTGTTGAAGTATCTAAAGTATTAAATGATCATGTATTTGAAGAAATAGATGAAATAACTACTAATGAACCAGATGAATCATTAGTAGAACAAGCACTTAAAAATGTTGTTTCTAAAACATATGATAGTACTTCAGTTCAAATAAATGATATTAAAGAAGCTTTAGAAAAAGACATGAAAGAAGAAATTCAATCTACACCTTCGGTTGAGGAAGCAACTCCAGTTCAAGAGGTTGAAGCAACTCCAGTTCAAGAGGTTGAAGCAACTTCAGTTCAAGAAGTAGAGGAAACTCCAATCGAAGAAGTAAAAGTTGAAGAAGAGCCTTTAGTAGTAGCTGAACCAATCCAAGATGGAATCGAAGAAAAAACATTCCAAGCTATCGTAACTGAAGATTTAACTAAAAAAGCTATAGTTGAAGAACCAATTCAAGAGGCAACTCCAGTTGAAGAAGAAACTCCTGAAGATGTTCAAATAGATATGGATGCTCCTTTTTCTGATACACCATTAGATAATGAAGATGAAAAAGAAGAAACTGAAGTAATTGAAACAAATGAAAATAAACAATCTGAAGAAGATTCTTTAAATGCTTTAATTGAAAAAGCATTAAATAATATGAATTATCCATCATTCAATACAGATTCAATTGATTTAAATCTACTTGAAGATGATTTAACTGATGAAAAAACAATTGAGCCTGAAACATTTGCATTACCTGGTGAAGAAGGTTTTAAAGAAGAAAAGAATGATGATTCAATTGAATTAGATATCGAAGATGATACAAATGAAGATGCTTCTAAAAAATCTGAATTAGATAATGAAGATTTATCTTTATTAGGAATTGATACTTTTAGATTATCAGAAGATGATTTAAATAAGTTAAAGAAATCTAATCAAATTGATTTGAAGAAAAACATCGGAGTTTTAAATAATCATAATGTATCTATTGATGAAACATATTCAAATGTTAAAGTATTAACTGATATGAATCCAGATAAGATAGATTCAATTCTTACATTACTTGAAGAGAATAAAAAAGATGTTAAAACAGTTATACCTGTCTTAGATAAAATAGATGTAGAAAAACTACAAACTTCACTTGAAGTAAATAAGAATGAAGATGTAATTAATATCATTCTTCCAGCTATTGATTCAGTTGATGATGTTGTTAAAACTAAACTAGAAATGACTGATGAAGAATATGAAACATTAAAATCAAATGTTTCAGAAGAAACATTAAAGAAATTAAATATTCTTTCAGATAATGTTGTTGAAAACTATAAAGTTTTAGACAAATTAGGAATAAATAATATTAGAGAATGTTTAACTCAATATCCATCTAAACTTATGCTTGATACAAATGAATTCAAAGTAATTTTAGATAAATATGATCAAGATGATTTAGTTAGATGTATAAATAAAAATCCAAAAGTTTTTGATAAAATTTAAAACGAAGTTATTTAACTTCGTTTTTATTTTCTTCATGATAATTTTGTTCAACATTTACATTCCATATTTCTTTTTTATCAGTTCCATTTAATATAGAATCTACAGCTTTAATAGCAGTTAACATAGAATGATCCATATTATTATATCTATGTTGTCCATTTCTACCAATACAATATAAATTATCAAAAGTATTAAGATATTTAATTACTTTATTGATATCTTTATATGAATCAAAGTAGGCAGGATATGCTTTTTTTACTTTTATTCTAGTAGCATCAATAACATCTTTTTTATCAATAAAACCAATCTTAACAAGTTCATTTATTGCAAATTCAATTCCCTTTTTTTTGTTCATATTCCAGAACTCATTATTTTCATTACAGAAGTATTCAAGCCCAATCCATACTGTCTTTTTATAATCTTTAACCATATAAGGAGACCAATTATTAAATACTTGTATTCTTCCCATTTTAACTGTTCTATCTTGAACATAAATCCAAGTATCAGGAATTATATTATTAATAGTCTTAATACTAGTTTTATTTTGTATTTTAAGTTTCTTAACAAGAATACCAAAAGTAATAAAATCTCTATAAGGTAGGTTAGATGCAATTTTTGTAACACTCTTAGGTGCATCCATATCTTCAATTAAATCTTTTATTGGCATTGAAGAAATAAAATAATTACATTTATAATTAACTTCTTTATTATATTCAATTGCAATTACATCAGAAATTCTATTCTTTTTAGTATTAACTTTTATTACTTTACTATTCTTAATAATAGTACCACCCATATCAATAATTTTTTTAGCCATTTCTTCATATAGAAAACCTGGACCATATTTAGGGTAGGTAAATTCTTCAATTAAAGATGTTTCAACATCTTTATTTTTAATTTTAAATAATTTAGTTAAAGCATTACCAATTACTTTTCTAATTGATATACCTTTAACTCTTTGTGCACCCCAAGATGCATCAATTTCTTTAGGACTTCTTCCCCAAACTTTAGTTGTATAATCTTCAAAGAATAGGGAATATAACTTTTTACCAAATCTATTTATATAAAAGTTTTCTAGATTAGTTTCTTTCTTCTTAAATATACATGATTTTATATAACTAAAACCACAAATCATTGTTCTTATAAAACCCATATTTTTTATAGTTTCAAACTTTAAACTAATAGGGTAATCATAGAATTTATTACAAAAAAGTATTCTTGAAATTCTATTTCTTTTTAATAAAACTTTATCTTCTTTTTCTGGATCAGGTCCATTATTATTTAATGTTATTTTTCTTTTTAATTTAATATCATCTTTAGAAAGTTTACCTTGGATAGGTAATATCTCATTCCAAATTTTATTTACTTCATCACTTTTAGTGAAGAATCTATGACCACCAATATCAATTCTATTACCTTTATATTTAACAGTTTTAGATATTCCACCAATGTCATTAGATTCTTCTAAAATAATTACATCATATTTAATAGTTTTCTTTAATAATTCATAAGCAAATGTTAATCCAGCAGGACCAGCACCAGCTATTATAATTTTCTTTTTCATTATTTAACTCTCTTATAAAGAACACCAGGTGTTTCTCCATATAATCTATAAACTACTTTATAGTCACTTTTTCTATCATTATGAATGTAATTATATATCTCATCATTATTACTTTGTTTTAATACTAAATAATCAAAATTATATTTATTAATGAATTCTTCGGTAGTAGTTCCTTTACTACTTGCATTAACATATTCATCCATTAAATCAAACTTTTTATTTGTTGCTTTTAAGAATACATCTCCACGTGGATCGATATAAGGTTTATATCCTCTCCATTCAAGATATCCACCATCAGCATAATCTGTATAAATAGTAACATCTTTATTAGGTTCAGTAGCATCTAAATAATCAATCATAGGTTCATATGGATGGAATAGAGCAGCTTCGCTTATTACAGTAGTATAAGATTCAAAAATAAGCATTAAAGTAGTAACAAATAAACCAAGTTTTATATATTTAAAACTTAATTTAACTGGTATAGTTAATACTTTTCTAATCTTTTCAAATTTAATTTTATTAATGTAATTTAAATAAACTTCTTTTAAGTTAACATCTACTAAAAGAGATGACATTGTAATAGTAAAAGCTATTCCAAAATAAGGAATACTTTTTATATGACTTAATGCTAAATAAGATGTACCACCAAGTAATAATAGATATCTAATATTAATTTTCTTATATAAAGAAGAAACAAATATTACTAAGAATAAACTTAATAGTATAATTTTTCCTCTTAAACTATTTATTGTTAATGCATCCATTTCCATGATGTAATCATTTAAAACATCGACACCATATGATTTAAATACATATGTGATTGCATCTAATCCATAAGGATTAATAAATCCGCATAATATCATAATTATTAAAGTAATAAATAATGGTCTTCTTAAATTTCTATCTTTAAGAGTATCTAAGAAATATACTCCTAAAAAACAAAATTGTAAGAACCACATTGACGAATGTAAATTAATTTCTAATATTGAAAGTATTGGTAAAAAATATAAATACTTTTTATTTTTTGATTTAATAAATTTATCTGCTAAAAATAATTCTAATGTAAGAATTAAATAAGTAATTATTTGTGGTCTAGTAGTTGTATAACCTCTAGAAAAAAAATAAATATAAAAAATCATAAGTAGACTAGTAATACTTGTATTTTTTGTTAAGAATTTACTATATCTATAAAGTACTGTTACACCTAATATTGAAATAAGTGATATTAATGTAGAAAAAGTCGCTGCACCAAAAGTATTCATAGTTAAATAATAAATTACTGAAGTTAACCATTGTTGTGCAACTACTACATAGTCACTATGCATACTTAATGTATCAAAATGACTTATACCATTGTTTATAATGCTTCTTCCAGTTGCAAGTATAAACCATAAATCGTTATCGTAATTTGTAAAAAAACCAAATGATGCATAGATTAAAAATCCAATCATAAGTAAAAAAAGTATATTTATTTTTTTTGATCTCTCTAATATATTTTTCATACCATCACCCTAGGTAAATTATAACATATAATTTCTTGATATTTCTAACTTTTTATTATATGATTTATTTAGAATAGGAGTGTATAGGACGTTTATGGAGAATAAAGAAAACAAATATCAAATGATACTATTGGGCTCAGTTATTATTTGTGCAATATTTACATTTGTAACAATTGCATGGGCAGCCTTTAGTACAACATTAAAAATATCAGGAACAGCTACTATTAAAGCACAAACTTGGAATATATATTGGTCAGCTGCTTCAGTAGATAATTCAACTGGTGCAACTACATCTTCAAATACTTCCATTGATTCAATCGGATCAGCAACTGATAAAGTGGTATTAACTCAATTAAAAGCAGATTTTGATACTCCAGGTCAAAAAGCAGTTTATGATGTAACAATTTCAAACGGAGGAACTTTTGATGCTTTATATAAAACTTATACTGCACCAAGTATTTCTTGTACAAGTGGTTCAGTAACTACTACTCAAGAAGATGCTTCAACTAAATATGATGCAGCACTTGCAGCTAATAATTTTTCATCATTAACTCAAGCAGAAAAAGTTTGTAAGTTTATTACATTTGAAGTTAAAACTAAAACAACTTCATTTACAAGTGTTAAAACTACAACTGCTGTACCTGCAGGAACTGATTTTACTACAAAAGCAGATGATAATTTAGTATTAGATAAAACATCAGGAGGCACTATTGGTTCAGGTGGAGCTATTGAATTAGAGGTAACTTTATACTTTGATAAGAATGAAGATTTACCACCAGCAGCTTTACCAACATCAGATGTTAGTGTAACCTTCTCAAATATGTCATTTAAATTTGATCAAGCATAATTAGTAAAAAGAGGTGATTAAAGTGAAAAAAGGTAGTGCAAAACTATTATTCTTACAATTAATCACTTTAATCATACTTTTATATAATGCATTTATTAATAATATATTTTCTAATCTTTATTTAGCAATATTCTTAAATATAGTTTTTATAATAATATATTTTTTAATAGGTTTTGAAAAAGAAAGATTCAATCAAAAGAAAAGAAATATAAGAATAATTATTATTTTAACTATTAGTTTATTAGTAATTAAATATGGATTAGGAATTATAACAGGTTATTTATATTCTCCATATAATAGATCATTAAGTGGAATATTAAGTAATACCTTACCAATATTATATTTATTGATAATATCTGAATTTTTAAGATATACATTTGTTACTAAGGGAAATAAATTTAATTTTATTCTAACGATAATTATTTTTACATTAGTGTATTTAAATATAACTACAAATCTTACAAACTTAACAAGTTTAAAAACAATAGTTACATTAGTTACAACTGATGTATTGGTAACATTATTTGAAAATATAGCACTTACTATTATTTCTAAAAAGTATGGTTATAGTGGTTCTTTATCATATACATTAATTATGAATTTATATATGTATATCGTACCAATATTTCCAAATTTAGGTGAATATTTAGATGCAACAGTTATGATTGCATTTCCTATAATTTTATATTTATTTTCAAATTATATTTTAACAGATTTATTTAAAGAAAAAGTTGATATAAGAATTAAAAATACTGGTGCTAAATTAGTAAGATTAATAATAGTCATAATAATTATTATAATGGTATCTTTAAATAGTGGAATATTTAGATATTGGATATGCGTAGTAGCATCTGGTTCTATGGAACCAACAATCAATGTTGGAGATGTTATATACGTAGATAAAAGTTATAAAAAGAAAATAAATGATATCCAAGAACAAGATATCATAGTATTTAAAATGAGTGGAAGAATTTACTGCCATAGAGTAGTAAAAATTAATGAAAGTAATGGTCAAACTTTATTAGTTACTAAAGGTGATAGAGAAGGTCAATCAGTAGATAATTGGACTATTACTAAAGAAGAACTAGTTGGGAAAGTAAACTTTAAATTAAAGTATATTGGACTTCCATCAGTTTGGTTAAGAGACGCAATAGAAAGGTGATAGCATGACAAAGGGTAATAAAAAGAAAATTATCATTAAGAATACTGATCCGGTATTTACTATTACTGGTTGGTTTTTCTGTCTTTTATTACCACTTTTAATATATGCTTTATTCACTGCATTTATCTTACAAAAGAGTGTTAAAATAAACGAGAAAATAGGATGTATTTCATATAACGAAATTGGTACAAGTAATTATACAGTTACATATAATAAAGAAGAATATAAACCAATCGAAGGTTGGAAATATATTACTAATATGATTGATAATATTAGAACTAATTATAAGTATGAAATACATGCTACATCTGAATTGGATTATATTTATTCTTATTCAGTTACAGGTAAAATTACATATTATGATTATGTAGATGAGAATGAAATATTAAATGAAACTGAAGTAACATTCCTTACAAATGATAAGAAATATTATTCTGGTTCATACTTAGTTCTTGAAGAAGAATATAATTTAGATTATAAAGATTTTTTTCAAAAAGCTAAAAAGTATAATCAATCAACAGGGGTTTCTGCGACTGCAATTTTAGAACTTAAATTTAATGTTAATTTAGATGTCTCTAGTAAAGATTATACTGATAAGGACTCTATTAAAAGAACATTTACTTTAAAGATTCCTTTAAGTGGATCTACTATTAAGATTACAAAATCAGATGATTTAAATACTAATGGTTCTATGTGTAATATTAGAAAGATAAGAATTAGTAATAGTTCGTTATTTATTACATCAATGTGTTCATTAGGAGTTATCTTTATATGTGTAATACTAATTGTAGTAGAATTATATAAGATTATTAATAAAGATCCATATAGAAATGAACTTAATAGAATCTTAAAGAATTATGATAGATTAATTGTTAGTGGTAAATATGATATAGATGAAGGTAACTATAATAATGTCATATATCCGAATAAATTTGAAGAGATGGTAGATGCATCAATTAATCTATCAGAACCAATATTATTCTATGATGTTAAACCACATCATGAATGTCATTTCTGTATCATAGATGATGGTACATTATATAAATATAGATTATCTAGAAAAGAATTAGAATTACAAAAAGCGGGAGTAAAGAAATGAAAAAATTAAGAATAATACTTCCTTCTTTTTGTTTGTTAATTTTTACATTCTTTTTTACTTTAGTTTATGCTTCATTCAGTGATAGTATGGTAATTACTGGTGACGCTATTGTCAAAGCAGCTACTACTTTTATTTCATCGGTAACATATGTTTCATCAACTGGTAATGCTAGTTATACTACACCAACATATACAGATACTTCTTTTGCATTACCTGTATCTCTTGCACCAGGAGAATCTATTACTTTTAATATTGGTGTTACCAATTTATCTACAGATGACTATGAAGTAACAAATATGCAGGTAGATACACATGATTTAACTTACCTTTACCAAGGAGATACTTGTTTTTTAGGAGATAGAGTTCATGAAAAAACTAATAATACATGTGTTGTAACGCTTACTAATGAAACTAGTAGCACTATAAATGCTACTTATATAACGAATTATGAATATACAGTATTTACTGATTATACACTTGCTCATAGATTAGAAACACTTACTCATGGAGTATCATCAGGATTAGTTCATGATTTAGTAGATGATACTGAGTTTATTAATAGATATGCTTACACTGGAACAGATCCGTATAATTATATTTTAATTAATAATGAAGTATGGAGAATAATGGGGTTATATTTTAATATAACAGGTGGAACTAAGGGCACAACCAGGGTAAAAATTGTTAAAGATGTACCTGAGGTAAGAAGTACTTGGAATGCAGTTACAAATGACTGGGCTACAAGTTCGCTTTCATCAAGTCTTGAGTCTTATTATACAAGTAATTTAATTGAAGAAGCTCTTTGGTATTATGGATCTACTAATTATAACTTCAATCAATCATCAACTGATGAACTTGAAAGTCAATTGATGAGTGGTACAACAGCAGGAAATTATGGTTGTGGAACATTTTCATTCTTATCAAGTAGTTGTCGAACTGGAACATTCTCCACAACTGCAACAAAGAACATAGGTCTTTTATCTCCAGCCGAGTATGCCCAAACTACAGGTGGAGGAACTCTTGGTAGAGAAGCTTGTTTAAAATCAAGTCTTTATGATGGAAATGGTTGGGCAGGTGGAACATGTAATCAAGATTCTTGGTTATTTAATTCTACAAAATTAACTGCAACTGAGTGGACTATTCAACCGATGTATAGAAATAATTATGCGAACTATGTTGCAGTAATTAATCGTAATAGATTGGATAGAGGTACAGTAAATTCGACTCTTTTAGTAAGACCAGCTGCATATTTAAAAGGTGATGTTGTTTATATGTCAGGCAATGGTTCAAGAACGAATCCTTATGTTGTAGCTGTATCAGGTTCGCATCATAATCATGTAGTAACATTTGATGCAAATGGTGGTACAGGATTTATGAGCAACCAAATTATGACGAATGATACATCTACAGCATTAAATACTAATACTTATGAAAGAGAAGGCTATACCTTCTTAGGTTGGTCTACAAATAGAAATGCTCAATTACCATCTTATCAAGATGGTGAAGTAGTATCATTAACTCAAAATCTAAATTTATATGCAATTTGGACTGAAAGATCAACATTATATTCTAGAATAGCAACTTTAGCTGGCTCACAAGTTAGTACTTATTCAGGTTCAGATGCTTCAGGTGGATCAAATTCAATTTATTATTACAGTGGAAGTGCGTCTAATAATAATGTAATATTTGGTAATAAATGTTGGAAAATATTTAGAACTACATCAACTGGTGGAGTAAAACTAATTTATAATGGAACTCCAACTAATAATACATGTTCATCATCCGAAGGTACTGGACAATCAGAATTTAATGCTACTATTACTTCACAAGAAGGAGTAGGATATATGTATACACAAGGTAATCTAACAGGTAATTCAACTAATAGTACAATAAAATCAAATATAGATACTTGGTATTCAAATAATCTTATAAATTATACTTATTATTTAGAAGATACCCCATATTGTAACGATCGTTCATATACTACACAAAACAATGAAATAAGATTTAATAGATATGAAATAGAATCAGTTGTTCTTACATGTCCAAATCAAAGTGATAGATTTACTGTCTCTAATACAGTGGGTAACTCTGCACTTACATATCCTGTTGGATTAATAACTGCAGATGAAGTGCGTCTTACTGGAATAACTACGTCTTCAACAGATACAAGTAATTATTTATATACTGGTGAGCAATATTGGACAATGACTCCAAAAGTAGTTAAAGAATCTGGTGAGAATAGATTATGGAGAGTTGCTGGTGCAAGTATTGGTGAAGCAATAAGTAGCAATAGCAAATATATAAGACCAGTTGTTACTCTTAACAATAGTGTCATTCTTGATAGTGGAAATGGAAGTTTAAATAATCCATATATTGTAATTAATCCAGCAGTAGCACCTTTAACAGTAACATATAATGCTAATGGTGGAGCAGGAACTATGGGTTCTACACCAATTACTGAAGGCAAAGGTTTTATTCTTCCAACTAATACATTTACCAGAACTGATTATCATTTTATAGGATGGTCAACAGAACACAATGGAAATGTCGTTTATACAGATGGCGAAACTGTATCATTTAATTCGTCTATAACTCTTTATGCTGTCTGGGAGGCTAATGTAACAGACTTTAGTTATACTGGAAGTGTTCAAAGTTTTACTACAGGAATAGATGGTATTTATAAATTAGAAGTATGGGGTGCACAAGGTGGATCATATAATTCGACATATGTAGGTGGATATGGTGCATATGCAGTTGGTTTTATAAGTGCAAAAGCTGAAACAGTTTTATATGTTGGAGTAGGTGGTGCTGGTACTGGAAATGAACTTGGAACATTGGGTACAACACTTGGAGGATATAATGGTGGTGGTAATGGAAACGTTATCAATTACGATGTATACTCGGCAAGTGGAGGAGGAGCATCACACATTGCACTTGTTAATGGTGAACTAAAATCAATAGAAGCTTATAAAGATTATAATGGAATTCTTATAGTAGCAGGTGGTGGATCAGGTGCTTATGGTTATAATGTAAACTCTAATAATTGGTGGAGTGGTGTATCCGGAGGTGGAATAAATGGTGGGTATAACCATAACGCATCACAAGCGGGAACACAAACTAGTGGATATGCTTTTGGTGCAGGTGGAGACCAAACTGGTGGAACTATTGCTAATACAAACCATGCTGGCGGTGGTGGCGGCTGGTATGGAGGCTTTGCAGACTATGCTGACAATAACTCTGGTGGTTTAGGTGGAGGCTCATCTAACATTTCAAATTATTATCTTGGTAGTTATGGTGGAGTTACTAAACATATGGCAGGATATGATGTTACTACAAGTGAAAGTGAAAATACATATACAATAAATGCGAATAGTCATTCTTCAACTCCATTAGAAAATGTAGCTAAAGAAGGTAATGGTCATGTTAGAATTACATATTTAGGAACACAATAAAAGAGCTATTAACTAGCTCTTTTGTTTTCTTTATTTAATTTTTCTATATAATCCAATTGCCTTGCCTAAGATAGTACAATTCTTTACTATGATAGGTGCCATTTCATCGTTTTCTGGTTGTAATCTAATATGATCAGATTCTTTATAAAATCTTTTTAAAGTAACTTCATTTTCATCAGTCATAGCTACAACTATTTCTCCGTCTTTACAAACTCTTTGTTTTTTTACTATTACTATATCTTTATCAAAAATACCAGCATTAATCATTGAGTCTCCCTTACATTCAAGAGTGAATATTTCTTCTCCAAGAGGAATTAATGAAACAGGTAAACTAAAGAATTCAGTTGGATTTTCAATAGCTTCGATTGGATTACCACAAGATACTCTTCCAAGTAGAGGTACTTTTACAATGTCATCTGAAACTGTTTCTTTTGTAGTTTTATCAAATTCATTTTCACATAATAATTCAATAGTTCTAAATTTAGAATTTTCTTTTCTAATAAATCCTTTATTTTCTAGTTCTTTAAGATGAGTGTGAGCAGTAGCTGGACTAGATAACCCCATACCTGCACATATTTCTCTTACTGATGGTGGGTATCCATGAGATACCATATATTTTTTAATAAAAGTTAAAGTTTCATTTTGTTTTTTTGTTAGATTAGAATCTTTCATAATTAAGTTTCCTCCTATAAAAAATATAACAAACAAGTGTTCAAATGTCAAACATATGTTTAGTTTTTGTAAATATTAATTTTTATGTTTATTCGTACAAGTGTTCGTGTTATATTATAAATGTGAAAGGGAGTGTTTAAAATGACAAAATTTTGGATTGATATGAGAGGAGTGATTTTACTGTTTTTATCATTAGTATTTATTCTTTTATTAATGAGTCTAAGCGTTAATAATCTTATATAATTACTAATATAATTACGATTTTATGAAATATAATCTAATTATTAATTGAAAAAAATCTTTAAAATATGGCAGTTTGAAGATTTTTTTTTGTGTTTATGTTATAATCAGTTATCGACGAGGTGAAGTATTATGAAATTACCAGATTATAATGAAGAAAGAAAGAGAAATAGAGAAACTGAATTCATTACAGTTAATCCTACAATTAATCAAGAGTATTTAGGTAAAAAATACTTTATTAGAACTTATGGATGCCAAATGAATGTTCATGATTCTGAAGAGATTGCAGGTATTCTAGAAAACTTAGGATTCGTAGAAACTGATAGTGAGGAAAATGCAGATATTATCATTTTAAATACTTGCGCAGTTAGAGAAAATGCTCATGATAAAGTATTTGGTTTCTTAGGTAGATGTAAACATATTAAAGAAACTAAGAATAAAGATCTTTTAATATGTTTATGTGGATGTATGGCTCAAGAAAAATCAGTTGTAGATGAGATTATGTCTAAACATAAATATATCGATTTAGTATTTGGTACTCATAATATTCATGAATTACCAAATATCTTAATGAACTTACAACCTGGACTTAATATCGAAGTTAAATCTAATGAAGATAATGTTTATGAAGTTGGAGAAAATTTTAAAAGAGATTCAAAGATTTCTGCTTGGGTTAATATCATGTATGGCTGTGATAAATTCTGCACTTACTGTATAGTTCCTTATACAAGAGGAAAAGAAAGAAGTAGAAAGTCTGAAGATATTTTAAAAGAAGTAAGAAGATTAAAAGAACAAGGATATAAAGAAGTTACTTTATTAGGCCAAAATGTTAATGCTTATGGAAGAGATAGAGAAGACGAAATTTCTTTTGCGAACTTACTTGAAGAAGTAGCAAAGATTGGTATTGAAAGAGTTAGATTTGTAACTTCACATCCATGGAATTTTACTGATGAAATGATTGATACTATTGCAAAATATGATAATATTATGCCTTAT
>JAEEGL012265695.1_pt1 | contig 13665 bp, 10 predicted proteins | sample 9134231 | NCBI WGS metagenome assembly JAEEGL01 (sample SAMN16246548, study PRJNA631951) | gut metagenome | biome: gut microbiome; feature: rumen; material: fiber-attached | host: Bos | place: Iran: Karaj | collected 2018-10
AATCACTTGTACTTAGTAATAGACACATGATTTTTCTGATGTTATCCATACTTCCAATATGTGTCTGTATTAAGACAGTATTCGTACTTATCTTGTGACAATTTCCACGTCAATCCTAAACTGAATCGCATCAACTGTTTCACTTACTACAGAATAAGCGTGAAACTTATAATAATCCATGATTATTGTACCAAATAATACAGCAGAATACAAGGCTGAAAATACGTTATCGTTTTATTGGTCATGTCCTTTACGCTGAGTTCCGTGCCGACCAGCAGCTCTGCACCGCATGAGACAGCAATTGAAGACATTAAGCGGCTCCTCTTGAACAGTATATCCCGCAAAAGCAGCTTGAATAACTCACTGGATGAACACCTTTTTCGCATGAGCACCCGTGAACACCTGATGAACACCTAATGAAAAAAGTTGTTCAAAAAAGCGTGAACACCCATTGTCCATTTCTGTGGTCCCTCTGGGCTAATTGTCTTGTCCATTTAAATGGATTTAGGCTGTTTTGCATGTCCACAATTATGAGTCTGGGCTCAATTCATATGTCCACTTTTGGGGGAGTATTGTAATTAGTCGGGTGTTCAAAAAATGGCGTGAACACCCGTGAACACCTGATGAACACCCAACGAAAAAAGGTGTTCAAAAGGGCGTGAACACCCAGTGAACACCCAATCTGTGAGCACTAGACTGATGAAGCAGAAAACACAAAAGCTCAATAAAATCGGGGGTTTTGACCACGTGAACACCTAGCATCAGCATTCCGTGAACTGTACCACATGGGTAGAGCACCGTGTTCACATCGCGGGGGTCACAGGTTCGAGTCCTGTTGCGACCAGAAAGAAGAGAGTTCTTGAGATTTCAAGAACTCTCTTCTTTTTTCCAGGTGTTCAAAATCTCTTCGACGGAACAATACTAGGATGAAATGAACGGTTTGCTCCATCAACAAAGCTATACGATTGTCCAGTAGCTCTGTTGACAGTCATTCTGTCCGTTTTGGGCTTTGGTGGGTGTGAACACTGTGATGGATTTGCACAAAAAAGAACGCAACACTACCCCTTATGCATATTGCTTTAAATACTCGTCCATCCTGCGATTGATGCCTTCATAGCTTATCGGCCCAATATCGCAACGGCACCAGCTCAAATCATCCGTCAGAGCGCTTAATTCAATCCTTAATGCTTCTTTTACGGGTGTAAAATCATCTTGCTTAAGTCCAGTGTCCCGCAACAGTTTGCTATTATCTATTGCTCTATTGAATTCACGATCATAATACAAACGCCAGCGAGCCCAGTCCTTATTCTCGTCAAAAATCTGCAAGAATTTTTCATCATCACATGTCACATATTTCATACCGATCAATTCTGAATACATGTCAGCAAACTCACGCCATGTATGGTGCTCACTTGTAGCCAGCGTGTACGTCTCACCGATTGCTTTTTCATTCAGCACTAATCTTGCCATTGCTTTGCCGATATCGCGTGACCAATTCAAGGTCCCCTGAATGTCCATGACACCCTCCGGAACCACAACGGTTTTATGATCGAAGGCTCGATTAATGAATGCCAGCGGCGCGTCGTCATGAAAGCATGACGCCCCGCCCGGTGTGGCTGCCAGGGGCTATTGTTTTGCGTGCCCGGGCTGCGGCGTTGCTATCCACACCGGATAAAAGAACGCCGGAAGATTTGTTAAACATTGTACAAAACGTTGTGAGAATATTATAATTACACTGTATAAAGTGTGTATTTTGTGAATTTTATTTGACATATGTGCTGGAACATGGTATCATAACCGTATGTAAGGCAGCTGAAATAGACTTGTATCAGTACAGAGTGTAATCGACAGGACCCAAGCGGAGAACAAGTCACATGAACGGCGTCGTTAAACTCTCAGGCAAACCAAAAAACAAGATAAGGCTGCGCATTGACGACAAGGCGATGGCGATCATCTGCTATACTGTCGTTGGTTTATTTTCGCTTTTGTGTTTTTTACCTTTCTGGTATGTCATCGTTTACTCTCTTGAACCGTACAGTCTGTACCTGAAACAGCCGGAAATACCCTGGCCCGCGGAAATATCCCTGACCAGCTACCGTCTGGTGCTCAAGTACGGCCTGATCTGGTCCGGCTATGTCAATACGGCTTTCCTCGTTTTTGTTGGCACACCGCTGACCATGACGCTGATGGTCATCACCGCATACCCCCTCACAAAAAAAGATCTGAAAGGGCGCAATTTCATATTGACGCTCTGGGTCGTGACCATGTACTTTTCCGGCGGCATGATACCGAACTATATCCTTGTGTGCCGCACACTTGGGCTGAAGAACAATCTGTGGAGCCTGATTCTTCCGGGCCTTTGCGGCTGTTACAACCTTATCCTCATGAAAAACTACATGAACGGCCTGCCGGGATCCATAGAGGAAGCGGCGCTTATCGATGGCGCCAACGACCTGCAGGTGCTTATAAGGATCGTGCTGCCGCTGTGCCTTCCCATACTGGCGACGCTCGGTCTGTTTACTATCGTCGGTTACTGGAACAGTTATTTCAACAGCATCCTTTACATATACAAGCCTGATAAATACCCTTTGCAGCGAGTGCTGCGCGAGTTTATTGCCACAGATATGGTGGACGAAGTCAACCAGGGTATTACGGATGTCAGCCAGCAGGTCAACAACTTTACCGCCAAAATGGCCATTATCATGATAGCCACGCTGCCCATCATGTGCGTGTATCCGTTTTTGCAGAAGTACTTTATGACGGGATTGGTATTGGGCGGTGTCAAGGAATGACGCGCCTACTTATCATAATAAAGGAGGAAGAAGCATGAAAAGGTATCTGGCCATAATCGTTGCCGCGATCCTGCTAATGACTGTATGGTCTTCAGCGTTCGCGGTCTACGATCCTGAGACCGACGGCGTCTCTGTATGGGACGGTGAGATCACCACCATTACCGTGACCGACCGTCTCCCCGGCATTCAGCTGGAGAACAACCCCATCCTTAAGGAGCTGGAAAAGCGCATCGGCGTAAGACTGGAGATCTCCGTTCTGGACGCGGCGCAATACAACTCCCTCATCGCTTCCCAGATAGCTGCCGGCGACATCCCGGACATGTTCTATCTGTGGGACAACTCTTCCAACGTCAACTTCCAGAAATGGGCACAGGAAGGCCTTATCTGGAACCTTGAGGAACTTGAGGACAAGATCCCCAACGCGTTCACCTGGCTGAACGCCAGTGATCTCGCATACGGCCGTGTACCTTCCCTGGACAACGGACTGTACGGCCTGCCCCGCATGCAGCAGCTCACTCCCGACGCCATCCCATACCGCGGCGACTGGCTTGAGAAGCTGGGCCTCGACATCCCCGTGACCCCGGAAGACCTGTTTGAGTACTGCGTCGCGGTCTCCACGCAGGATCCCGACGGCAACGGCGTCGACGATACTTGGGGCCTGTTCATCACCCAGCTGGGCGACAAGGGCGGCGGACTTATCGACAAGAACATCCGTGAAGGCTTCGGCATCGAGCCCGAGACTGTGGCCTATAAAGTCATCCCCGCGCAGGAAGGCTTCATGGATCTGATGGATTTCTACCATGACCTGTATGCCGCCGGCGGCATCTACCCCGAATTCTATCTGGAGAGCGACATCTACGCCGATCAGGAAGCCTTCAGAGCCGGCAAGGTAGGCACGATGTTCAAGACCACCAGTCTTGACCACACCATGCCTTACAGGTCCAATGCTGCTGAAGCTTTCTACCAGAACAACCCGGACGGCGAAGTCGTGGCCGGCTACCCGCTCCAGCCCAACGGAACCACCGCCGCGGACGCTGACAACTACTTCCACTACATCACCATGTCCTGCTGGGGCGTATTCTGCATCAGCAAGGCCGCTTCCGAAGAAGCCGTAGATGCAGCCTGCCGTTTCCTCAATTTCGGCTGCACCGAGGAAGGCGTACACCTGCTGACCAACGGCATCGAGGGCATCAACTACAAGAGCTGGGATCCCGTACTGCGCACCAAGGTCGCCTTCACCCAGGAAGAGAAGGAAGAGCCCGGCCATGAGGACCGCCTGATCAACGCCATCTCCTACCTGTGCGTACAGCAGAGCTGGGCCAACTACGGCAAGCTGACCTTCGGCGGCAACACTCCCGAAGAGAAGGCCGAGTACATGAGGCGCTACAACGAGCTGAACCACGGCTACATCGTCTATGACAACATAGACACCTATCCCGGCTACGCTGACCTGAAGACCAAGAACGCGGAACTCACCACCAAGCTGAACGACGAGATGATGGTCCAGTACATCGTGGGCGGCATAACCCGCGAAGAGTTTACCGACTGGCTGTACAACGTGTACTGCCCCGCCTGGGAAGAGGTTGAGGACATCGTTACCGCCGTGCGCGGGCCCAAGGAATAGCCCGTCTGACCGAGCCAACCGTGTGAATCAAACACGGATCGGTGTTTTCTGAAAGCCGCCTCCCCTGCCGACAGGCCGGGGAAGCGGTGATCCCGCAGCGGAGGCAGCACACTATGCCAGCGATGATGATCGTAAAGCAGCCCAGGACCATACGGGAAAAACTACAGAATCTGATAGTGTATATCATAAAAAAGCGCTATCTGTATTTGATGTGCATTCCCGGTCTGGTATATCTGGCCATTTTCAGCTATGTTCCCATGTACGGCGTCATCATTGCTTTCAAAGATTTTTCGTATACCAAAGGCATCATGGCCAGCAAATGGATCGGCTTCCAGTACTTTGGCAAAGTCTTTGCGACCTCCGATTTCTTTGATACCTTCCGAAACTCCGTTCTGCTCAGCCTGTTAAGGCTGTGCATCAATATGCCCGTTCCGATCATCCTTGCCCTGTTGGTCAATGAAATCGGCAGCACTGCGTTCAAACGCATCGGGCAGACAGTCATGTATCTGCCGCATTTTATATCATGGGTCGCCATTGGCGGCATAACCCTTACATTTCTGTCCGAAACCGACGGACTTGTCAACATCGTTATCAAACGCGCGACCGGGCATACGATCCCGTTTTTGAGCTCGGCGGGAATGTTCCGCGGGCTGATCGTCGGAACGACGATATGGAAAGAAGCGGGCTGGGGAACTATCATCTACCTTGCCTCGCTATCCGCCATAAACCTGGAATTATATGAAGCCGCCACTGTAGACGGCGCGAACAGGTTTCAAAAGGTCTGGCATATATCTCTCCCCGGAATCGCCAGCGTAATCTCCATACAGCTCATATTGCAATGCGGCAATATAATGAACAATGGTTTTGAACAGATATACATGTTCCAGAACCCTCTGAACATCAGATCGTCGGAGGTTTTTGAGACTTACATATACAAAATCGGCTTGCTCAACACGGACTTCAGCTATTCGACCGCCGTAGGCTTATTCAAATCTATCGTCAACATCATACTTGTCATTATCGCCAACCGCGGCGCCCGCCTGCTGGGACAGGCAACGTTCTATTAGAGCACCGTGTTCACATCGCGGGGGTCACAGGTTCGAGTCCTGTTGCGATCACCACTAAAGAAAGTCTTTGGTTTTTCAAGGACTTTTTTCTTTTTATTTAAGCAGAAAACACTGCATGTTTAATAACCGAGAGTACAAATTTGACTCATCTGTTTTTTTACTATATAATGAAATTGGTGTGGTTTACAGAAATCTCTGTGTAACACTGCAATCTGGTTATTGTTTTCATTGGTTGCATGTTAAGACAGACTATCGCGTTTCCTATGAGGTGATCAAGATGGATAAGCCAAATGTCCTGTTTATATTCTCAGATCAGCAACATAAATACGCCCTTGGAAAAACTGATCCGGTATACCGCACTCCATCATTGGATCATTTGTGCGAAGACGGCGTCTGTTTCAGTCACGCCTACAGCAGCAACCCTGTATGCGGTCCCTACCGCGGGTGTTTAATGACAGGTCTGATGACTTGCCGCAACGGGGTCGACCATAACAACGATCCCCTCCCGGAAGGTAACCCGCTGCTTGCAGAAGAGTATAATGCCGCGGGCTATGAGACCGGTTTTGTCGGAAAATGGCATCTGGGCGGCAAAGGCGCTGGGCCAATTCCCGAAAACCTCCGCGGCGGTTTTACTCACTTTATCGGTTATCAGTGCTACAACGGTTTCGACCCTGCCCCGCCATACAACAACGATGTCACTTTTTACGACGAATCTGACCGTCCCTGGCACATACCAATACACCGCACGCAAGCCACGACAGAATTCGGCATCCAAATGCTGAACCGTTTTTCTGAGAGCGGAAAGCCTTTTTTCCTCATGGTCGGGTACCAAGCACCGCATTATCCCGAACAGCCGTTAAAGGAATTTGAGCTTCTGTACAAAGAAAGTGATTTCGACAGCCCCGAGCCACAGCCCGAACCGTATACGCCAACCTTCAACCCCAGAAGTCCGTCTAACCGTGAGGAATGTCCTGACTACCGGCGTTATGGCGGGCGCATGGCGAAATATAAGCAATTGTATGCCGCCATGGTATCGCAGATCGACGCCGGAGTTGGAAGGCTGATCGAAACACTCAAACGTTTGAACCTCTATGACAACACTGTCATAATATACACTTCCGACCACGGTGACATGCAGGGAAGCAGGGGGCTTACAAACAAATGCCTCCCATATGAGAAATCAGCCGGCGTTCCGCTTATCGTTCATATGCCCGGCGGCATAAGCGGCAGAACGCTTTCCGTGCCGGTAGATACGACGGATCTGTTTGCCACTCTTTCAAACATTATTGGAAATCAATACTGCGGAGACGGTCAGAGCCTGCTGAGTCTGCTCAAAGGGGATACCGGCAGCTTTGACGGAAAAAACGCCGTCAGCATGTATACCATAGGCCAGTCACCGTGGGCAATGCTCGTGCAGAACGGATACAAACTTATAGTTTCTTATCCGTCGCTTAAGTCTGTCGAGCTGTACGATGTGTCAGCTGATCCGGAAGAGCGGTGTAATCTCGTGGATGATAAAAACGAGCAGGCGCGGATCTCTCAAATGCTGGATACCATCACTGAGCGCATAATCAAATAGCAATGGGCTTGCACCGATCAGCGGCAGCGGATTAGAGAATATGCCTGTTGGGTAACTATAGTGGATAATCGCCATAGTTTATTGCAAGGAAGAGAGAAGATGAAGCGTACTCTGATAAAATCGGGTTTGTCAAAAAAATATGTGGCCGCGTTTTACGGCATAATGCTCCTACTCGCCGCGGGTTTGACTATTCTTATGCTGTATTTCGCGTCAGAGAAGTTTGTGAATTATGAGCTCTCTAACATCATGGACGCAGAAACAAAAGCGGCTAACGACGTTGAAATACAGCACGGCGTGATGCGGGATGTGGTGACTCAGATCCGGGCTTCGTCAGAGTATCGCCCCAGCGTATTGAACACGAACCGTTACAGGGATATTGAGCTGCTCAACGATTTTAAACGCTTCCGCAATTATTCTCCCCTGATCGAGTCATATTTCCTGCTGTACAACAATTCCAACCGCTTATATACCTCAGAAGGCTACATCTCATATTATGAGTTCTACGCTTCATCCACCTTTGGGCTGACAGGAAGAGACGCGGACGATTTATATCAACTGATAAATGACCTCAAAGAAGAAACGATCTGCAAGATCGGAAAGAAGGTGCTGTTCCTCTTCCCTGTTCGGTTCGTCAATGAGGAGACCGATTTTGAGAACGCAGCTATCTGTTTTATATTCCCTGACAGCACTCTGACAAACCGTGTTATGCCTTTTCAGGCCCGCGGCGGGGAACTGATCTCTTTAAATCTGGGCGGAGTCACGGTCTACGGAACGGATGAACACACGCCCGTCGGCATTTCACATGACGGAGGAAATGTTTATCGCGTTACGACACAATCCGAAAACGGTTTCGTCGCGTTATCGTATCGCAGCAGCGTCAGCAGAAATGAACTGATCCTGTCCTCACTGCCCGCGTGGCTGTATATCGGCATAATTTTGTTGACCCTATTTGTCGCACTGGTTGGTGTGCTATTCGGCAAAATGATCATCAGTCCGATACGCAGCCTTGTCGTAAAGTATATATCTCCAGGTGATTATATCCGCGATGAGCTTGAGGAGTTGGATGGTCTTATTTCCCGCATGGAGGCAGAGAACCATAATTCCCAGCGGCTTTTGCGCGACAGAACGCTTATGGCTGTGCTGCAGGGGTATTACAGCAAACAGTTGATGGAGCGGTGGGGGTTCCTGAACCTTTCTTTTGACCATCAATTGTATCAGGTCGCGGTGATCCGGGCGACCGGCAACGGGAAAGACGATGATGAATTGATAAACCTCCTGGAAAACCATGTTGCAGAAGGAGCAACGGTATACGCGTGCAGAACGCTGACCGAGAATATACTCGCACTGATCATAGGATATGATACCGAAACGTCTTATGAGCGCGTTGTCGAATCTATCCGTTCGGTAATAGGCGACAAAGCGGATATATACTTCGGAAAAGAATGCACTTCCGCGTTGCGCATAACCGCGTCATACATGGAAGCGATAAATGAGATGGATCGCGCGCGCGGTTCTGAAACGATGGATGTACACTGCTTTATAACGCGGCTTATAGCTTTCTCGCAGGAAGGCAATGAAGAAGGCGTTGAGCGTGAATGCGCGGGCTTATGCGAGAGATACAGGAATCAGTCTGCCCATTCCGTAAGACAGTTCGCCCTGGCAGCATCCGCGGAATTGGCAGCCGCCGCAGCCGAAAAACATGTCGATCTTAACAGGGAGAGTTTGTCGAACCTCGCGCTGCTGACAGATTTCAATCTGTGCCTTAATGATATCACAGAGATCGTTCAAACAGCGTTCCCGTTCAGCGATAAACAAACCGGCGGAAGGACTGCAAAGCTGTCAGACTCGATCTTGGAGTTTATCCGTGACAAATCTTTTGATCCCGATCTGGACCTGCAGACGGTCGCGGACCGGTTCAGTTTAAGCGGCGACTATATCAGCACTGTAGTTAAGGCGTCTTCCGGCGAATCGTTCAAGGAGTATCTTACGGGACTGCGTATGACAGAAGCGGGAAGGCTCCTGCGCGAAGAGACGCAACTGACGGTAAACGAGGTCAGCATCCGTGTCGGATACCGCAAGGTCTCCAATTTCATCAAAAAATTCAAGGAGATCCACGGTGTAACTCCGTCCCAATACCGTTGACGAAACGCACCCACTTTACGGACTTTTATTGAATTATCGGTTTTGCGGTATCCGATACCGTGTTTTTGGTATTTTAATCTGCACAACACTCTGTATAATTGAATCCACAAGGAACATAAGGGGATGCAATTATGCAGAGTTTTTTAGTGCATAGCAGTCGTTCCGTTGTGAAGCGCCTTAAGGAGAGCTGGCAATGGTATTTGTTGTTGCTCCCTGCGTTTGTATACCTTGCGGTATTCCATTATGGTCCGATATACGGTATACAGATCGCTTTTAAAGATTATCACCCCAAAGAAGGGATCTTCGGCAGCGGCTGGATCGGCTTGCAACATTTCGTTCGTTTCATCGTCTATCCAGATTTCTGGAAGATGATCCGCAATACTCTTTCCATTACCCTGTATTCTCTCGCCACATTTCCCTGCGCAGTCATTTTCGCTTTGATGCTGAACGAAGTCAGGCAGCTAAAGCTCAAAAAGACGATGCAGATGATAACATACGCCCCGCATTTCATGTCGGAGGTCGTTGTCTGTTCGCTCATCCTTATGATACTTGACCGGGGAAACGGCCCTGTAAACAACATAATAGCCGCGTTTGGAGGAAACAGGAACGCTTTCATTACCAATCCGAGCTATTTTGCTTCTATCTATGTGTGGTCGGGGGTCTGGCAAAACCTTGGATGGAGCTCCATTCTTTACATCTCTGCGCTGGCATCCATTTCTCCCGAGCTGGTCGAAGCCGCCAAAATCGATGGTGCCGGCAGGATGCAGATAATCCGACACATCAATATTCCCGGCATTCTTCCCACTATCGCGATCACGTTCATCATGCGCACCGGCAGCCTTTTGTCCGTAGGATATTCCAAGATCTTCCTGCTCCAGAATGACCTCAACCTCGACGCGTCCCAGGTCATTTCTACATATGTATACAATATCGGCCTGATAGGCGGTCAGTACAGTTACTCTACCGCGATCTCGCTGTTCAACAATATCGCCAATATCATCGTGCTTCTGATAGCCAACCGGATCGTTAAAGCCGTCACGGACACGGGACTGTTCTGAGGAGGTAAAGAAATTGCGGTCATATAAAAAGCATACCTCCCTCGAAGGCTTCGACGTGGTAAACCTTTTTCTGCTGCTGTTTTTGACATTCTTAGTGGTATACCCCATCTACTATACCATTATCGCGTCTTTTTCGGACCATACGGCAGTCGCAACCGGAAAAATCAGTCTGCTGCCTGTCGGATTCCAGACAACAGCATATGAAGCAGTATTCAAAAACACGGAGATATGGCTTGGGTATCTTAACACCATACTGTATACGGTCGGAGGAACTGCGTTCAATCTGTTCCTGACCATTCCCGCAGCCTACGCGATGAGCAAAAAAAGGATGTTCGGCCACGGAGTGCTGAGCTGGTATTTCCTGATAACGATGTACTTCGGCGGCGGCATGATCCCTACATACCTGCTGTATAAAACTCTTAACCTTGTCAACAACCCGTTCATCATGGTGATCTCCGGCGGCATAAGCGTCTACAACATGATAGTAACGCGGACATATTACCAGAACAGCATCCCTGAAAGCCTTTACGAGGCAGGCAGGATCGACGGCTGTTCAGAGATCGGCATGTTTTTCAGGATCGCGCTGCCACTGTCTCTGCCAATCGTAGCGGTCATGTGCCTCTATTACGCCGTAGGCCATTGGAACGGGTATTTCACAGCCCTGATTTATCTGACCAAGACCAGGTATCAGCCGCTCGCCCTCGTGCTGCGGAGGATACTGATAATGAATCAGGCAGCACTGGACGAAGCAGTCAGCGCAGACCTGGACCCGTACCTGATCGCGAACGCCGCGGCGCGCGCCAATCTTGTAGTGGTCATGAAGTACGCGCTGGTCATAATCGCCAGCCTGCCGATGCTTATACTCTATCCGTTCATACAAAAGTATTTCGTTAAAGGCGTTATGATCGGATCCGTAAAAGGCTGATACGTCCATAAGGATGTTCAGATAAAAAAAGGAGGTCATTCCTATGAGGAAACTGTTTATGCTCCTGCTCGCCGCCGTTATGCTCTTCGGAGCCATATGCCAGGCAGACGCGCCGGACTATGTCAACACAGCGTCCGCGTTCCCGGTAGTGAACGAAGGCGGTCCCGAAGTCACCGTCAGTCTCCTGACCAGGCGCAATTCCACCGCCACCAATGACATTGAAGACGTATGGTTCTTTAAGTACCTGGCCAAGATGGCGAATGTCAAATTCGAGCTGGAACAGACGAATGAGATAGATCAGCGCATCAGCCTGATGTTCTCTTCGGATTCCGTGCCTGATCTTGTCTGGGGCATCGGCCTTAGCAACAATGACGTTATGGTCTACGGCGTAGAAGAAGGCATGCTTCTTGACTGGTCCGAATACCTGACTGAGGATCTGATGCCCAACGCTTACCAGACCATGCAGGAATACCCCGACGCGTTCGTAGCCAGCACCGCTCCTGACGGCGGCATCTACACGCTGCCCATGATCACCGGTTCCAGCTATTACGCCAACACCGGTTCCTTCTCGGCTGCGATCCGTATGTATATCAACACCCAGTGGCTGGAAGCCTGCGGCCTGGAGGTCCCCACGACGCTGGATGAATATCTGGAAGTCCTGCGCACCTTTAAGGAAGTAGACCCGATGGGGCTCGGCGAAGACATGATCCCCCTGGTCGGCAACCAGAATAAGGACACTGAATTCGTTTGGAACTCCTTGGGCTTCCAGAGCACCGCGACCCAGAAATACGGCACATCCTTCGACATCAAGAATAACGAAGTCGTGCTGCCCTGCTATACAGAAGAAGCAAGAACGTTCCTCGAGTTCTATCACACTCTCTATGAGGAAGGGCTGATCTCTGAAGACTACTTCACGATCGATCAGACTACTGCCCGCGGCCTTATGGCGCAGGCCGTATGCGGCGCGCTGGGAGATTCCACCCTGGCCGCGATCGGCGACGCCTGGCCCAACTGGATAGCCATGTCTCCCTTGACCAGTGACGTCAATGATATGTCTGTCGCGGCGTTCAATCCGGGCTTCTCTACCGGTGTGCTCTATGCGTCGGCTAAGACGCAGTATCCCGAAGTGCTTGCCAGGCTCGTCGACTATATGTATTCCGACGAAGGCGCGGCGATGTACTATTACGGTCCCATGAAGGGCACTGACGCCACCCTCGGTATCGTAGACGGCTGGTATTATGATGAGAATGGCAGACTGACCACCGACAAGGTCGTCAGCGGCGAGTTTACTGACATCAGCGAATATGCCTATCAGTACATCAAGTCTTACAGCAGCGCCCCCGGCCGCTTTGACCACTACTCTCAGACCTATGCCGAAATGGCCGGCGTCGAGTTCCCCGGTCAGGTCATGACGTTATACGATCAGAAGACCGGCGACACGATCTCTTCTGTCGCGATGGACAAATACAGCGATGACAACAATGACGGACACTGGCGCATAACTCAGAGCGCAGCTCTGGTCGACCATTTGACCGCTGTCCGCCTTCCCGGTGTTTACCTGAGCGCCAAGCAGAATCAGCGCGTTGCCGACCTTGCCACCGTCATCAACGATTACGTGGCTTCAGAGTCAGCCAAGTTCATCGTCGGCACTCGCCCCCTCGACGAATTCGACAGCTACTTAGCTGAACTTCGCGACCTTGGTATTGAAGAGTACATCAGCATCTACACTGAAGCATACTCCACTTACATTGCAAGCCTGAAGTAATGTAAACACCTAAACGAATCCGCTGCAGAAGCTTCTTTCTGCAGCGGATTTTCTATTTTCATGGCTGTTCATAAAACATATGAGCGCAAATGACAGGGAAGATATGACCGTGGAATGGTTATGTAGAAAAATGAATACCTGTCCATCTCGATAAATCTCATATTCTGCATGAGCTATAGTCTCATCAAGATGACCATGAATAACAGGCGTCACTTTGTTTTCGATCAGTTTGATCCCTATCCCCCCCGCCTTTGCTTTTTTGGCTCATAATTTTGCCCCGCCAGCTGTCCTTCCCACACTTTTATTCACTATAATTTGCGAGATCTTCATTCTTATCCCCAGCTCCTACTATAACTATATCCCTTGCAGCGACCATAAACAAGCAGAACGGACAATTTGTTCGTTCCGCTTGTTTGCCCGGCATCGGTAATCTTTGCCTTTGCAAACCAAAAAAGTCAAGATGGCTTTCAGAAAAAAGAATTTTGCACCATCACATAAAGATTCGATTATTGCATTTGCGAGTATATGAATATGATACCCCCAATTAAAACCCATTTAGACTATAAAGCCACCATCGCTGGAACGGGGCAAAAATACAGAACATGAAACAGACCTCTACATGCTGAAAAGCCTTATTTTTCTATACTTTTGGCAGGTCACAGTTATTGTGGGGCGCGTATCAATAAACCTCAGATCGTTTCACCTTAGTGTAG
>JAEEGL012967936.1_pt1 | contig 13665 bp, 11 predicted proteins | sample 9134231 | NCBI WGS metagenome assembly JAEEGL01 (sample SAMN16246548, study PRJNA631951) | gut metagenome | biome: gut microbiome; feature: rumen; material: fiber-attached | host: Bos | place: Iran: Karaj | collected 2018-10
AGGAACGCAAGATGAGGAGCGTTATAAAACTGGATAAGAACTTCCACATCTATGTCCACGGAGGCGAAAAAATGATACAAAAAGGCTACGACCCCGAAACAGGAATGCAGTATTACCAGATATTCTTCAATGAGGAGAGTTGAGGGGAACGTTTTATAAATAATAGGTTATTACATGCGAATCATAGGAATCGATATTGTGAGAGGTTCAACGGCGGTTATCCATAACTTGGAACCTGGATGGTATCCATTCGGAAAATATGAAAAACCGAATATGGATATGCCATACGAGCCACAACGTTGGGAAAGGCCTGTCGATAAATTGTATCAGATTTATGACCGAATGCCTGAAGTTAGTGTTTGTGCTATAGTGGGCAATAATGGCTCGGGAAAATCAACCATTATTGACATAATGTTCCGTCTTATCAACAATTTGGCTTATGTGCTACTTGATGAGAAGGCTGACAAACCACAAAAAGGTGTTAAAAGTAAGATAGAGACAGGTAGAAAATTGAGTTATGCCCATGGTTTGTGGGCATCTTTATATTTTGAAACCAACGGTCATCTTGGAAAGATAACCTGTGAAGGTAATCATATCTCATACAGTTGTCAACAAGGTAAAGATTTTGTCGTTCGACATTACGAACACCAACAGTTGGCTAAAGGTGATGTAGGTATGAGGCAAATTTTGCGGCAATTCTTCTATACTATTTCATGCAACTATAGCCAATATGCTTTCCGAAGGGCAGACTATCTGCCTCTTACGAATTCCCCTGAAGATGAAAATGTTAATGGCGATTGGCTGACAGGGCTCTATCACAAAAATGACGGTTATTTGGCTCCTTTAGTGATGACACCCTATAGGGAAGACGGATTGATTGACTTTGACAAGGAAAACAAATTGTCGCAACAACGGCTTGTTGTACTTTCTGTCTTATTTTATATACAGAAAAAACAGTTTATTGAAAGTTACAATCCAGAGCATATTGTTTATTCGCTGGACTTGAATTATCGTGATGGCAGAGTTGCAGCCATAGGTAGAACCACAACATTATTTGATGCAGAACAAATACAGGATTTGCTAAATGCGTTTCAAAAGCAGTGGCACGCTTATTTATTAGATGATTACAATCAAAAGATGACAGGCGCATTGGATGATTATGATGATAATGATATAAAAGGACAAGACAAGATAAAAAACAAGCTAAAAACGGAATTTGACCTCACAACCTATTATCTGGCATATAAGAGTTTAAAGATTTGCTTGATTTACCAACAATACCAAGGGCAATTAGGATTGACAAAATTGTCGCGTTTGGCAAAGAGAGGTGGCACGCATCTAAAGGAATATATTGATGGTCAAAAGTATCAAAATAAAGTATCTAAAATTGTCAAGACTCTGGCGGGGGATGAGAGTCACGTGGCGTTGAAGATACATCAGAGCTTGTCTTTTTATCGGGATAGAATCATTGATTCAAAAGATCACATTGTGAAGATTGATGACTATGTGAGTGGCTTGGATGGTAATACATACGACGACATTGTAAAAGCGTTACCACCGTCTTATTACAATGTTGATGTCACTTTGAAGCCTGCGGAGGGTGTTGGGCAGAACAACAATTGGGATAAATACCATGGGCTTATCAATGACAGCTATAAAAAAGGTGAAATTCGTTTTTCGCAGATGAGCAGCGGAGAACGGCAACTGATGAACTCTTTGAGCTATGTCATCTACCATATTAAGAATCTGCAAAGCGTAAAGAATGGGTATCATACAGTTGCATACCGGCACATCAATATTGTGTTTGATGAAGCAGAGTTGTATGCCCATCCCAACTTTCAGCGTGACTTCGTTTATAAGATTCTTGAAACCATTCACTGGTGCCACATAGACAGACGAAAAATCAAATCAATCAACATTATTCTTGCAACACATTCTCCATTTGTGCTGTCGGATATACTTACTCAACGATCGTTATACTTGGAAAACGGAAAGGTGTTTGACAGTCAAGGCCAGTCGTTCGGTGGGAATTATTACGACTTGCTGGAGAATAGCTTTTTCTTCAAAGAGTCGGCTGTAGGCAGAATTGCAACGCAAAGGATTGAGGAGTGGTTAAACAAATACGAGAAAGATTACATTAAGTATGGTGATCAGATTAGGAATATGACCGATTATATCGGAGATCCTATTGTGCGAGAGTATATTAAGGACAGCCGCGTGAAATGGCATAGAAAAAACGAAGATGTATAGGCTCTACGACGAACACCAAGCCAAAGCAGCCAAACACTATAGCCAATATAATAAGGCTTTTGCTGCTGCTGTAAGCAACTTCCTAACGGGGTTGCCTGATGGCTGTTATGCTAAGCAATTATTGGAAGCTGCAAAGGACGAAAACAACGACCTTGTACGTGTTTTACTGATGGGGCCGTTCGAAGAGCAGAAAACACTGATAAAGAAGATTGATGAGGATTTGAATATTTTGGTAGGTGTGGATCCAGATGCGAAAAAAAACTTTATTGAACAAATGAAGAAATTGTTCGTAGATGGCATGTACGACAACAACAAGTTCTTTTCAAAGTCTGAACACGTAAAAAGGGTGGATATAGAAATCTGCCCATACTGCGGAAGGAGTTACATCTATTTTGCAGAACATCCTACCAAGTCTAATTCAAGAACAATGGTAAAACCCTCCATAGACCATTTCTTGCCCAAAGATGTTTATCCCTATTTGGCGGTGAATTACTACAACTTAATACCGTCTTGCACGACATGTAACAACAGCCCATGCAAATGGACGCACGACCCTATTGGTGACACACGTGACAAGGAATACCTGATGCATCCATATCTTTTTGATGATGACAAAATCGGTTTTTCTTATCTGCCTACTACTATGCTTTATAACAAAGAGCATATTATAGTAAAGATGGATTGCGATAATACTGATTTGGACGAAGGTTACAAGAAATGGTTGAACCTTGACCAATTCTATGGCAAGCATAATGGTATGGTCAAAAACATGTACATTCAGTTGTCTGGTCTTCAGAAGGCATACCAGAAATTCACAGGTAGAACTTTTAGTGTTCCTAAAGCGTTTATTGACGGTTTGCCTATTGTGATGTTTGGATATGACCTTGCCCCCGAACGCGCCAAAGAGGAACTTATGTATAAGTTCAAAAAGGAAATCTTTGTTCAACTGAGGAAGGATTTGTATAAGGTGTGATGATATAGTGTTTGATTGATATGGCAGATTACGATTTCAAAATACTACAACCGAGCGAATTCGAGTGCCTGTCGAGAGACTTGATTCAGGCTCGCGATGGTGTTTATATTGAGAGTTTTACCGAAGGCAAAGACGGTGGCATTGATTTCCGTTATGCCATGTCGAAAGACAAAATGGCCATCATCCAAGTAAAGCGTTATGCCACCTACGGTTCATTGTACGCTGCTTTGAAAAAAGAGGTGGCAAAGGTTAAAAAACTCAACCCCCATAGATATTATATTTCCACTTCTGTAGGATTGACACCAGACAATAAGAGCAATATTCAAAAACTGTTTGGCAATGACATTCTGGATACTACTGACATTTTGGGGAAAGACGACCTGAATAACCTATTGGGTCTACACCCAGAGGTTGAGAAACGATACTACAAATTGTGGCTTTCGAGTAGTACGGTGCTTGAGTCGATTATTCACAAACGAATACAAAACTGGGCGGCATTTGAGATGGATAAAATAAAAAACGATATCCATCAATATGTGTTTAATGACAGTTTTAACGATGCACTGAAAATATTAACCGAGCACCGGTATGTCATCATTTCTGGCATACCTGGCATTGGTAAGACCACGCTTGCTCGTATGCTTGTTTATGAGCTATTGGCCAACGGAACAGAGGAATTCATCTATATCCCTTCTGACATTGACGATGCTGTGGAGATGTTTGACGACAACAAGGACCAAGTTTTCTTTTTCGACGATTTCCTTGGCTCAACGATGTTTGAGATGGGAGAAAGAAAGTTCGACCAAAAGATACTTTCGTTTATCGATAAGGTGCAGCACAGCAAAGGGAAGCGTTTTATCCTGACTACACGAGAATATATTCTATCGGATGCTTTTCTCTACTATGAAAAATTCCAACTCAATCATATTGACATCGCTAAGTGTACATTGTCATTGAGCTATTACACCAAGCATATCAAAGCCACAATACTATACAACCATTTGGCAGATGCCCAACTTCCAGACGAGTATGTAGAAAAGCTGATTGAGAACGGCAATTACAAAAAACTTATTAACCACCCAAATTTTAACCCCCGTGTGATAGAAACCTTTATCAACGACAAGGTTTGGAACACGGTGGAGCCAAAGGGTTTCATGGACAAGTTGATTGGTTTTTTTGATTCGCCCTTGTCGGTTTGGGAAAAGGCATTTGAAAGACTTGAGATTACCACACGCTACATACTATTGACTCTTGTCACCATGCCGTTGCCTGTGAGGGTTGACGACTGGAAGAAGGCATTTGATTACTTTAGTCAAAAGCACATGGCCAAATTGGGACTGGCTTGTGATGAGCAGAAATGGCTTGAGTCGATTAAGGTGTTGGAAGACTGTTTTGTCAAGACTGATAGGTTGGATGGCGTGCTTGTTGTTAGGTTGTTCAACCCTTCTGTGCGGGACTTTCTGAGTGCATATCTTGAAAATCATTCCGAAACAAGTGAAATGTTGATAGATGGTGCTTACTTCACGGAGCAACTTTATACCATGTTTACTGATTGGAAGTTGATTGGAATACGGTATGTTGGAGGAGCATCGCGTGTGATCGTTAGCGAGGAAGGGTTGGGGAAAGTGAGAATAGCTTTCTTGAGGTTGCAAAGGGATAAAAGGACGTGTGCATTGATGCATACCAGCCGGTTACAGAATAAGGTTGAGCCTTATGACGAGTTTTATTTCTTGCAAGGTATGTTGAAAAACTTTCCGCAATTATGCAGGTTTGGTGCTGGACTAATGGAGCAGTTTGTAACAGAGGATATGCTCAAAGATGAATCATACGATATCTCGGACCGGCTTAAGTTGTTACGTGGTCTCAAGATTGAACTCAATCAAGAAATCCATCCTGTTGCAGTGCTTGAGAAGATGGATGATGAGTTGGAACTGGCCGAGGACTATTTGGAGTACATTGAAGCTGCTGACGATTTTGAGATAAAAGAGAGCTTGGATAACGATGATTTTCGCGACCGTTTTATGGAGAATATTTCACGTGAGATTGACAATGTTGGCAGCGATTATGACATGGACGGTTTGGAGGAAAAAATCAGAAAAATCGGGTATAAGTTTCCAGATTGGGATATAGACTTTGAAGAGGAGATTGCTATGCAACGCATGAAGCTATCTGAACGCTATTTCGAGCGAGAGCAATGGGAGGATAAAGATGACGAAACGACACCAATGGACGAGGACTCCTTAATAACTGAAATGTTTACAAGTTTGAGAATAAAAGAAGAGTGAGTTTGGGAATTACTATTAGGCAGTAACTTAATATAAGTTTTTTTTATGAAACGGTCATTAAGCGATATTACCCCAGTGCCATCTTCCCACAAAGTTGGCCTAAAGCGTGTGCTGTTGGCGGCTGAGGAAAGTGGTTGTGCGATAACGCAGATTGCCGTTACCGACCTGCGAGGAATCAGGGGGACAGGAACTTCTATACAAGTCATTAGAAACAATATATTCCCTCAAAAATCGTTATCTAAGTGTAGCTTAAACTGAGAATTGTTGTCAATACCATATTTGTACCATGCCTCGGAGTGCAAGGAAGGAAAGCGGCTGTGGCATCTACCATGTGATGATGCGAGGGATAAATCGTCAGGCTATTTTTGACGATGATGAGGATTGCCGTCGGTTTATGGATATTCTTGCGGACTTGCCGTTCCAGCATGACGATGACGGCAGGCTGCTGCCAATACGAACTTGCGTGGTCTATGCTTGGTGCCTGATGACGAATCATTTTCATCTGCTGGTGATGGAGAAGGACTGGAAGATAGCGGAGGTGATCAAGAGTCTGGCGAGCAGCTATGTGTTCTACTACAACAAGAAGAACGAGCGCATCGGGCATCTGTTTCAGGAGCGTTTCAAGAGTGAGCCGTGCAACGACATGGAGTACTTCACGACGTTGCTGCGCTATATCCACCAGAACCCCGTGAAGGCTGGGATGGTGAGTAAGGTGGGCGATTATGACTGGAGTAGCTGGAAAGAATATACGGGTGATGTGCCTGGGGCACTGGTACTTTGCTCCACTAATGCGATACTGAAGCGGATGAGTTTTGGCGAGCTGAAGGAACTGGTTCAGGTGCCGCTTGATGACGATGTGCAATGTCCTGACCTCGATGAGGGCGTAAAGATAAGTGTGAGTGACCGAGAGATACGTCAATACCTGTTGGATAGTTATGGCATTACGGACTCTATCAAGGTGCAGGGAATGGACAAGGAGAAGCGTAACGAAATAATCGTCTGTTGTCTGGAGAGGGGCGCCGGAATGCGTCAGCTGTCCAGACTGACTGGCGTAACGTACGGGGTGATTAATAGGTTGAGAGGGAAGATGTAGGAGGGAAAATGTAGTGATATGATTACCATACAGGATTTATATAACATTGTAGGGAATAAGATTGCTAATGAGGCGCAGAAGGCTCTCATTAGGAGTAACTTTCCTCCTCAAATAGCTGAGCAGATGTGCAATGCCATCGACGGGCAGGAGAGAGCTGAGCACTTCCAACGCCTGTTGAAGGCATACAACGAGTGGATGCAGAACCAGCAGCGTCAGCAGGAGGCGGTGCAGCGTTTTTTGAGGGAATATTACCATTGATGGTTCATGGTTTAAGGATCAAGATTTGGATAAAGAGTTAAGAAAAAGTAAATCTTGCTAACAAATACAATTCGATTGCGGATAAATCGTTATTTTTGCAAAATGGAAATATTAAAATGGGGTATTGTACCCTTCAGTGAAAATTGACAAATATGCCGATAGGAGTAGATATCTTCAGTGGTGCTGGAGGCCTAAGTTTAGGTGCAGAGATGGCCGGATATGATATAAGAATGGCTGTAGAAAAGGACAAAAGTGCCGTTGCGACATATAGGCTTAACCACCCAGGGACTTTGGTTCTTGAGGATGATATACATCATATCAGACCTCAAGAACGGTTGGTATTGCGTGATGGTGAAAGAGTATTCATTGTCTTTGGCGGTCCGCCGTGTCAGGGCTTTTCCACCTCAAACACGATGACGCGTAATATGCAAAATCCCAATAACTCCTTGTTCGAGGAATTTTTGCGTTTTGTGAATGAACTGAACCCGGAATGGTTCTTGTTTGAGAATGTTGAAGGCTTTTTGCATTTTGAGAATGGAAAAATTGTCAAACTTGTGGAGAAATGTTTTCACGAGATGGGATATCAGGTAAGACATCAAGTTTTATGGGCTTCTGACTATGGTGTGCCCCAGCGGAGGAATCGTTTTTTTATGGTGGGCAACCGTTTAGGTATAGACTTTCAGTTTCCTGAGCCAAATGGAACTAACGTGACGGTGAATGATGCCATAGGAGACTTGCCTGACTTAGAAAATGGTCAGATGGATCAGACCTTACCCTATAAGTTGCCTGCAAAAAAGGCGAGTTCGTATGCAAAGCAGATGAGGGCAGGCTCTAAGCGAAGCCGTCAGAACTATGTTTCCAAAAACCAGGACTATGTTATTGAACGATACACTCATATAGAACAAGGGGGGAATTGGCGTTCAATACCTCCCGAACTGATGCAGAATTATGCCAACACAGCCAATTGTCATAGTGGAATATACAGAAGATTGCGGGCAGATGAACCGTCAATAGTGATATCCAACTACAGGAAAAATATGCTGATACATCCCACACAAGACAGGGGTTTGTCTGTGAGGGAGGCGGCGAGATTGCAGAGTTTTCCTGATAAGTTTGTTTTCTCAGGCAGTTTGATGCATATCCAGCAACAGATAGGTAATGCTGTCCCTCCACTACTTGCCAAGGCTGTTTTTGAAAGGATTTTAGAGTATGGCCAAGCCGTTCAAACTGAAATTTAACTTTGATGTCAGTACGTTCCGCTTGTTGGGGAGAGAACTGATTACTGATAGAATCACTGCTCTGTTTGAGTTGGTGAAGAATTGTTATGATGCCAATTCTGACAAAGTGACGCTTACTTTCCACAATGCAAGCAAAACAGGAGAAGACAGTTATATCAGCATCGCTGATGACGGTATCGGAATGTCGCTCAATGATATCCGATACAAATGGATGGTGATAGGTACTAACAGTAAACGTGTAAACAGAGTATCCCCCGCTCCTTATTATCGAACGGTAGTTGGCGAGAAAGGAGTAGGGCGTTTTGCTGTAGAGAAGTTGGGGTCGAAGGTGAGAATTGAAACCTCTCAACGAGGTACCACCCGCAAGGTGATATTGGATCTTGACTGGCGCAAGTATGATGAGATTGCCAATAGTCAAGATAAAAGCAACAAGCGAAAAAGAAATGCCTTTTTCACGGAGATAGAGAACGAGTGCCATATAGTAACTTGCAAAGCAGAGGAACATGGTACTCTCATAAAGATAGAATTGGGCCTGTTGGAACAAACGTGGTCTAAGCCAGATATTGACCGCGCCTACTCAGAGTTGTCGAAGTTGGTTTCGCCAATTTTAAAACCAACCTATCCTTTCCGTATTATTGTTGACAGCAATGAGTATGAGGAATACACTCAGCGTGACGTGAAAAATGATTTCAATATAACTACAGCGCACCATTATGTGCTGAAGGCTTTTGCTGATGACGAAGGTAAAAGACAGGAATTTCTATTCTTTAATGAAAAGGAAGAACGTATTGAAGTAAGAAGTTATGCGGAACGCAGTTTCGGACCAGTGTCTATGGAGTTCTATTATCTGGACAAGAATGAAATCAGGAAATACAAGACGGCATATAAGGGAGATCGTATAGACGGTATTATTATCTATAGAGACGGTATTATTACCACACCTTTCGCAGAGAACGAGTCGAGTCTGGAGAAGAAGCGTGACATCTTGGGAATAGACAAAAGACGTTACTCTGGATTTTTTGACAAGATAAGTTCTAATAACTTAATAGGTTATCTTAGTATCACCAAAGAGCATAATCCAAAGATTAAAGATGCCACCAATCGTCAGGACTTTATAGAATGTAAAGAATATAGTGACCTCAAATCGTATATCATAGAGCAGATACAGACAATGGAACGCTATTTGGCCTTTGAGAAAAAGAAGGATGCTGCCAGAACGATGTCGAAACTGCTTGATGCCAATAGCCAATTGACAGAGATTTCTGGCATTATTTCCCAGATGTCGGAAAAGGCAAGTCCAGAGGTCAAGTCAAAACTAACGGAGATTGATCGAAAGGCTCGCACTGTACAGCGCCATGTCAGCAAAGGTATTCAGCAATACGAAAAACTAAAAGAAGATGCTGAGCGGAAAGAAGATTTGTTCCTTAGTTTACTCTCGTTGCAGGATTACGCTGCTGAGCTATCTCACATGGTGAAAACTACTATTGGCAATATTAAATCAATGGCAGAATTCTTTAAGACGGATTTCCCGAATCCTGTTTATGATGCTGTCTTTGCTGATTATGCCAGGAATATCTATGATGAGATGGAGAAACTGTCAACAGGGGTTAAGTTTATGCTTAGTTATGCTCGGTCTGGCAGTGATTTTGAAACGTTTGGTGTTTTTGGCATGATAAACTATCTGTTTAAGGATGTTTATAAGGAACGGTTGGAGCGAGATGGTATCAAGACAATCCTCGAGTATTCACAAGAGTTGAAGGTAACCCATAACAGAAAATTTTTTGAGGATATTTTTGAGAACCTTATGTCGAACTCTGTGAAAGCCTTGTGTCGCAATACTGGTGAGAAAATTATAAAGTGTACTGGATATGTTGAGGCGGACCGTATGTCTATTAGGTTCTCTGACAATGGATGTGGAATACCAAAGGATGAATGGGAGACCATCTTTGAGATATTTAAGACGACCACTCAAAATGAAGGTGGAGCAGGTATAGGCCTATTTACTGTGAAGAAAAGAGTGGAGGCCCTGAATGGTGACATTCGTGTGGTAGAACCTGAATATACAGAGCATGGAGCGACATTTTTAATAACATTACCTTTCAAGTAAGATTTATGGATAAGTCGGGAACAAAGATTTTCATAGTGGATGACGAGTTGAAGAGCAATCATCCGCTTATCGTTAAGTTGGGGCAGTTCTTCTCAGAAGTACGTCTGTTCAGGAAGTCTTCTGACGCTATGGCTCAGGTGGCTGAAAGTCTGGGTAGTAGGATTATTATGATACTCGATTTACGTCTTTCAGGCGGCGAGACTGGACAAGCTTCATTGGCAGCCCTTCGGGAATTGTCCTACCAGATTCCCGTTATTGTGTGGACGGCAGTAGATGAGAAGTCAGAGGAGTTCTTTGACCTCATCAATCTGAAGACCTATGCCATACGCGACAAGGCAGAATCTATTGAGAATATGGTCAAGTTGGTTCAGGAAGCAGATGGAGACATCAATTATGCACTGTCGAACGCATTAGAAAGATGGATTATGGCACAGCCGGGTGATCATAACGAAATTTTTGCCGTGGCAACGAACGGAGAGTCGTATTCTCTGAACGATATGCTGAACGAAGTTAGGAAAGACACTGCCAAGGGTAGAGAGTTCACTCAGGACTTAGTGAATTTGACAATTGAATTGATGGAGAAAGAAGAGAAGAAGAATGGATAATCCAATATACATTGCCTGCGACAATGAAGACAAATTACTAGGACGCTTCTTTGAGTCTTGTTACGACAGGATACGGGAATCGGCTGTCAATAACGGATTTGATTATAAACCGATTATGACCCCAGAGTTGACAAAAGATGTCATCAACCAGCATACGGCAGAAGCAGATGAATATGTCTTTGTAGCATTCTCGCATGGTTGTGACACTGCATTGTTGTGTGGAGACGAACATTATGTTGAGGCTGGTGACAATGTGAAGAACTTCTACAGTTCTGTGTTCTATACTTTTGCCTGCGAGACAGCTAATGGCATAGGAAAAGAATTCAACGAGGCGTATGTATTAGGCTATTTTGGATATAATAAGCCTGCATGGGTGATACCCTACTATATGGATATCTTTGTTGAGTGTGCAACAAGAGGACTGTTATCCTATTTGGAAGGAAAGACACTGAAAGAATGTGAAACCGATTTGATAGCAGCATACGACAAGCACATTAAAGGTGCAAGTGTTAACCCTATTTATTCCAATTTGCTGAAGAATAAGCAGTCGCTAGTGACCATCATCAATAACGAAGAAAAGACAATTCACGATTAGTGATATGACATTAGAAGAGTATTTCTACACATTTGAGAGAAAGCTGGATTTTTTTCCAGGAAAGCATGATTATGTGAGCGCCTATAAAGGATTTAAGAACATTATGGACAGGGAGGTCCATAATGAAACTAAAGCTATGACCATACTGATTGACGAGGGTGAAATATATCTTAATGACCATAGTGTTGCTCACATTCAAATGGTGATGGAAAAAATCTCAAAGATATTATGGGATGGGGAGAGGGAAGTAGTAAAGTTGGAACCATTTGAATGCTTTATCCTACTATCAGCCATACAAATTCATGATGCAGGTCATGTGATAGGAGGAAGAGAACATCATGAGTTAAATGCAAGGGAATTCCTGAAAGAATACAACAAGTACAATGTAGGCTCACCTGAGAAGAAAATTATATATGAAATAGCTCGGGCTCACTCCGGAAAAGATGACCCGATAGGGAAACTACCCCTGACAGAAGACATCTCTAATTTTAGTGTTCGTATGCGCTTGCTTGCTGCGCTTCTGAGGCTGGGTGACGAGATGGCAGATGAGGCCTCCCGTGCATCAGCTTTTTTATATGACCAGAATAAGATTATAAAAGGTAGCAGGTTGTTCCATGCCTTTTCGATGAGTTTGAACTCGTTTCTCCCTCATGTGGATACTCAGGAGATTAGGATGAAGTTTAATCTGAATAAAAGCCGTTGCTGTGAGGTTTTTAAAAAGCCCACAAAAGATGGAGAAGTTGACACCTATCTCCTTGATGAGATTTATGTTAGGACGTTCAAAACCTTTCATGAATGCCTATATTATAATCGTTTTGTTTCCGACAAACTTCGTTTTAACTCTGTTAGCGTTACAATAGATTTTTACGATGATGACAGTTTCATTCCCCTTTTCGATACCATTGGGTATAGATTGGAGGAAAAGGGCTATCCACGTTTGCAGGAAGAAAACGTCTATGCATTATGTGGTAAGGATTTGGAGAAGGATGGCTCCAAACTTGATGGAGAATATGTAAAAAATAAAATAAGCCCAGATGGAAATCAAGAATAATAATCCGTTTGAAATCAAGACTCCTGAAACCAACTCTGCAGAGGATATTCTGGAGTTGTTTGTTGATGTTTTTCCAGATTTCTGGCAGGTCAAGGAGATTGGTCATACATTTTTGAATGGCCCAAGAGGATCCGGCAAAAGCATGATGTTTCGATATATGATGCCTGATTGCCAGATGCTGAAAACAGGTAATAAAGCCTGTGATTTGGATTATTTTGCCGTTTATGTCGGAATTAAACAGACCAATATCAACAATACAGAGCTTGAACGTCTGTCGAATCACGCCACATTGATTATCAATGAGCATCTGTTATCAACTTTTGTAATAGCCAACGTCCTCGGTTCGATTCGTCAGACCTTTAATTTCGAGTTAAATAATTATACGGATGAGATAAGGTCTTTCTATCGTGATACCTTTGTGGGAGTTGTTGTGCAGTCGGGATTTGAAGGTGACATTGATGCGAAATGTGATGATTGCGACGGTGATAGCCTTTTTCTCAGAATGATTAGGGTTGTAGAGTCAATGGAGCAGGAATGCAAAAAGTATTGCAACCGCCTTGCTCTAAACCGAGACTTGGCAACTCCATATACGGGCGCACTTACTGATTTTGTTGATTTTGTTTTGCCTATCATTAAGGGCTTGAAGCAAATCACGCTATTTCCGCAAGGGAAACCATTTTACATACTGATAGACGATGCTGGTTACCTAAATCTGGCGCAAACTAAGGTCCTTAATACTTGGGTTTCTTATCGCAGTACAAAAGACATTTGTTTGAAAATATCTGCCCAGTTAGACTATAAAACTCATCTGACAGCTAACGACAAGCGGATTGATGCACCACATGATTATTCAGAAATCAATATAAGTACGGTTTATTCCAGTAAGACAAGTGATTATAATGACCGTATCAAAGAGATAGTCAGGAAACGTTTAGAGAAATATTTGAACCTAAAGATAGAACCGGAGAAATTTTTTCCACAGGATGAAGAGCAGGAAGTTGCGATAGAAGCTATTGCCAAAAAACTTGCCAAGGAAAATTACGATCCTGAACGGCCATACGCAAGTGGTGACGCTGCACGAAGATATGCTCGTCCAGACTTTATAAAGGATTTGCAAAAGAATCATAAGTCGGGATTCACGTACAGTTATGCGGGGTTTGACCAGTTGGTTGCAATTTCCTCGGGTATCATCCGTTACTTCCTAGCCCCT